>Ga0307509_10003202_pt1 | contig 25313 bp, 22 predicted proteins | sample 10_EM_MG_FD_202245 | JGI IMG/M metagenome (GOLD analysis project Ga0307509, IMG submission 202245) | Populus trichocarpa ectomycorrhiza microbial communities from riparian zone in the Pacific Northwest, United States - 10_EM | ecosystem: Host-associated > Plants > Roots > Unclassified | place... | reverse complement strand
GATTGGTTTATGGCATGTTGCGCAGTGACTCATAGGAGTCATCTGATGGATTTCGGGTATGACTCATTATGAGTCATGATCGTGTGACTCATAGGTATGAGTTACCAGGGTCAGGGTTGTTGCGGGAAGAGGCCTATATAAAGGATCGCGACGGGCCGTAGATATAGGATCTTCACGCGACCATCTAAGTACTTTCTTACAATACAACTTTACCTTTACCTTTACGAAACCTCAAGCTCTTGGCGTACGAGCAATCAAGACCTTATCAAGACACGAAGATTATAAGTTAGTCTAGTTACGAAGAAGTTCCCTCTACACCTCTCCCCAATAAGATTGTGGGGTGAGATACGAAGAAGTTCCCTCTACACCTCTCCCCAATAAGACATTGGTGGGAGATAAGAAGACTATAAGATAGTCTATCAACGAAGAAGAGATTATAAGTTAATCTGAGAAAGAAGAATACTCTCCCGAATATTCAAGAAAGACTAAAGACTATAGAGATAGTCTAATTCAAGCACGTAAGTAATTCGTTACCTGTTGCATAAATAACCGCATCTGTGTAGGATTGTTACATTTGCTTACTCTATCCCTAGTGGCCACACTAGGTCAGTTTCTCCTGTTGATTTGTTTCCCCAGCATGATATTCCTACACTTGTCCTTAGGGACCTCGACATTCACCACTCCGCTTCGGACCCGACTCGGTTGCTCTCCACCTACGATCAGTTCTTAAGTTCCTCTTATTTCGACATGGCTTCAGCTCAGTTGTTTTCTCTCCTCAATACTCACGGGTCTACACTAGGTTCCCATTCAACTCCGATCACCGCCCTGCAGTACTTGCCTTGTCCTTTGCCAACACTGCCCTGCGGCCATATTTCTCCTCCTGGAACCCCTCCCTCCTGCCAACCAGTTCGGATCACTCCGCTCTCACAATCATTCCCTCCACTCCGCTCTGGAAGTCCCCGCCCCGGGGCCTAAACTGGAAACTTACGGACTGGGGTCACATTTCACCTCTGCTTGCAGATCTCACGCTCGCAGCTTCCCCTACTCTCCCTACTCCAAACTCACTTGACCTATGGTCCGACGAATGCCTTGTCAAGATCACGCATCTCCTCACCTCCAACACCCCAACCAAACGCCCGTCCTCCTACTCTGAGCCGTGGTGGACTCCAGAACTTTCACAGCTACGACACATCCATCACCACGCCTCCCGCCTCATAGGAAAGAACCAGGCCTCGCCCGCCATGGCCCGTGTGGCTTGGAACACGTACTTCAAGGCTATCCAGTCCGCCAAGAGAGTTCACTGGTCCCAGTTTCTGGCTGGTGTCGTTTCGCGATCAGTCTGGGATGCCAGAAAGATTGCAGCGGGCAGAGCCCCGGATCGCTTCCCCACGCTTGAGAACTCCTCCTCCCCTACCGAAATTAACATTACACTCCTACAACATTCTTTCCCTCCTAGACCCTCTCCTCCTCCTCCCCTCATCCTTCCTGCATTTTAGGACATCCCCCCGGTACTACCAGCAGAAGTGTCCTCCGCACTTCAGAAATCCTCCAACACGTCTGTACCTGGCCCAAGCCGTATTCCGTACTGTATCTGGAAGCAGGTCCACAAGGCCAACGAGCGGCTCCTTCATACTCTGTTCACTCCCCTCCTCACCCAAGGATACCACCCCCTAGCTATGAAGAAGGCCAACGGCATTCTCCTGGACAAACCTGGCAAACCTGATTACCGTACACCTGCTTCCTTTCGCATCATTGTCCTGCTTGAAACTGTTTCCAAGATCCTCAAAAGACTTTCTGCTCTTCGTCTCACATCCTCCGCCTGCTCCCTTGGCCTCTTGCACCCCAATCAGTGTCGGTCCCTGGCGCGCCTGGGCTGTTTCGACGCTGTCTCTACTCTTACCCACGAAGTTCGCCTACTCCAGGCTGCTTCCTTTAAACTATCAACTCTCTTCCTGGATGTCAAAGGTGGTTTTAACAATGTCTGCGCAAACAACCTGGCCAGTATCCTCACCAAAGGGGGTGTCTCCGCCTACCTGGTCACCTGGATCAACTCTTTCCTCTCCAAATGCCAGTGCCGACTCATATTCCAAGGGGCACCTAGGGTTTTCTGCCCGGGCGCGGTTGGCACCCCTCAGGGCTCTCGGATATCTCCTCTTCATTTTGTGCTTTATATAGCCAGCCTCCACCCGACTATCCCCCAAGGCCTGGCAATTTCATATGTCAACGACCTCACCATCAGGGTCGGCTCGCACGCTGTACGTTCGAGCATCCGCGCTCTTCAATATTATTTCGGCAGCATCCAAAGGGAGGGTGCCGAGCTGGGGGTGGCTTTTTCTGTCCCCAAAACTGAACTCATTCAGTGGAGAACCCCGAAGGCCCGCTCGGATGTTTCCTTTGCCCCTATTATAATCAATGACATGCTCTTCCCACCCTCTCAAGCTGTGAGATGGCTTGGTTACTGGCTCACTCCTAGTTTACACTCCTCTGTTCATTTCCTGAGACGGCTGGCACTTGCCAAAGCCTCTTTCGCTACAATCCGGCAGCTTAGTGCAGCTAGCAAAGGTCACTCCTCCTGGTGCAAGAGAAAATTAGTCCTCTGTGCCATCCTTCGTATTCTCACCTATGGCTGCGACCTGTTTGTCCCGGACACGGCCAGTCTTAGGAAATTCAACACCTTCTGGCATGTAGTGCCCCGATGGAGGACTAACTGCTTTTATACCACCGCCATCGGCGCTCTTTACCGGGAGGCTTCGGCACCTCCCATCTCCGCTATCTGCAAACACCGCCGCGGGTCAGCTGCCCTCCGTCTTGTCTGCGCCCCTTCGGAATTCAATCCCGCCACAGCCCGGATACCCCAGTCTGTGCCCACCTGGGACCAGGGTCGTTCTGCCGATGATTATCGCTTTCTCCTGCAGGGCTCTCCCAAAGCCGTCCACCTTACTTCATGGTCTTGCCCAGCGGTTAATTCCGCCAAGCACCTGCCACTAGACTCCTTATGTCACGAGGTTTAAGACCTTATTGAGGAAATCCCTATCCTCCCGCTCGCCTAAACTGATCTTGTGGCGCTTGCGCTGTCGCAAATTCCTTGCATCACCTACCAAGCCCGCAGAGCTCCTCTGATTCAGTCCCTCCATGCTGACTGGCTAGACCTGAGTCCACCGGTGCCCCTTTCTTATCTTTATAGTGCTTGCCTCACTCCCCATGCCTTAACTGGCCTTCCTCGATTTATATGTGGCCGCATTCATTAGATGCGGTCAGGGGCCAGCTACCTCGCAGCACATATCTCCTGGAGGAACAGGGACTCCAGCACTCTCTGCCCGTTCTCTGAGGAAGACGATGAGTCCTTCCAACACGCGATTCTCTTTTGCCCCGCTAAGGCTCAGCCTTGTCTCACCCATCTCTCAGGTGGGGATGACATTGGCCCTGACGGTGCCCTTTGGCTCTCGGTGCCCCTCCTCAGGGGTTTAGCTGAGTATCTCTACGCTACTCGCACCGGCTTTCCTCCAGCCATGTTCATCATTCGAGCCAGTACTGCGACTCCTGACCCGATTTCGGACTCAAATAGCGTTTAACAGAAAACTCACTAGCTCGGCTCCGTCCTTCTAGGTATTACTGCTCTAAACTCCCCTCCTCGAGTTTCTCTTCAGGGTATTTCGATACAGGTCATGAGTTTCCTTTGTTCCTAGTTGACTACGGCAGTGGGCAGGTTGGGCGGGGAGGTTCTCTTAGCACTTGTGAATGTTTTTCTTGTGAGTTATGGGAAAGGCTTTACTTTACTTTTTATTTGTTAGTCATCGATGGTGATGCAACAGGGTTCTGATGATCCCGCTTGGAGAGTTTTTGCACATGTTGTTTGAATTTTGTTGTTTCCTTTGTTAGTTTTTGGAATTATGGTTTTTTATATGCCATAGCGCGAGCTGTATACAGGATTTTGTTCCTAAATCAATAATCACATGATTCAAAAAAAAAAAAAAAATGTACAAAGACAGCATTCAGCTTTAACGCTATGGCCAACAAAAACCATACCCTCCTCACCCCATGAAACATCCAAACCCCCAAGTCCCTCTGCTATGAGACTAACCGCATATCTTGCCAATCGCCCAACCAAATCCTATGAAGATACGTGTACACCCCAAGGAAGTAGAAAGGAAAAAACCAAGCAGAAAGGAGAGGAGAATCCTTAGCGACATCTACTACAGAAAGTATAAAAACAAAGGGAATGAATGAACCCCTGACAAAGGAAAATTAGGTCTGATAAGTAATGTGTATCAGGCTGAGCTAGGAAGTGAGAGTATGGACCTGCACACCAGAGCGGTGCCGGGGGACGAAGCGGTGCCCGATGGCAGGATGAAAAGGTGGATGGAGGTGCCATTAGTGAGGGGTCACCAGAGGGTGTGCCCAGACAGCATTAGTGACGTCCAGAAGGACAGGCGTGACCGAGGCGGGTTTTTGTATAGCGACCGAAGATCGACCGCGGGGGGGCCAGCAGTAAGGTGCCAGCTGAGGGGGTGGGAAGAGGGGGGAGGGGAGTAGCTGTGACCGAGCAACGGGACGAAGACCAAGAGGGTGGAGGAAGGAAGGAGGGAGGAGGAGGGTAGTCGAAACACTTGAGATAACCAACTAGAGTAACCACGGCCGATGCTTTTCCGAATGTGAAACGAAGGTGAAGTGCTGAAGTTACTAACCGATGTCTTCCCCAACAGGACCACACAACCGAGACGGAAAGGGACATCGCAAAGGGCTTGGAAGGCTCATCGCCAACCGTGAGCGAAGAGAACGGTATGCCGACCATGCAAAACATAAGTGAGGTGCAAAGGAAGTGCGGGGTAAGGGGGCGAACCGAACTTCATGAGCGAGTCAACGACGAAGAGGAACGAGAAGCCCGTGGCCAAGGGGAATGACCCCAGAGGGAGAGGAGGGCTTATGGCATCATTCCCGTAGGCAGAAGCCACCAAGGGGGAGAACAGGGGGTGGTGCTGGATTCCACAATGATTTCCATGGTGTTGAGATTGCAATCGCCGGAGGTGTAGGGGAGATGGTTGGTGATAACTACTGTCACCTTTTTTTTCTTCACTTTTTTTTATATCATGTATTCATTCTTAAGGTACAAGAACTCTATTCTCCGTCTCCTCTACACACCCGGCGATTGAAATCTCAACACCACGAGATTATCACAACTTTTCCAAACTCCACCGCCCGTTACGAGTTCGCACTAGGGGGTGGAGTCATACCTCCTCTACACTCCCCTTCCCTTAGGTTTATACCTTTGGGCCTTCTTCTCTCTGGGTTGATGGATTTCATCTTCTTTTTATTGATGTTTCCTCTCCCTACCCCGCTTTGGCTCTGCCTCGCTTACAGCATTTGCACAGTCGGCAACACTCTTCTCAACGCCCATGTTACAGACGGCCGGGTACATGGTTTGCAGTAAGAGAAAACACTTCAACAGGCCACGGTCGATTGCTCTACTCTCTTTCTTTTAAGAGGCTGCCTAGTCAAGACTCGAACGCTTTTTGTGATTGTTTCTACGGAACAGAGTTGGGTCTACCCCTCTTTCTCCTTCTCCTCACACGGTCGGATCGGCTGGCACCCTACTGCTTCTTCACTTTTTTGGCTGGTACCCACAACTACCTGGCTGGTATCCATAACTACTTCTTCACCATTCGGACTATGACCACGGTCCATCACGGCCTGCCTCAGGGAGGATGGTATTGCACTATCTCCTTCCTCTTTTTCAACTGTCAGGCCGAAAATAGATGGCATCTTAGCCTCCCCAGGACATCGTTCATGCCGAGCCTGGCCCCTCCCGCGCTGAGTATGCGGAATTTGCAAGTAGGCCCTGCTAGGTTTGTTTTTTGTTTTTCTTTTGTTCGGATGAATGTGCCATGGGTTTTCCTGACTCTTCCTGCTTGTTCTTTGATTTGATTCCTTTCGTCTATCTTCTTAGCTAGTCAAGGGTTTCTTGTTGTGAGCGAGATGTGCGGTTGGTTCCATACCAGAGAGACTTGGCGGGTTGGCTTTTTCCCAGGGGTAGTTGGGTGTTTTTTCTATGCCATAGCTTAAGCTGCATGTAGGATTTTGTACCTTAAAACAATAATCATATGATTCAAAAAAAAAAAAGAAAAAAAAAAGGTACAAGAACTCCATCCTCCGTCTCCTCTACACACCTGGCGATTGAAATCTCAACACCACGAAATTATCACCACTTTTCTTTTCTCCACCCCCCGCGATGAGCTTGCTCTAGGGGGTCGAGTCCTACCTCCTCTTGACTCCCCTACCCTTAGGTTTATCCCTTTGGGCTTTCTTCACTCTGGGTTGATGGATTTCGTCTTCTTTTGATGATGTTTCCTCTCCCTATCCCGCTTTTGCTCTAACTCGCTTTGAGCATCTGCACAGTCGGCAACACTCTCCTCAACGCCCATGTTCCAGCCGGCCATGAACACGGTTTGCAGTAAGAGAAAACATTCAACAGGCCACGGTCGATTTCTCTGTTCTCTCTTCTCTTTGAGAGGCTGCCTAGTCAGACACGAACGCGGTTACCGATAGTTTGCACGGCATAGAGTTGGGTCTACCCCTCCTTCTGCTTTTCCCCTCAGGGTCGGATCGGCTGGCACCCTACTGCTTCGCTCTTTGGCTGGCACCCTACTGCTGCTACACCCTGGGCCTCTGTTCCCTTCTGATCTCTGGGCTTGGGTCATTGTCATGGCTGCGGGCATGGCCTTTGCCTGAGTTTGGGGTAGGGCCTTCATGCCTGCCGCTTCTGTTGCCTCCAGGTGACAGGCACTCCCTCCTGGTTTCGTTTCCGGTGGCCCTACGGTCGCTACTTCGCCCTGCCACACACTTCCGTTTGTGTTGGTTTCGGTTACCGATCGTTCTCTTAGTGGTCTTGTCTGCCCTTGGGTCCAGGACGTACGAGTCCCAGGTACATATATAGGTACCTCTTAGTGTGTGATCATTGGCCTACGGCTTTGTCCTGCTGGCTCCTTGGCCCCTCCCCTGCTGCGGCAGAATGGGGTCAGGCGTGGGCTATGTGTGGGTTGCTTATGGGTTCGGCTGGGATTTTTCTTCCTTGAGTTTGTTGAGGTTTCTGTACTTTCCTTGATTGTTCACTGTTGGGGTGGGGGGTTTTCTTATTGGCTGCACGACTGTCGAGGTTTTTTCGTTCGTGGTTTTCAGGCCTGTACGCTCTTCTGTAGTTTCTACCCATAGTACCGGACGCTTTGGTGTCGGGCAGGGTCAGAGGGTTTTAGTACAAGGGATGCGGGATGGACTGTGGGTGGAGGTTTTTCCTGTCTTAGAGCGATCTGCATAGAGGGGTTTGTACCTTAAACAATACTAAAATGATACTAAAAAAAAAAAAAAGAAAAAAAAAAAGAAGAAAAAAGGTACAAGAACTCCATCCTCAGTCTCCTTTACACACCCGGCGATTGAAATCTCAACACCACCAGATTATCACAACTTTTCCAAACTCCACCTGCCGTCATGGATTCGTCCTAGGGGGTGGTGACATACCTCCTCTATTCTCTCCTTCCCTGAGGTTATCCCTTTGGGCTTTCTTCACTCTGGGTTGATGGATTTCGTCTTCCTTTGATGATGTTTCCTCTTCCTACCCTGCTTTTGCTCTGGTTCGCTCAGAGCATTATCACGGTCGGCAACACTCTCCACACCACCCATGTTACAGACGGCAGGGTACACTGTTTGCAGTAAGAGAAAACCTTTCATCTGGCCATGGTCAATTTTTCTACTCTCTTTATGTTCAAGAGGCTGCCTAGTTAGGACACAAACGCGATTACTCAGAGTTTCTACGGCTTAGAGTTGCATCTACCCCTCTTTCTCCTCTTCTTCTCACGGTCGGATCGGCTGGCTCCCTACTGCTACTTCACCTTGCTGGCTGGTACCCACAACTACCGGGCTGGTATCCATAACTACTTCTTCACACTTCGGACTATGACCACGGTCGATCACGGCCTGCCTCCGGGAGTATGGTATTGCACTATCTCCTTCCGCTTTTTCCATTGTGCGGCCAAAATAGATGGCATCTGCAGCCTCCCCAGGACTCCAATCATGCCGAGCCTGGGCCCTCCCGGGCTGAGTGTGCAGAATTTTTCAAGTGGTCTCAGCTTCGTTTGCTTTTTGGTTTTTGTTTGTTCAAATAATCGTGCCATGGGTTTTCCTGACTCTTCCTGCTTGTTCTTTGATTTGATTCCTTTCGTCAATCTTCTTAGCTAGTCAAGGGTTTCTTGTTGGGGGCGAGATTTGCACTTCGTTCGACACCAGAGGGACTTGGGGGGTTGCCTTTTTCCCTGGGGTAGTTGGGTCTTTTATTATGCCATAGCGTAAGTTGCATCCAAGATTTTGTACCCAAGAACAATAATTATATGATTCAAAAAAAATGAAAAAATGAAAAAAGAAAAAAAGAAAAAGGGACAAGAACTCCACCCTCCGCACCCTCTATTTTCCTCTTGCTTAAATTATATTCCGCATTGGCAAACATAAACCTCAGGGTGTAACGACCCTACGAGAGGTAGCTACAATCACTATCACCTTAGCCCAAATGGTATACCAAGTGGTAACCAGAGGTGGTATGGGCTCGTATACTTAAGTATATACATAGCTGGTAAACCTAGGATAAGGCCTAGGGAATAGTTGAGTAGCCTTGAGGTACTCTATTAGGCGGGGTAACCTTTTGGGAAAACATTCGCATAAGATCAAGAGAATTATGGGGATGTTACACGGATCTCCAAGACGACTTCTGTGGTCGACTGGAGGACTTCCTGAGCTGTGAAAGGAATAAGAGGGCAAAGTTACCCTACCTTGGGAATTTCGTTATTATGCCCATGGGTCCCAGTTACCCTACTGAGGAACCCAAGTTACCATACCTTCACCCGTAAAGTCATCCAAGAACTTAGAGGTGGATTGCCTCACATTCTATGGGTTCTTAGATATTCTTGGGCGCATAGGCATCTACACGGGGAGGCCCCACACCTGTGTAAGGGTCACCTGAACATACTATTGAACTTGGGTGGGTTTAGCTAACACCCCCCTCTGGCCCCAGCGTTGGGACGGCGCGTCATAGGCAGACGGCTGTGTAGTTACTCGTTTGCAAGTTAAAAGAGGTCATTGGAGGAGGGGCCGTAACGCCGTATTAGTCGTCGCCGTCGGTCTGACTGAATGTCGTTCACAGGATACCTAAGGGGAGTATGGGTAACCGCCAAAATGGGGGTCACCCATATATGGTCTCTCGGGCATCTAGGAGTCTATTCTAGCCGACGGGTTGTAGGGTAGTCTTCCTAGTAGTACTCAGGTTGTCTCAGAAAGCCAGGGTGCTTTGGAGACAAATGCCTCAGTAAGCAGGCCAGACCTTCTCACCTTGAATTGTAGCATTACTATGGGTTGTTATTGGACTCTAGAGGTATGAGTCTTATCGCGGTGGAGTATGTCCCGTGAGGATGGCTATGGGTAGCACACACTTAGCCAACCATGGGCTGCATCTCACCGGGGGAGCTTGCATGTCAACTTCTCACATTAGATATTCTCGTAGATTAAATGATAGACTCTATAGCTTGTATAGACGAAACTACCACGGTGCCAGTCAGTCCACCACCTAGGTATTGATTCTGGTTGTTGTCATAACAGTTAGCAACCTGTAAGACTTCGATAGGAAGAGTTTTTTCCCCTGCCGTTGTATTGGAGATGCATTGCAAACACTCATATCCTATTGACGGAGTTAAGTGTACCCGCCTAGGTCCGATACTTCCGGCAGGATAAATCCTGATGGAGGGTAGACCTCGGACAGACCCTGAGGAGGACAGGGTGCTCGCACAAGGTCAGAAGTAGTGATGAATGTCAAAGGCTAAAATCTGATATCTACTTAAGTTTCAGCGTTTGGCATTCTACTTCGACAACCAACTTTTCCTCGAGAGAACTAAATTGAGTGAAGCCTCGAGCGTAACTATATTAAGTTTTACCGTTGATACTTCTGAATTATTTTACCTCATCTTTATCTTCTACTTTGAGTGTTTGGTGCGGTCGCAACCTTAGAGTTCACCTCTCTACAGGGTGCCCCCCTTACACAGGGTTTGGTCTTTATTTCGTCATGATACATCTATTGTGGCCTTTCACTTGGGCTTCATTTTCAAGTGAAATATATATTTCACCTTTTGCTGAGAGGATGTTTAGTCTTGGAAAGTCAAACTGGTAGTTTGGCTTTACTTTCTCTCTCCCCCTCCTCCCTGTCCTCAGGCCTGGCCTGTTGGCCTTGTCCTGATGTGGTCTACCCCTCTCGCTTCCACTGCTACAGGCCTAGGCTTGGCGGTTGGCCCTGCTGGCTCTACCTCCTCTCGCCAGGACCGTAGGGCTGATCCTATCTCTCGTTCGTCTTCATCCCAGTCCAGTCATGCCTCTCTCTCCGGGGAGGCTGACAATGTCGCCAATATTCTTGGCATGCTGCCAGGCCCGCTCGCTTTGACCCGGCTTTGTTCCCTACTCTGTACAATGCCTCCGCCAGTACCTTCCCCGATAGTCAGCTCGCTATGGCCCCCCTTCTCGCCCGACTCATTGTCATGGTTAATGACCTTGGTACCTCTGTTACCTTCCTGACTTCGCAGGTTGAGTCGCTCACCTCCGCCCAGGCAGAGCGCTCAGCCACCCTCTCACTACGAGCCACATCCAACCTGGTGGCGTCACTCAAGGACATGTCCTCTCGTGTTGCTGCTCTCTCCTCACACCGCCCCACGCAAGTGGCACCCCAGCTGCCTCAAGCACAACCCCCTCCCGCCCCTGGTGTCCTTGCTAAACCTGCTCAACAGAAAAAGAAACTTGCCACCTGCCTCACTCCTTGTATGGTCGCCACCCCGGATTTTCCCTTCCTTGTTGAGGGAAAATGGTATAGCAACCCGGACACAGACGCCAAACATCACCCGGACTCACCCCAAGTGGCTCTCCATTTCGCCTCTTGCCACCCCAAGTCAGAGGAAGCGAAACTTTACTCTGAGCGTTACCCCGCCACCTCACTTTTCCATACCAGTCCCCCCCCTGATTTCACAGTGTCTGATCCCCTGCAGCCCCAAGAACAAACCTGGGGAAAGGTTACCTGTAACCGCTTCCCGTGGGGTAGGGGTCTTGCAAGGGATATCACTATTGACTCTAACCAAACCGGTGGTATAAATGAGATCAAGTACCGGAGACGCCAACAAGTAATTGAATAGGCTCTATTACTTTTGTCGAAACTACTAAGAGAAGGCCAAATGCTTTAGGCCTGTGCCAAGCTCAAAGATTCTCGAATCGAACAGAATAGAAGATAACTGTTCAATCAACTATATTGAAAACTCTGTCTGTCGAAGTCTGATGTCTCTAAGTCCGCAGAGATACAGGTCTTTAAATACACTTGCGATAATCCATCTTGCATCAATCATATCCAAATCCTAAGGCATCAAAGGATACCTAACCCATAAATAATCCAACAATAAACAAGGCTTACGAACTTATGGAGTTCGGATCCGAAAAAAATACAAGTAACAAATAACAAGGTTTACAGGTCTCCTGAGCTCGTATCTTAAATCAAAACATAAAACAAACTAACAAGGCATACTAGTCTCCTAAGCTCGTATCCTGAAACAAATACATAAATCAAACTATACCAAAACCAGTAACCTGTACCGGTTACATTACCAGTACGGGCGGTAAGGGCAAGGAAAAACGCCACTGCAGTACAAGTCACAGCGTCAAGCAAGAGTAGTGTCCCCAAAGGACCCCCACCGCTCCCAGCTTCTCAACGTCGTTTCTTTGCCCCTCGCACCTCCCCAACCATCCCGAACGATATTTCTCAGCATGACTGCTACCCTTCCCGACATCATGGCTGCTGTGCTTAAAGAGGCCAACTGCTCCCTACCCATCTTCCTTAATGCCTCGGTTAATCGCAACGGGACTGTTACTCTCACAGTGTATCCCTACACCCCGTCTTCTGCTTACTCCCCATTTTTTGATGCAATGTCTAAGAAGCTCAATCAGAGTTTCTCTGTTAGAGATAATCCATTTCAGGTTTTCAGGGAGGCACCTACAAGTGACGAGCTCCTCATTCACAATCTTCCTCTTTCTATCCTTCCGCACGAGCCTACTGACCTCTTCCCTTCACTCCTGGAATCAATCAGCAATGCTATTGACCTCCCCATATTTGGGGCTAGATTCTTACAAACAGAGCCGGCGAAAAGGGCTGAGAAACGAACAACCTCGGGGGTTGTGGCAGTCAACCCACTTCATGTTTCCCAGTTCGGCGAATCCATCCGACCTTTCTCCTGTGCCCCCACTGTCGCCCCCGCCTACTCTGCCTCCAATTCCACGTAGTGCCGAAAGTGCTGGCGTTTTGGTTACTCTGCTCCTCTATGCAAAGAAGAGGCACAAGCTTGCCCAATTTGCACTCTCCTCCATTACCGCTCCGGCCACAGATGTGCTTACCAAAGCTGTCCGCAAGTAGGCTTTGAGAGGTCTGTCGTAGGATGCTGCAACACCTCCCCTCCTCCCGGTATCAATTGTGGTGCTCAGCACGCCTGTTTCGATGAAACCTGTCCTATCCGCCGCGAAATCCTCTGCGCTCTCCGTCCTTCTAGGGACCAAGACACCCCCGATGCCCCCGATGCGGGCCTCCCCCAAACCACCACTCAGGGTCCAACTGCTCACCCAACTGTACCGGCTACTCCAGCCAGGCACTGTCCTTATTCCCCTCCCGCTAGCAAATCTACCCAACCTGAAACCATTAAACTGGTTTGTAGCGCGTCCTCCAAGTCTAAGCTCACCGCTCCCCTCCCCCGCAGGAACCTCTTTGGTGCTGGCTGCACCCTCTTCAGAGCTAGCACCGGTGCCAACTAGAGCGAGCCTGCGCCAACTGACGTGCAGATGGATTTTTAGATTTCGACAAGCCCAGCCCCAACACCGAGTCCTTCACCATCCTAATCATTCCATTATCCTGGTTGTTTAAATCTTTCCATTGTTCAGCATAATTGTCTTGGTAGCAGTAATGTTTTGCAAACTCTTTTTCTTTTATTACTTCGGTAGAAAGTTCTCCTTATAATGTGGCTCTTTATGATATTCCTCTTTGGAGGTATTGTCCTCCTGTTTTTCGCAACTATAAATGTTTTTTTCCTCCAGCAACTTACACCTGTAAGCCTCCAGTTGCAACTTATGTTCACGAGAGGCTATTAAGTGTTATTTCTCTTCTTCCAATGTTTTTGAAAAGGGGCGATCTCATGACAGTGAACTTTTACTCTCCTGAGGGACTTTTTGATACTTCTCATAATTTGTTTTGTTTGTACAACGCCTACTCTATTCCTAATGGTCACACTAGGGCAGTTTCTCCTGTTGATTTGTTTCCCCGGCATGATTTTCCTACACTTGTCCTTGGGGCCCTCAACATTCACCACTCCGCTTCCGACCCGACTCGTGTGCTCTCCAGCTACGATCAGTTTATATGTTCCCCTTATTTCGACAGGGCCTCAGCTCAGCTATTTTCTCTCCTCACTACTCCCAGGTTCTACACCAGGTTCCCGTTCACCTCCAATCATTGCCCTGCAGTACTTGATTTTTCCTTTGCCAACACTACTCTGCTTCCATATTTCTCCTCCTGGAACCCCTCCCTCTGGCCAACTGGTTCGTATCACACCGCCCTCTCAATCATCCTCTCCACTCCGCTCCTAAAGCCCCCACCCAGGAGCCTTAACTGGAAATTGACGGATTGGGATCACATTTCCCCTCTGCAGGTCGATCTTACGCTTGCAGCTCCTCCTGCTCTCCACACTCCAAACTCACTCCACCTATGTTTCGACGACTCCCTTGCCAAGATCATGCCCCTCATCACCTCCAACACCGCATTCAAACGCCCGTCCTCCTACTCTAAGCCGTGGTGGACTTCAGAACTTAGACAGGTACGACACATCTATCACCATACAACCAGCCTCATGAGGAAGAATCAGTCTTCGCCCGTCCTGGCCTGTGTGCCTCGGAACATGGATTTCAAGGCTATCCAGACTGCCAAGAGAGTCCACTGGTCGCAGTTTCTGGCCAACGTTGACTCCCATTCGGTCTGGGATGCTCGAAAGATTGCAGCCGACAGAGCCCCGGATCGCCTCCCCACGCTTGAGAACGCCTCCTCCCCCAACAAAATTAACAATACACTTGTGCGATATTTTCTCCCTCCTGGACCCTCTCCTCCTCCTCCTCCTCCCATCCATGCTGCGCTTAAGGACTTCCCCCTGATTTTACGACCAGAAGTGTCCTCCACACTTCGAAAATCCTCCAACAGGTCAGCCCCTGGCCCAAGTGGTATTCCTTACTCTATCTGGAACCAGGTCCATAAGGCCAAGGAGCGGCTCCTTCCATCTCTTTTCACTCACCTCCTCACCCACAGGTACCATCCCCTAGCCATGAAGAAGGCCAACGGCATTGTGCTGGATAAACTAGGCAAACCTGATTACTGGGCACCTGCTTCCTTTCGCATCATTGTCCTGCTCGAAACTGTTTCTAAGATCCTCGAAAGACTTTCTGCTCTTCGTCTTGCCTCAGCCGCCCGCTCCTTTGGCCTCTTACACCCCAATCAGTGTGGGTCTCTGGCCGGTCTGGGCTGTTTCGACGCTGTCTCTACTCTTACCTACTAAGTTCGCCTACTTCACGCTGCTTCATTGAAAGTATCAACTCTCTTCCTGGATGTCAAAGGGGGTTTTGACAATGTCTGCCCTAACAAGCTGGCCACTATCGTCACCAAAGGAGGTGTTTCCGCCTCCCTGGTTGCCTGGATTAAGTCGTTCCTCTTCAAATGCCGAATCCGACGGATATTCCAAGGCGCGCCTAGGGATTTCTGCCCAGTCGCAGTTGGCACACCTCAGGGCTCACCGATTTCTCCTCTTCCTTTGGTGCTTTATACAGCGAGCCTCCACCCGACTATCCCACAAGGTCTGGCAATTTCCTACAGCGGCGACCTCACCTTAACGGTCAGCTTGGACTCTGTACGTTCAAATATCCGCACTCTTCAATACTATTTCGGCATCATCCAAACGCAGGGTTCCGATGTGGGGGTGGCTTTTTCTCACCCCAAAACTGAACTTATTCACTGGAGAACTCCGAAGGACCGCTCAGATGTTTCCTTTGCCTCCATTGTGATCAATGGCATGCTTTTTCCACCCTCTCAAGCTATGAGGTGACCTGGCTACTGGGTCACCCCTACTATTCAGTCCTCCGTTAATTTCCTGAGACAGCTGACACTTGCCAATGCTTCTTTCGCTACAATCTGGCTGCTCAGTGCAGCTGGCAAAGGCCTCGCCTCCTGGTGCAACAGAAAGTTAGTCTTCAGAGCCATCCTTCCTATTCTCACCTACGGCTGCGACCTCTTTGTTCCGGACACAGCCACTCTTAAGAAATTCAACTTGTTGTGGCATGGAGTGCTCCGGAGGACAACTAATTGCTTTTACACTACTGCCCTTGGTGCTCGGTACCGGGCGGCTTTGGTACCACTCAATTCCTCTAACTGCAAACACCACTGTCGGTCAGCTGCCCTCCGCTTAGTCTGCGCCCCTTCGGAATTCAACCCTGCCACCGCCCGGATTCCCGAGTCTGTGCCCACCAGGGACCAGGATTGTTCTGCGGACAATCATCGCTTTCTCCTCCATGGCTCCACCAAAGCCGTCCATCTTACTTCATGGCTTGGCCCAGCGGTTAATTCCGCCAAGCACCTACTCCTAGACTCCTTATGTCACGAGGTTTCACACCTTATTGAGGAAATGGCTATCCTCCTGCTCGCCTCAACCAATCGCTTAGCGCTCACACTGTCCAGGGTACCCTCAGTCACCTACCAGGCCCTCAGAACTCCTCTGACACAGTCTCTCCTCGCTGACTTGGTAGACATAAGTCCGCCAGTACCCCCCTCCTATCCTTAGAGTGGCTGCCTCACTCCCCATGCCTTTACTGGCCTTCCTCGATTTATATGTAGCCGCATTCACCAGATGCGTACAGGTGCCAGCTACCTTGCCGCACATATCTCCTGGAGGAACGGGGACTCCAGCAGCCTCTGCCCGGTTTGTGAGGAAGACAATGAGTCCTTCCAACACGCGATTTGCCTCTGCCCCGCTAAGACTCACCCTCGCCTTACCCATCTCTCAGGTGTCGACGACATTGCCCCTGACAGTCCCCTCTGGCTCTCAGTTCCCCTCCTCAGGGGGCTAGCTGAGGAGCTCTACGCTTCTCGCACGGGCTTTCCTCCAGCCATGTTGCGCATTCGAGCCTCAACTGCGACTCCTGAACTGGTTTTGGACTCAGAGAGTGCTTAACACATAACTCCCTAGCTCGGCCCGGCCCTCTAGGTATTGCTACATCAAACTCCCCTCCTCGAGATTCTCTTCAGGGTATTTTCTATATGGTTCATGAGTTTCCTTTGTTTCTGTTTGACTGCGGCAGCGGGCAGGTAGGGTGGGGAGGTTTTAGTACTTATGAGTGTCTTTCTTGTGGGTTATAAGGCGGGCTTTACTTTACTTTTCTTTTGTCAGTCATCGATGGCGATGCGACAGGGTTAGGATGATCCCACTTGGAGCTTTTTTTGCACCTGTAGTTTGAATTTTGTTATTTCCTTTGTTCATTTGTAGAATTAAGGTTTTTTATATGCCATAGCGCGAGCTGCATACACGATGTTATACCTAAATCAATAATCACATGATTCAAAAAAAAAAAAAAAAAAAAAAGGTACAAGAACTGCATACTCCGTCTCCTCTACACACCTGGCGATTGAAATCTCAAAACCACGAGATTATCACCACTTTTCCCAACTCCACCCCTAATCATGAGTTCGCTCTAGGGGGTGTAGTGTATCCCCCCTTATCTTCTCCTCCCCTTAGGTTTATCCCCTTGGGATTTCTTCACTCTGGGTTGATGGATTTCGTCTTCTTTGATGATGTTTCCTCTTCCTACCCCACTTTCGCTCTGCCTCGCTTGGAGCATTTGGAAGGTCGGCTCCAGTCTTCTCAACGCCTATGCTACAGACGGCCGGGTACACGGTTTGCAGTAAGAGAAAACATTTCCAGAGACCCCGGTCAATTTCTCTACTGTCTTATTCTGTAAGAGGCTGCCTAGTCAAGACACAAACGCGTTTTCCGATAGGCTCTACGGCACAGAGTTGGGTCTACCCCTCTTCCTCCTCCTCCTCACATGGTCGGGTCGGCTGGTACCCTACTGCTTCTCCACTTTCTTGGCTGGTACCCACAACCACTTCTTCACTATTCGGACTATGACCACGGTCCATCACGGCTAGCCTCTGGGAAGATGGTATTGCACAACCTCCTTCTTCTTTTCGATGTTGTGCCAAAACAGATGGCATCTTGAGCCTCCCCAGGACTTTGATCATGCCGAGCCTGGCCCCTCCCCACCTGAGTGTGCCGAATCTTTTAGTGGTCTCCGGTACGTTTGCTTTTTCGTTTTCTTTTGTTCAGATGATCGTGCCATGGGTTTTCCTGACTCTTCCTTCTTGTTCCTTGATTTGATTGCTTTTGTATATCTTCTTAGCTAGTCAAGGGTTTCTTTTTGGGCGCGAGATTTGCGGTTGGTTCCACACAAGAGGGACTTGGGGGGTTGGCCTTTTCCCAGGGGTAGTTGGGGGTTGTTTTATGCCATAGCGTAAGCTGGGTGCAAGATTTTGTACCCTAAAAGAATAATCATATAATTCCAAAAAAAAACAAAAACATAAAGATACAAGAACTCGCATGCAGCGCTAGCTATGGTTTAAACAAAGCATGAATCTCAAAAAACTCGTAACATAGGAAAAGTCACACCACCAACACCAAGCGCGTCAAGTATTCGACTCGGCACCAACACACGGTTGACAAATGACAGTAAAAGCACAATAGTAGCTAAACAAATAACTCGCTACTGAAGGAAAGTAACCTAACGTCCCCCGCAACAGAAAGCCTAGACGGGGCGAGGCGGGGCAGAGGAGAGGAGACACCCGGGGATGGGAAGACCATTGAGGCCAGTTAAGGTGGAAGAGAAGGGAACATGTCCGGCGGGTAGTTCGTAGGTGCAGCCTTGATGTAGGCAATGAGGGAGGAGAGGAGGGAGACTGAGGACCAAAGAGGAGTGTCAGGACCGACTGAGGTCAAGCCTTGGAGGTGGCGGGACCTGGCGGCAGCTTTCGCGTGGCACCTTAGTACGGGGTAGCTGAAAGTTTCTTGTTCTTCGCCACAGAGAGGACAGAGGCGGGAGGCGTCAGGAGTTGACCAGGAGGGGTGGGTGGCAAGGTAACTCTTCTGGGCTCTCATCTGATGAATGCGGCCAGCAATGAATTTCCCTAGCCCCATAAATGTGTAAGGAGCAAGCGAAACATAGAAGGAATAATAAGGCAGAGGAGAATGGTCTAGGCGCCTGGCATCGAGCATGAGGAGACGGGCCTTGGCTTTAAGGGAGAAGTAAGCGGCTTTCATGACGTTGTCAGGAGGGAGAGGCGGGAAGTCCGGGAGGAGTGAGGAGTTTATAAGAGGGGCGAATGAGAGGCCCCCGAGGAGGGGAAGGCTAAGGTGAACCATGGCATCCACAGGGAGGTGGGTCCTGGTCAGAGAAGAGGGACAAGAGGTTTTCCAATTGAGTGGCATAACGTTGGGGTCTGGTCGGGAACAAAGGGGGTGATTGGAATCAGGAGCACGAAACTAGAGGAGGGAGGGAAAAGATCTGCCCAGGTGGGCGGATGCAGGATTAATCTGAGGGGGGTAGCACACTAGCCGAAGGGCGGCCATGCGCCTCTTGTAGGCAAGCAGGACAGACAGGGGAGGCAGGCAGCCCTGGGTGGAAAGGATCAGGCTGGGCGTGGCAAGCAAGCACTTTAAAACCCAGCATTGGACCTGTCTCCAATGGACTTCCATCTTGGACAGGAGGCCTTTGGAGGGAACGAAAAGGTCCGCACCCTAGGAGGGGATAGGCAAGAGGAGGGAGAAAGCAAGGCAGTGACAGAGGTGGGGGGAGACCCCCGAACCATAGGAGGAGAGGCATCTCACTGCAGAGGAGGCCGCCTGGGAGAGGGCGAGAGGGTGGGAGAAGTGGGTGGAAGAGGCGAGGTTGGGGACGAACCAGTACCCGAGCCACCTGAGCTCAGGGCAGGGGTGAAAGAGTTGGCCATCAAGAGCCACTGGAGGAGGCCTGCTGGCAGAGGGGGGGTCCCTTTGCACGGGGGCACGCCAGCGTATGAGCTCCGTCTTGGGAACCAAGAAGTCAACACGCCTCGCATGGGTAATTGCCCATAAGCGTCCTAAAAGCACTTGCAGGGTCTTGGAGTTAGAGCGATAGGAGTGAGAGAATGTAGTGACAGAGAAATCATCAACGTATGAGAGAACCAGACCTTTTGGAAATGGGCTATGGAGAGGTGAGCCGTAGATAACGAACAGCAGGGGAGACAGTGGAGAGCCCTAGGGGGTACCAACTGAGACGGGAAAAAACGCGGCGTGAACCCTGGAAAAGCAAACGGCAGGAGCGGTCGGAGAGAAAGCACCTGACCCAGGCAACCAGGTAGTGATTGACCCCTTTGGGTTCGAGATCAGAGTAGAGGATCTTGGCATCCACATTGTCCAAACCATCCATAATATTGAGGAAGAGCGAGGAGACTTTGCGACCCAGGTGCTGGAGGGTACGGACCGTGTCGGTAAGAGCCGAGCCGGTGTTGAACGAGGATAGAGAGCGGAGTGAGCAGCACTGGTTGCGGTGAAGGAGGCTGGTGTACCTGGCGATGGGGGCGAGGCGGGAGGCGATTATCCTTTCCAAGATCTTGGACACAGTCTGGAGGAGGACAATAATTCTGAAGCAAGCAGGAGAGTCATAGAACTGCTTGCCAGGTTTTTCGAGGACAACCCCATTCGCTTTCTTCAGGGAGGAGGGGTGGTGGCCAAAACGGCACAGGGGGGCGAGAAGGGACACCAATATGACTGGGGAGACACGATAAACCGATTTCCAAACTGAATAGAGGATACTATCGGGTCCGGGGGCCGAGGAGGGTGAACACTAGAGGAGAAACAGGGAGACATCTGCATTGGTGAGCTCAGGACAGTCACCATAGGGGAGGAGGATCGAAGGGAGGGGAGCGCAGGGGCCAGGTAGAAAAAAGTGGTTCAGGAGGGCTTGGTTCATTTCCTTAAGAGATAAAGGGCCCGGAAGATTAGGGAAGCGGGGGGGAGAGAGCCGCCTGCTATCTGTTTCACGGCCCACATTGACTGGGTGGTAGCTGAGGCGAGGATGGACTTCCAGTGGGCTTTCTGCGCAGCTTTAATGGCCTTCAAGTAGCCCTGTTTGGAAAGGCAGGCGGCAGCCCTGTCGGCGGGGGAGGTGGAGGAATGAGAGCGGCGGGGGGGAGAGTGAAATTCACGCCGAATGACTGAGAGGATGGGAGACGACCAGGGTTTGGATCTATGGCAGGGTCTCTTGAGTGGGGTGTGAGAGGAAATAAGGGTAGTGACGCGAGCAAGTTGTGTATTGAACCAAGGTTCCAAGGAGGCTTTTGTCGGAAAAGAAGGAGGAGGGGGATAACTACTGTGACCAGTTTTTTCTTTTTTTTTCTTTCTTTTTTTTAAATCATATGTTTATTGTTTCTACGGTACAAGAAATGGCATGCATCTTTAACGATATTGCCAAAACAAAACCGAAAATCAACCATAACAATCAACAAAAGAAACAAACAAAAGCTGTTCCCCCAACGCGACCAATAAGTGTCTCAAAGCAGCCGTGGCTAAAATTAAGGAAAATTATATACCACTAGCTAGTCTTAAGGGCGAGGGGGGGGTAGGGCGATAGGTGGGAGGAGGGAATTCGGTGGAGTGTGGAGGGAGGGGGCAAGCAGGGGCATTCAAGGAGGAAAACCAGTGGCAGTGATGCGAATAAACTCAGCCAGTGCAATGAGCAGCTGCTTGTCGGACCAGAATGGGGCCACAGTGGCCAAGTCAGAGACCCCTTGTCTTAAAATATCGTAGGGCGTACTCGGACGGTCGATATATTCACTCAACTATGAGGGGAACAAGGCAAGCGACAAAAGACTTGATTCGTATATTTAAAGGAAGAAAAGAGATAAAAACGCATGATAATAGAGAGATGACAATCACGAAAGAACAACAGGAACAAGATGATCTCTTATAGTAAGAAAGTCGGCGAAAAACAGAGAGAGTGAAAAAAGGAGAGACGAAAAGGAAATGTAGGAAATCCTCCACTGTCTCGTATCTCAAACAATCCCGATACTAATTCAGTATCATAGTTTGTAGCTAGTTCTAGTCCGTTTGATATCCCACATTTCATGTTTCTGCTATACTAGTCAAACACATATCAGAGTTTTCCAAACACCGAGATGTTCCGGTAAGGGCGTGAAACCCTAGGTCCAGCCTTAGTAGGTTTCAACAATATCAGTTTCACCAATGCCCGATGTTTGCAACCTTCGTGATTTTTTCAACAGAAACCACAATCTCCAACATCCCCGGCCGTCATGACCCTTCCCCGGCCGTCCCCCTCATTTTTGTCCACAGGTGCCCGGCCGTCTTTCCAAACACCTACCGTCTGTGTCCCCCCCCTGTATACACCCTGCCGTCTTGTGATGCCCCCTATAGTCCCCTGCCCAATCCTGGCTCTCCTCCCATCTCCCCTGCTGTCTGCCTAAACAGCCATTATCACATGTGTCTCACTATACTAAGAAAGGCATAGCGTGTAGGGCACGGAGGCCCCAGCCTAGCCCGGCAGTCCCTTAAGTACTCGAGTAATTTGCCTTATACCGGATCACGGCTAGCGGCCCCGTCCCATCCTGTCCTCTCGGCATTATCCCCACCGTCCCCCGCGGGGCCCCGGGACGGTTCGGAACACTGACCGTCGTGTGTGCCGTTTGTTGTTGGTTGCGGGCACTCACTCGGTGGCAGGTCATCGGAGATCATTCCTACCACCCCACTCTTACCGGTGATTTGGAAGATGCTAGAAGTATATCGGAGGATTCACCTGATTCCAAAGCACTCATGAAGAATGCGTGAAGGAGGGGGGGGTAAAGTAAGAAAATGGGGTGATCATGTTAAGGCAACAGACGAAATAATTAGCATCAAGTTTTTTTGTATTTACACGAGTCTCAACCCACGATTGTTAGAAGTACAGGCCACCCAATTATAAGTTCTCGTTTTGATATCCTCTATCCTTTGTTCCTATAGCTTTCTAAGTTATTTCGGTATACGCACTGAGATTTTTCCTCGATTGAAGAACGCAAGCTATCCAATTTTCTTTCAGTTTTTTGTTGGTATTTATCCACCACGTTCTCAATGTGATACTTCCTTGCATATTCTTTGTTGTAATCGTTCTGGGATTTAAGAGCCAGCTGTAGAGATGACTATGTGAGCGAGGCAGCTCCGGGACTGGAGCCAACTAGAGAACTTACGCCTGCAAGTCCTATAATAAATACAAACCAACCAAAGGTCCCCTGGGTGTCAAGTCTGTCTCCGATTTTCGCAAATCCATTTGCGATAGATTCTTTCTGAAGCGAAAGTTCCTTTTTTCTTCAAGTCAGCACATGTTAATGTAAATATGATTGTGTCCTTACAGTCTCCAAAGCGGCTAGCCTTTCTGATTCCATTAGGGGCTTAATCTCCCCAGACTTGACAGTGACTTCCCCTGACACCTTGCTGACTGCTCTCCTCTGCAGAGCAAACAATTTAGCATATCTGATAGAACCGCCATACGAAATTTACTTGCCTGTGCAGTGTTGCTAAAATAGCGAGTATGCTGATGAGTGGCGCTATATGAGCGGTGGAGGAAATTTCTTGGAAACCGTGCCCGGCAGGCTAGGTTGAGAACCATGATTGTGATAATTTTTATTCTGGGAGGGTAAAGTGTAGAGTAGTAGCAGAGTATGAGAATGCTTCACCGGAGATCAGACGCTTCACTTATATACCGCCCTAAGACCAGTTGTTCTTGCTGTCATATTCACATTGAGTACCACATATTCCCCAAAACGGAACGTGTTGGGCTAAGGGACACTAATTATAGTCAAGTCGTTGTTGTGTTGGAAACCCTTCTTAGCTATTTCGTACTGCGTGTTTATGTATAATGAGAGACTGGTATGGTAAGGTGTCAAGCCAGATTTCTCGTTGAGTACTAGCGCATGAAAGAATTTATATACAGGATGGGATTCTATGGGTTACGTCATGGAAGCTCTGGATATAATAAGCCATATGGCCCCTTTGGGCTATCTGATGTCGTGCGACGATGTAGTGGGCTTGTTAGTTTAGGTTTATTTGCGCACAGGATTTACTCGAGCAGACTACCGGTACGGTAGGCTCCACAATGCTCTCGGTTGGACTAAGTTATGGTGCTTGTACTCAATGCTGGAGCACACATTTTTTCTGCGATACGATAAGGAATCAATTGTAAAACATCTACACCGTTAGCGTTTGAGTACCGAGCCCTAGTCTACAAGAACCCTAAATCAAGAATCACCTCCCGCAAGGCAGGGCGAGGGAGCAGACTATTTCTTTTCCCCATTTACTGTGTGAGGAATTCATAGCAGCGGCTGTGCCCCACATGGTTGCCTATCCAGGTTAGTCTACATAGACTACTCGAGTACGGTACTCGTAGCACCAGAACCGAGCCTAAGCACAAGTACGCACGACGAAACTGGCAGATGGGAGGTAGCGAACAGGGATCCTCGCCACCATTGTTGATAAGTAATTTTTTGTAACCCCAACCTTTCTGATTCCATTTTATTCGCCCGCCATACCCCTATCCGTTCCAACACTAGTCCCTTTCTACTTCTACAGTTCGGGCTTTAGCACAGCCGAAGAAACAAAGCAAACCACCCCCCTTCTTTCTCAAGAGAACTCATAAGCACGTTTCCCCGGAGTTATCACAAGACCGTATCAACAGAGAAATGAAGCACCTGCGAAACGCGTTATAAAACGAATAACAGCCATGCAATCATTTGGTTCCGGCAATATCGACTGTGGGAACGTAGTGAACAGCTACAACAATGCCACGTCCATAACTCTGAGCAACACAGACGGCGAAGACAACCAAATCCAGAAGTGGCTCTCACCACTAGAGCCTCGGTACTGGCACCAAGATCTGCAAACCAACCGGGTAGGTGGTGTGGGAGGCTAGCTTCTAAAGATGAACGAGTTTCGACAGTGGAGTGGAAATTAAGTGGCACCAGAGCAGGCTGTTTTATCCAGGGTTCCGAATAGTCCGACTGGTCAAGTCTTGGAGGCAGGACCAGACTTCTCGGTCCAGGTTGATGTCAATGATGGGACCTGACTAACTCCGGTGGTCCGGTCTGGTCCGGACTGGTCCCAGACCAGTCTTTATAAAAGATTGCATAGTCATGTAATATCACTCACTTTGCTGTCTGAAAAGATTTGATACTTGTGAATCTATTTTCGCTGCCCTGAATCTAAGGGAATTATTATTATCACTCCGACTATCCTGAGATTCTACTGTATAATCGATGGAAACAAGGAGTTTATTTAAGAAATATTTTATTTGAACATAATATATTGTGATAAAAGTAGCAAAATGCAAAATGGGATGCTAATTTTGTTCAAGGGTCGTGCATATCTTATCGCATGGCGGGCCTGGTTGGACCAATCCTGGATAAGTCAGGTCTGCTAATCCTGACCATCCCGTTGGTCTAATTTCCACCATTAGACTGGGCTTGACTTTCGACCAGACTAGCTGGTCCAGTCCAGTCTTGCTCGGACCATTCGGAACCCTGGTTTTATCCTACTATGGCGCTCCAGGTGTGGGGAAGACATACATCAGGTCCGGAATTATGTCCTCTCGCCTGAATGGGTAAAGCTAACTACTAACAATATTAGTTCCTTGGTTATTGACTGGTTGTGCGATCAAGTAGGTGATAGAAATATCGCTGTTGCTAGCCTGTATATTGTGATTCCCTTGTCCAGGAGCAGTAGTCGACGACCAACATGTTAGGCGCAATCTTCAGGAAGCTGCTACTGAGGGGAGGGATCCCGAACTCCCTGCGGCGGGCTTTCCGGAAGGCGAAAAGTGGATTTGGCGGATGTGCTCTGCAGCTTTTAGGCTTGGTGGAAATCCTGAAGATAACAATCGTATCGCTTCTGGCAGTCTTTATCTGTATTGATGGGCTAGATGAATGTCTTCCGAAAAATCTGATGGAGGTCCGGACTATGCGCAGGGAAATACGCCGTCGTACTGATAGCGACACTCTGATGGCAGCTCGCTCACAACCCAATGATAACTGGGGTAGCGTAGGTAACGGCGCGAAGCACGGAGAAAAGCACGTAGGTGGTGGTTCCGGTATGTGATGATAACGATGT
>Ga0307509_10003201_pt1 | contig 25318 bp, 28 predicted proteins | sample 10_EM_MG_FD_202245 | JGI IMG/M metagenome (GOLD analysis project Ga0307509, IMG submission 202245) | Populus trichocarpa ectomycorrhiza microbial communities from riparian zone in the Pacific Northwest, United States - 10_EM | ecosystem: Host-associated > Plants > Roots > Unclassified | place... | reverse complement strand
ACATGGATCCCACATCCTTGGCAAGATCATTTTCCACCGTCCCGTTTCCATCCTCGCTGGACGTCTGGGATGATGGCAGCGAAGAAGATGTGGAGGAAATGGGTTGGCTGGAGTCCAACGATGGCGGAGAATAGGGCCGCGATCTCAGGCCGAAGGGAGGTTGTTGGGGTAAGACGAACGTGCCGGAAGGGGGTGAGAGGGGATCGCCGTGGTGGAAACCAGAAGAGCCATCAGAGTCGACGCTGTGTGCTGACGAAGGAAGACCGGTAGACTTTGGGGGAGAGGCTTGGGGGGAAGTCAGGTGAGCTGAAAAGTCAGGGAGGGCAACCCGGATGGGCAACCTTCTATTGACCTCCTTCGCGGTCATTCCCCAAACATTGTTACCCAGCGACCCAACAGAGTCGTGAGAGGGACCCGGGAGGCTTCCAATTGATGAGATATTTTGCGTGGGTGACTTGGAGACGTGAGCTGGAACCGAATGGAAGGCATCATAGGCTGCGGATCTGATCTGCGATATGTCGCTCTCCTGGCGTCGTCTCAACCTCTCCCGTTCGTCCTCGTCAGCCCTACCCCTTGCCCCACGAACGTTTACCATCGTACGATCCCCATCCTCGCTGTCGGTGTAGTCGGCCAAACGATCTCGCCTTGAGCCGAGGCCCATCGCTCCGATAGCTCCCAATTCCCGGTCGCGGGTGGTAAGGGGCTCAGAAGGATGCATGTTGGTCGGAGAGGTCAGGGAATCGACAATGCTGCCAGCAGAACCAGATGTCATGATCGGGGGGAGATTCGTATTGACAGCGACTGGACCACGTTTGGTGTGCAAGTTCTTCTTGGCCATTTCGGCCTTGAGGACAGCGTTCTTCTCAGTGTCTACGCGCTTTCCCTGAAGGATGTCTCGGGCCTCAAGCGCCTCTTGGCGGCTGCGGAACTTGGCAAATCCAATTATTTGTTTCCGGGGAGGTTGAGAGATAGAAGAGGGAGGGAAATGAGAGTCCTCCGCGGCCCACGAGGAAGGGATGCCGTCACGAGTGTTCTCGGAGAGGCCGGCGAGGTTGTACTGATCACTGAAGCTCTGCGGGTAGACACCGCCGCGAGCTCCGGCCGCGTTGGGAGCATTGTATGAAGTGGATTCCTTGTTTGGGATCTTCAAGGTGGCCGCCTCAAAACCGGCAGAGAACGTGAACATGTTTTGGAACTCGCGCTCCTATAACGACGTTAGTGGGGGTGGCGGACAGGATAAATGATATAACGTGCCTGCATATCATCTGGGAACCCGACGACAAAAATGGTCGATATCTCTTCCACTTGAGTAGGATTGGTGACAGTCCCGCCAACGGAGTGCATAGGAACAGTGGTAGAGGAGGATGGTAGGTGAGGACCATAAGGCGTCTGCGACTGCATGTGCGCCAACCCATTCAAATACGAAGCTTGGGGGTACTGCTGTGGTAGGGGTTGGGAAAGTGACGATAGCATGGCGGATGGGTGGAGAGCCGATCCAGGGCCAGAATCGTTCACGGTACCATCCCCATCGAGGAATGTGTGTTCGGGGCGGTGGTCATAAGATAAACCGGGGCGAATGCCACCGTACATATCAAAATGGGATTGGGAGGGGTGATGCGCGTCAACCTGCTGCGATGGTGACAAGAACAGCTCCGAATTTGCCGGTGAGAATGCCGACGGGTAGTTGTTCATGGGCACTGGAGGTGTGTTGCGGGACTCGCCATTGAAAAAGCCAAAAGGAATGGTGCGATCGGAGGTAAAGCTGTTCCCCTTGGCAAGCTGCTTCCGAGAGTTGGGTTCTGTAGAGGTGAAGTCGGGGGGTAAATGCGAGGTGTTGTACACGGAATGATGGGCAGAAGTTGGTAGGGAGTGGAGAAAAGGGTCCTTTATGTGGGGAGATTGTTCGTTATTTTGGAGCATGTTGGGGGAGTCGGGGCGAGTATTGGAAGGCATGTTGAGATGGAAGGGAACCGTTGGGGACCCCTTGGATGATGAGATTGAGCGAGGTCCGACCGCTTCTGAGTCAGACGAGGAGACTGGTTCTGCGTCCGCTTGAGCGTCCAAGCTGTCGAGAAGGGATCGATTGATGAAGTCCTCGCCTGCACGAGAACGGGTGGAGGATGACAGAGTAGAATCCAGGGTGGGCAACGAGGGTATTCGGAGAGGGAAGACGGTGGTTTGAGCAGACCGAGGGATCAGAACATCAACAGGCTGGGATACTGTGAGGGAAATGAGCGACGAGGGGCGGCGTGGAGGGATCGGTCGACGTACAAGATGCGAGGCTACAAGGATCGAATGACACGAAGGTTGACAACAGGGGGTGTGCGCGCGATACGTGTGGCAGTTGGCAAGGAGAGAACGTGCAGCGACGCCGGCGATGTAGGGGACGATGGTGCGCAACGTCGAGGACGATGGGCAGACACGGTTCGGCGCTGTGGCTGACGATCGAAGACAGAGATGATGGATGGAGAAGAGCGAAACGCGAGTTTACCCATTCTAGGTTCGCACGAAACGTTCCCACGCACTGATCCCACAGGACCCCGGAACTCCGTTGTCGTCACAATCGTGGCCTCGCGCGGTCTGTCGACAGCCGCTAGACCCCACAAGGCAACTATTCACGAACCGGGAAAAGGCAAGGTGGCCCAACGGTGAAAACCAAGCAAAAAAATCGCCGCAAATCCGGGCAATCCGGGTGGCCAGGAGTTACGGGGTCCGAGGTAACCCTATGTTAGGAGTTGCGAGGTCCATTGTCTGGCCGGATGGGGAGAGGAAAGCGAAAGGGACAACAGAGCTGGGGGGTGGGTAAGAACGGAAAAGACGGCGATGATGGTTGGTCGCGAACCACCCCCCAAGGCGTCCACCACGATCATCCGATAGGGATCGGGGAACTGAAGAAGCCAGAGAAGAACCATCCGCAGCACAGGTGGACGAACGAGATAGACTGGGAGAGGGGCGCGGTCGCTGTCGCTGTTATCGTTGAGAACGAGGAGGACAGGGAGGGAGAGCAAGGTGTGGCAACTCAATTCCATCCGGCCGTGGGCCACGACCCCTTCACGGTGATTTCGTCGAAATAATCCTTTTTGGTGATCTCCAGCGCACAATGAACCGAACACCAATAAGTGAACAACACGTTTGCTCTCAATGTATGTACGGTCCCGATATAACTAATGTCCAAGACAATAAACGTCAGGAGGTCTGTGGGGAAAGGGGGGTCTATGAGGTTCGGTCCGCAGTAAGGCGCAGCAGGAAACTGACCATCCCCTACCGGACCCAAGGCCCCAAGTCCACCCAAACGACCATGGAGAACAGCGCGAAGATGAGGAGAACCCATAGCACTGCTCCAATGAATCTTTCCTTCGCTCTCCTCTTCGCGGCCTGCACGGAATGCACAGATCGCGGGTCATAGTAAGGAAGAGTGGCCTGTTGTTGCTGGGCTATTGGCGTTGGTCCATAGCCGTGTGCATGGGGAACGCCCGAAGTCCCTGGTTGCACAACAAGTGGCTGGGTGGTAGCCGATTCCGTATACGAAGGAGGTGGTTGTGGCGGCGGCGGCGAGGGCTGCCTGACACCCTGGCCCTTGACGAGAGAGGGGTCGATAATGATTGCCATTGGCCAGGCAGGAGTGCGGGGAAACTTCCCTCGATCTTGGATCGGCAACGACCGAATTTAACTTTCAATCCCACCACGAAGGCGATACCTCCGATATCCCGACCTCGCGGAGATTAGGCCATATGGCAACATCGCGTTCCATAGACTCCAGATATCTGGGTTGAATTTCAGAGGTGTTATGGACTCACTATAGCACAAGCAATTTGGCACGGTCGCAAGATCTCGGCTGGAGAGGTTCCGTATCTCCGGCAACGGAAGCAAGTCTCTCCCAAGCACCTGGGAGAAACGGTGTAAGATATTAGCACGTCTAGATTACAACTATCCGAAACGTAGCGTAGCAACTAGTGATTCCGAAAGTCAACTCAAGCCTCAGCGCGGCCCCTCCCTTTCTCAAGGAACTGGTTTACCAACCCCATCAGGCTACCTTTGTCCGCTTCCTCGGGCAGCCACTCGCCGTTGTATACGCACAGCACCTTCATCCGTGGATGGTATTCCAGGTTCGGGAGAAGCTTAGGTGTGATGAGGAAGTACTGGCCGACGTCCGAGTTGCAGGTGACGTCCACAAGTTGGTTGTGAACAAGCCGCTCTGCTCGTGCGTCCATTCCTTGGTTGATCTCATCGACGAGTGAGAACGGCGACCGAGCTTGTTCCATCAGACTCATGAGATATAGAATAGTGGTGAGAGAACGTTCCTGTCGGTGGCCGTTAGTATTTTACCATCTTGAAATGCACAAAACGGTGACGTACTCCTCCGGACTGGCGTTGTCCCGTCAACAATTGAAGTTTCTCGTGGTCACGGAACTTGACGAGAATATCGATCGCCCACTGTCCATAGTCTTCGTCGTGGGGGGCGATTTGAATCTCTCCGGCACAGCCAATTCCTAAGGATTACCCATAAGCAAAACAGGTGGGGGCGTTCCAAAAATGCAACCATACGATCGAAGGCGGCGGAAAATTTGGCGCCAATGCTGGAAACGAGGGCCTTGAGTGCGGGCTCCCAGGACATCTGCACCCCCTATTAAAATCCCCATCGAGGGTTCATTTGAAGGGGAAGAGCATACCCTGGCTGTCTCAATCGAACTACCGATCTTTTCTGCCCTTGCCTCTTCTTCCGCAAGGTCCTGAGACAACCGTTCGATCTGGTAGAATGGTGAACGGATTGCAGATGAACTGACAACATAACATACGGACCTGGGCTTGGCGGTGCTGGTACTGTTCGATGACGTTCCGATTGGTCGCAAGGTTCATCTCTAGTTCGTTCTCCACCTGCTCTAGTTCACCTTTCACTTCATCGGCGGGCATTTCGTCAAGTTTCCCCTCCTAGTGGGTGCGCGTTAGCGGAAGAGGAAATCTCCCAGAATATGTCACCTACGTTCTGAAGGGTTTGGAACAACCCTTGGACCTCTTCAGTAGCGGCCTCCAGCTTCTCCCTGCTCTCCACCAGTTTCTCCTTTGAGACCTGTTTAGCCGACTGGAACTTGTTGTTAGCGTCGTTGAAGGCCGCCAAGGCTGCGTTGATCTCAGCCATCATGTCCTCAGATCTGGCATCCAGATGGTCGGAGTCGGATTCAACCTGGCAGGTTTCCAAACCGGTCTTTATCATCTCTTGTTGGTCGATCTCGAGACGTCGCGCGATTTTCTGTGGAGGAATCCAGTTAGAGAACCTGGGAACGCTGGCGAGGATAAACGCGCGTACCACAACTTCCCTCATCACAACCATTCGATCGTTGACTGACTTCTCGAGGTCCCTCTCACACTTCGCCTTTTGGTCTTCCATAGATGGGGCGTTGAGTTTATCGTCAAGTTCGCTCTCCAAGTTGGCTGACGCTCTCGTGAATAACCGCGCCGCAGAGGTATACAAGGCAGCCCTTACAGATTCGGACAGGAATGGCTGCTCTCCTTCGCTGCTCCTTCATGACGTTATCCTTTCTCTCTTGAAGGCCACGCTAACAAAAAGTCAGTGACGGTCGTTCCGGCGAAGCGGGTAGCACGTACAAGTTGTTTTCCAATCGCAACCTCATCAGCCCTGAGCTCACTCTCCCTCTCTCTGTACTTCGAGAGTGCCTCCTTTGCAACCTGAAGCTGGGTCTGAGCGTCCCGGACCTTATTCTGGAGGTTCTCCCTTTCTGACGGATCGACTTGGGGGGTATCGTGAGAACGCCTACACGATGAAAATGCCGCCGGACCTACCGTTAGCTCTGCCCAACCACCGTGCGTTGCCGTAGTCTCGGGTCGTACTCTGCACGAGACGCTTTCCGTATCTTGACCGGCTGAGGTTGTAAATGACACTCCCGGCGATGAGGTTCCCTCCACCCTTCTCCCCGATCGTTTTGATGCTTTCATTGATGTTCACGCTTCTCTCATGCAGCGCGATCGGCTGGAGGAACTTGAATGCCGCCTCCCTTAAAGATGTCAAGAGGAAAACTCACGGTCCGGTGCAGCCCGTTGACCTGTAAAAACCACCTCAGTTCCTCGGGGCATTCGACGTAATCTAGGCCATATCCATCAAATCCGTGCGCTTTCAGCTGGGAATACCTTGGTCAGGAGCCGGGCGGCCTAAATTAATTTCATGGATTACCTCTGTTGGATCTATTGGCTGGGGCGAGGGTTGTCCCTTCGGCTTGAACCAACCAAAAATTCTCCCCCTCCGACCAAGGGCTTCCGTGGTATCAGCGACAAGTTTCATCAAGAGCTTATAGTCCTCGTCGCACTGAGCAACGAACGTCTACGAGGTTTTCCGGTAAGCAGGAGGATATCCAATGAGCGAAATCGCGGTACCTTCATGTTATCTTGGCTGATCAGCGCGTCGACCGCGTTGATGTACCGTTGATCCTTGAGGGTGATCGACAAACAAGCGGGCTCCAAAATCGGGAGTCGGAACCGTCGCTGGTTTTCTCTCAGCCAGACGACGGTGTCCGCACAATCCTGGTCCTTGCGCCTCAGGTTCTGGAGTTTTACGTGCGCCTCATTGTCGAGTCGCTGAAGCCTTTTCCCCAGGTCAGTGAGATTTTGATTCATTGGAGATCAACGCACTCTCGTTGGCAACCTTCGTGCTGACGCCGGACAACGGCTTCGGCCGCATGGTCTTGCTGTCTCTGATAATCCAACGCGGACAACTCAGCCTTGAGCTTCTCATGTTTCGTGCGTGCGTTGCCCTGCGGGGGTTCTCAGTGACAGGCCCTCTCGCGGTTTACATTAAACGCACCAACTCGGCATCAAGTGTCTCTTGGTCCTCGGTCTCGAGAGGCGACTCCAGAACTTCCTTGAGTTTGCTGATCTGTTTCTCAAGTTCTTGAATACGCCTCTGTCGTTCCTTCTCCGCCTTTTTGAGGTCGACGAGTTTATAAATGACAGTTTCTTGGCGAGTGCACTAGCAATATTCAGCTCCATGGGCAGCGGCAAGGGTAGAGAAATGCGTACGATGTTTTCGTCGTCGATCTGTCGCTTGCGTAGGGTGTTCATGGTCTCCCGGAGCGACTCTTTCATCCTCTTCCTCGCGGCTTCCAAAGCTTTGGTGCGGTTGTTGAACTCGCTGGGAATGAGGGGTTAGATATCCTAGAACTCGAAGCTCGCATGGTTCGTACTCTTTCAGCTGCAACATAGGTTGATGTTTCTTCTTCAAAATCTTCATCTTTTCGTGGTGTTGGGCCCGTTCCTCCTTCTTGTTGCGATATTCCACCATCGCAAGTTTGTATTCCACGAACGGCAAGATGACGTCCAAAAGATTTTTCTATTGCCAGACTAATTAGAGGTCGAGAGAACAGAGACGACAATAACGCCTACCTTATTCTCCAGCGCTTGGCGTTCTTCGAATCGTTTGACCTCCTTCTCCAGGTGGGCGTTACGCTCTTTCAACGTGGCGAGCTTTTCCTTGTCACCAACAATCCTCTGGGAAGTGTCAGATGAGTGGCCAAAATCAATGTATCCACGTACCCCTTCCAGCTCTTTCAGTTCTTTGCCAGATTTGATCAGGGCCTCATGCCATGTCGTGAGGTTCTCGTTACCCGCAGCGCGCTGAGTTTCCTTCAGAAGGTTCTGTGGAGTCATGCGGGCGAATTCCGCGACGCGATCCTGAGGTAGGAAAGTACTAATCCGAGGTGAGTCAAGGGGTTGGGTAGCCAGGTCTCGGTCGCCTACCAAAGATTCCCGACCTGAATATTTAGTTGCGCGATGGTAGCGTTGACATCCTTTCCAACCGCACTCTTCCCGTTAATGGTAAACGATGTATTCCTGGTGCCCTCGATAAGGTCGCGCCGGATGACTATGTTCGGCTTCCCGGGCTGGCCCTTCAGCTCGAGCTCGATGTACCCCTTTTGCTTGGTTTGTTTCACAAACGAATTCAGATCTTGGCGACCAAGAACCTAGGTGACAAGCGGGGTTAGCGGAGTCGCCTGTTACCTTTGAACGCACTCACGCTGGGAGGAAAGTTGAGCCCGAGGCAGATAGCGCAAGCAATGCTGCTCTTTCCCGTTCCGTTTGGACCAATTACCATGTTCAGGTGAGGACCGGGACGGAATTCGACAAAGTCGTAGGTGACAAAGTTCTTGAGTTGAATCCGCACAATGGATCCTGTCACGTATCTTTGACGGAGATTAGATACTGTCTGGATAGACCAGATATTTGCTCACCCATCCGCGTCTCGGACTAAAGTTCCAGGGTGCGAAGATCCATCGGTTTCGCCCTTCACTTGATGGGAATCGCCACCAGTGTTGGCACGGGCTCGCTTTCTACCCTTTGGTGACTCCTCCACCTCCTCTTCGGAATCGGGGCCACCGTCCATTTGTGTGAGATTTCGAGGGTTCTGGGAACCATTAACAGCTCTCCGAGACTTCCTGAGAGCGGTAGAGGGCTGGGTTTCCTCCTCTTCAGAGTCTGAGGGTTGGACTCGACGCGGCATAGGAATCCTAATGGGGTGATGATGGTAATGAATCGCCGTGACGCGAGACGCGTCTTGGGGATATCAATGTGGCACGTGACACTAAGGGGAGGATCAGGTTTAGGGCAGGTCATCTCGCATCTCTGGCACTCGGTCGCTTCAGCCACCGCTATGCCTGGCGAACAATCCAAACGGTCGAATATCATCGATGTGTGAGTTCTCACTGGACCCTTCGTTGTGGCGGAATTCCACTAATACAACCTAGGACCTACCAGGAGCTTCACCTAATCTTAACTGGCGAGAGAGAGGGCCTCTCAAAAGACCAGGTCACCGCGATCATCGAGCCACGCGTTCCTCAACTCAAAAACATCGCAGAACCGTTTGGAAAGCCTTCGGACGCGTCCAAGAAGTCTTTGGACTCTGGCGCAGTCACCCTTGCGGACGGCACCAAATGGCCTGTTGACGAGATCGACAAGGTGGCTGCGGTAGCCTTGAGCGACCATTTCCAGATCGACCAAATTCATGCCCTCGTTCTATTCCGTGCATTCATCTACAACGAGGGTCTTCCCAACGAAGCGCTAGCGAACGAGACCGGATCCTTCACCGAACAACTCATCAAGGTCATAACTCCCTTCTACCTCTCCGAACGGTTCTCTATCCTCCGGGTTCTCATCCCCCTATTCCGCGCCAACGAATCCGAACTCGATCACGCTTACGGCTACGCTGGTACTTTTCTACCCAAGATTTCTCTGGAGGGCGATCGTACCTTCATCAAGCATGTTGTTTCCGAATACCAACGGAAAACACAGGCAGCCCTACCTAGTCACACGAACGGAGACCCTCGCGCCAGCTCACTCTGGGCGAAGCACTGCTATATGGAGCAGATCATTTTACTAGAGATCATGTTTTGGGCGATGTGGAGCCGAGTAACATGCGATGGGCCCATCGTCATGCGCATATTCGAAACAGCGTACGAGACGAAGCTGGGATCGGAGCAAGCAAACTCCTCTTACCTTTTGGACGAGGAAGGGCAACAGTTGCAGCAAGATGCCGCCGCGTTGTGGATTCTGCTGACGTTAGAGGTGCTGGAACTAGAGAGGGTGGGGGACAGCCTTGATATAACCCTCAGTCCAAACGAAACCTCCATCTATGTCGCATACCCAGAAGCTCTGCAGAGAATCCACGAACTCGTTATGTCGCAAGGAGACAGGCAGTTCGGTTGTACCTATCTCGCTTGGGCATTCGTGCTGTCACGCCTACAAGCGGCTGCCAACGAATTGGGAGGACCTCCAGAAAACTATCGAACGTTCTTCCAAACGGTTGCCCAAACTGCGGGTTTACGGGACAAGGTTCCGCTTCCCCTCCCTCAGCTCATGGTACAACGGTGCTTCGATCCTGACGCGAACGTCATCGACCTCTTCCATTCGCTGTTAACACAATCACCGCTGCTTGTCACGGGGCTGCACTTGCGACGGGGGTCGGCTCTCACGGAATCGAATGCTGTCGCGTTTAGGTCGGTGATGAAAGGTTCGTCCCCAAACGCCGATTTCATTTTCTCTTCTCACTCCCGACAGGGCTCCTCATGTCCTTGGTCGACCTGATACCTGTGGAGATGGTACCGGGGTTCGAGACGCTGGTTGAAGTTTGGATCGCACTGTTTGGTAGGGCCGAACCAGCATCCATTGAGGGTATATGCCAACAATTTTGGGAACACGATTCGTCCGAGGGAATCACTCGTCGCGCAATCTTCGACGTTGCCAGAACCCGTTTCCCGATACAACCACGCCATCTCCTCCGTTTGGCCCGTTCGATGAGCGCGGCAGGATTCCTTGATACCGACCCTCTCTCCGCATCTGCCCTCCCCCCAGAGGGGCGTCCCTCAAACGACCTGCGCAGGGATTGTGCTTTCCGCGTTTTCCGGTATTTGGACAACCTCAACACGTACACCCAACTCATACCAGCCTCGCTTTGTTCCGGACCCCATGCAATCGTTGACCGCTTCTCCGAGCGAGACAACTCTTCTTATGGTGTCTCCTATACAAACCTCCATCCCATCAAACTCCCAGGCGGCTCTGTGCTCCCCGCGCGCTCCGTAGGTCGGGTCATCAGCGGTGACACGGCAGAGTTCGTGGTGGTCATTTGGGACCACTCACATTCAGGCTGGAAGTTAATTCTGGAACTCCTCACGGACTACACAAACCGTCGCTGCAACCACTACGGGATCGGGGGGTCACTTTCTGCTCGCAAGGATCGGTCATCCCAGGAGACCACGATGAAACTCCAGGAAATCGGTCTCGAACAAAACGTGGCTTCAGACGAGCTTGTCGTGCTCGATGTGCTTGACCTTCTTCGGAGTATCTTGGCGGACAACCCTCCCCTCGCCAAGGTGTTGTTGGAATCACTTGAATCCGGAGAAACGGTCGTCTCGCACACGGACAACGACCCACCACCCGACCTCGTGCAGTTGACAACCATGATCCTGGAGGAAGCATTGTCAAGATCGAGTAGTGCCCGGTCCCAAACTAGGATTCAGCTTATTGCATCGTCTTTGAGTGTCCTGGCTAGTCTACTTTCCATACGGGAGTATTCTCTGCGAGTTTGGTTGTACCTCCGGTCCTCCTCCTCCCTCTTCAGTTCGGACCGTGCAGTCGACCTTGTGTCCTCGGTCCTTGCATCGGAACGCGCCGTGGGACACTACACAATGACCCTCTCCATCCTCCACCTCGTACAGCAGCTCTTCTACGAAGGATCGTCTGCCGTGCTCGCCGATGATGCCAAGGTCGTACAACTCAAGGAGGATGTCCTGGTGAGGGCCGCTAGATTCGTCCACGCGCAAGTTTGGGTGGAACACACAGGGTGGAAGTACGCTCAAGTGGGGGATCGGTTCGAGATCGGACGGCGCGTTACAGCATTTTACTCCACAGTTCTTACCCACTCCCCTCCCACCCTGAAGGACCGACCTTTTGCGCCACTTAGCCAAGCCATTGTTGAGGCGTTCCTCACGAAAGCATCCACGTCGACGATTCACCCCCTCGTCTCCTCCCTCACTACTGCTGGAACGTTGTTCAGAACCTTCCACTCCACTCGTCGCATCGGAGAAGTTCGCAGGGTCATGCGTCTGCTTGAGTCTCACCTCACCTTGACTCGCCTGCTCCTCAACTGCAAGGAACCATCCTCTCCCGCTTACCTCCTTGAACAGGCACTCTGTGGTAGAATCACTGGCGGAACCTCGTCCCACGATCCAGGACGAACGAGGTCGGACCCCACCGATGTGTTGGCATCCTACGTGACCTCGACTAAACTTGGCCACATCGTTCCCGTTGAGGCAATGAGGGTCCTATACTCGCTTTGTACCTCTTTGTCCCTCTCTGAACCCTCCCCTCCCATGCTCATCGGACACCTCTCAAACCCTGAGGTCACGGTTAATTCCTTGGTGCGAATCGTCCAGAACCCATACGAAGACCTCGATCTCCGCATTTCCGTTTGGAACTTCATCTCGCTGGCAGTAGACACCGAACCTGCATTAGCTGGTTTGCTTGTCACAGGAAAGTTCAAGACTCCATCTGCTAAAGGGAAGGAGAGGGAGGATTCAGCTCCCTCAAAAAACCTTAGCGCCATCGAGATTGCGGCCATGACTATGGAGAAGTGGAAGGATCTATGGGACGCCAATCCACGAGTCCTTGCGTGTATCCTCCGTTTCCTGGAAATCACCTGGAAGCACGGATTCGAACACAAAGCCACGCTTGGTGCCCTGCGTATCGACGCCCAGTTCTGGAACAGACTTGTCTGTTGCGCGAAGGAAGAGCTCGGCCCGATCCCGGATTCCGTCACCCAGTCTTACGTTGTCGGAGATGACGGGGAGCCCCGTTCAGACCTTCACGAAGCTGTCTCTATACACGCGTGCCGTACGATGGCTAAATCCCACGCCTTGCGCATAATTGCGTTGGATATGGAACAATTCGGCAAGGGTTCCGATGACAAAAATGCCGAGAAACCTCAGAGCTACCTTGCGATCGAGCCCGTTTTCAAGGCAGAGGAGGAGTTGAACGACTACATCCTCGAAGCCGCGGCCACGCCGTACCAACCCCAGCTTTTTGATGAGCTGACGGAAACTGCTCGTTCAACAGTTCCATCCCTTGTCCTCGACCACCTCCGCATCCAGGTCCCTGATAGTGAGCGGGAATTTGGTGACGATTTCACGTTTTCGCGGAAGCTCCTCCGATCACGACTGCAGCTCGGAGAAGATGACACACAGGTCATGGATATAAAGCTCACATCGATGAATCTCAACCTCTCCCTCACCCATGCGCAATCGGCCCTCACATCCTCGTGGCGTTACCTCCTCCTCCAGGCCGTCCCCTTCCTGCGTGGGGCTTCGAGCATTCGTCCCCATGTGCTGTCTCTCGTCGCTTCAATATCCGAAGCAATTGCGTCAGAGAAGCGCTCCGGAGAGATGATGGCCACGATTTACGAGGAACGTTTAAGTCTCCTGCTGGCTCTGTTGGAGCTGGTTTGGTTCTCGTCGGACGACACCAAGGCGGAAATCCAATCCTTTATTTCGCTCGTTGGCAACGTTCGTGGCATCATCCTCAGCGAGACACAGCCGCCAGCCAAGTCGTTCCTCGGACGTCTTCCCGCCCCTTTCCACCGCACTCTCCTCCAGATCATGTACTTCTGTGCCCGCCACTCAAGGTCGCTCTACCGGCGGAGAAAAACTCTCTCTGCGGAACAGCGGCTCAACGTTGGTGCCTTCCTCGACTCATCGCTGAACCTCGTCACCGACGCCCTCCGCGTGTGCTTCGAGTCTGCGCTGACGCGGTTCGATCTAGACTTAGACCAGGATCTAGAGTTCCTCGTTGCTGTCTTTGAACAGTGCACGCGACTCGACGTGAACCTTTCATCGACGATGTGGTTGACTAAGTGCCAGGAAACCAACGTAATTGGCGCGAGCTTACGACTTTTCGCGCGGACAGACCTGGTTGGGGTGTCCGACCTCCCCCTCCTCCGAACTCGAAGACAACCATTGTACGCGTCGCATATCCTCACCTTCCACATGGCGCTTGCCAGCATTCCCTCCGCTGCTGAACGATTGGCGAGCGAGGGATTGCTGTTGGCATACGGAGAAAATACGATCAGCAATGCCATCCGGTCTGGTTCGATCGACGTCACCATCCCTGAACTCCCAGGGGACAGGAGTCCCGCCCACAAGGCGTACTGCTCGATGTTGGCTGTCGTGTCCGGCGTCACCTCGGCTTTAGGACGGCAAACCCATTTTGACAACGAGGTCAGCGGCTTTGTGCAGCTGTACGGGGACCAGCTTTCCCGCGCCTTGTCGTGGAGTATTGGTGATCCGTTGACTCTCCCCTTCCTCGAGGAGTTGGAACAGGTTGTGAACCTCTTCGCTGCGATTGCCAGGAACCTGCCGTTGATGACACAACCGGGCGAAAGCGTGACAAGGATCCTTAGGGTGTTCACGACTCACGCATTAACCCTACTCCAGCATCTCAACTATGCCCTTACGCACCCAAACCACCTCGCTAGTCTCCTGGAGCCCGTCACTGCAGCGGAGAGGGAACTCATCGAGAAGGACAGGAGGTCTTCCTTCCAGTCCAGCTCTGAGATCATCGACCCCATGAAACGACCATTCCTCACGCGTCTCATTCATCGGTTGTTCAAACTCACCAACGGGATCATCGGGGCACTGACGGATATCAGTGGAGCGGAAAGGGTCCTGATTGGCGAGCAACAAGATTGGCTGCTGCACGAAGCTCTCGTGGTCCCGGTGAGGCTTTTCGCTCCATTTGCCCCAAATGACACCAATGCTCACTCTGTTCACCCAGCATTCCAAGGTGGTGGTTGGGGAACCCGCCTCCCTAGGGACCTTGTTTGAGCTCGGAAACTGCACGTTGGACATTTTGCGTCTTCTGATCGACAGGCCTCCGGGTCAGGCAATCACCCCTATGGCCTCCAAAGCCACCACAGGGTATGAAAAACCCCTAGACGTCCGGGAAGCAGTTTCAGCCACGAAGCAGACGTTGGAGACCGTCTTAACGTACGCTTTGACTCAAATGGCGATGTGGTTATCGAAACCGGAATTCGACGCCAAGTCGGGAGGTTTCGGAAGTGCGGACATGGATACGGACGAGCCCCTACCAGAACAGAAGGGTTTGGAAAGTCTGAGTGGGAAGGAGCGGAGGGGTCAAAGGAGGGCGACAGTGTCAATGGCGGACCGGTTGAGGAGAGGTATGACTGGGGAGATGGCGACGGATTTGCAAACGTTGTTGGAGAAGACGAAGCCGGTTATAGAGAAGGGTCAAAAATTGGTGGGAGGAGATGATGTCGATATTATGGGCATTCTTTCGCACTTCCTGAAGGAGCACATCCTTGCGTCATGATTTCTGTAGTTAGATAGGATTCTGATATTAATCCCGCGTAAACATAGTAGTTCCTCGTCCGCATGCACTAGCCTTCCTCTTCACCTTCACCGTCGTCCACCAAAACCAGCTCCTTTTTCTCGGGATCCTCTTCAAGTCCCAAGTCCCAGTCCCTCTGAACAAGCCGTTCGATGTGCTCGTGGACAAAGACACCTGAACGCCACGATGAGTTACCGACCTGACGTCTATTGGTGGAACCTTACCAAGAGCGACCAAGGCCGATCCATCGAACATCTTGTACATGTCTTTGACAAGATTCCCTCCCTGCCGACCCTTCCGTTTTGATGTCTGCGACGTTACAGAGGGCTCGGAGGTAGTGGCCGTGTCGCTGTCATCGGACTCTTCGCCCGAGATCGGGTCCACCGTCGACTGAGAACTGGACCTGCTTTCCGGATCGGCCCTCTTCTTCGCCCTCTTCTTTTGGCGAGCGATCCTCGTAGAATCAATGAGCTGGCCCTTTTCAGAGTAGTAGTTTGCGGCAAAATGGTGTAAACATTTCAGTAGATCCTGTTTCGTCAGAGTGTTGGCTGGGCACTAAACGCAGGCCAAGATCTGGCTCACGGAAGAGGGTAATAGTGAGTCGTTGGAGACCGGAGGAGTTCCAACCCCACGTTCACCACCAAGAATGAAATCAAAGTCCTGGTAGAACTGTGCCCGTTTTATCGTCCGCGGGTCTTTCTTTTGGCGTTTGCGTTTCCTACCCTCTCCCTCGGACTCATCTTCAGCTTCCCCCGCAAGAGAATCGGCGGAGCTAGACTGGGTTTCAGGCGGCTGGTACTCGTCGGTTTCGATATCGAATTCCTCCCGAGGTTCTGTTCCGTCGTCAGATATAGTTGTTCGTTTGCGTTTCTTCACATTCCCGACTCCTCCGGCATTGGTGGCGATCCGATTTCCTCGAAGGTCCTGGGTCGCGTATCTTAACTCTCGAGCAGTGACCCTGGTGCCGTCAGGGTGAACGCGGAGTGCAGCTCGATCGTGTACGGTCGTACTCCTCTTTTGAGGACCACTACTCATGGTACATGGTAGTGTGGGTTTTGAAGATTGGAAGGGTGATCGAGATTGCCGTTCACGCGATGATGGACTCCCACCTGGGGTTCTGACCACCCCCCCTAGCGTGTTTCAAAGATTCCATGGGTGTAGAACGAACAAAATGTGTGTACTCTCGTACATGATGCTCTGAAGGGTACAGTAATACTAGGCCGGGTCCTCACATCACCACAAGAAGAGAAATATCTGCCGCTACGATATATTAGCGGTCCTTATCAAACCCATCGACTGGTACTGGCATGGTAGACCTTCGTATATTTAGCCTGTTGCTGCCCGGTCCAGCCATACCGGAGGGGCTCGATACCCGTCGCGGAGGTGGGGCCAGCTGAAAGCTCGGAGATAGCATGTCCGATGGGTGGCGTGGGATGCCTGGAGATGGAGGGAGGTCGTTCAGAGCCCTCATATATGGCGACGGTGGTCCCTCAGGATGGAGGGAGGGCGATTTAAGAGGGGGTGCGATTATCCCCTCCGAGGAACTCCGGCTCGTTGCTGGTCGCATACGTGGAAGGTGGTCCAGGGGCAACGTGTCAACGAGGGTTTTGAAGAGAGAACCACGGGGCTGCGGGTGGTGTGCTGCGGGTGGGCTGGATGGGGTGCCTGGAACGCCGGCGAGGCCTATGAAATTTTCAGCATTTAATGGTCGCGTTTCCAACACAACGTAAGGTTCGCTTACCACTCGCGGTGGGAAGGGTATTTTCTCCCGCACTCAAGCTCAGGAACAAGAATAAGGGGGCAAGCCAAACGCACACTGCAAAAAATGTCGCGATTTCCGAGAATCCTGGGGCGCCTGGGTTTGGACCACGGTACATCCGACCTCTCGCACTTCGGGCCTGCGAGGTGAGCCTTGAAAAGTAAAAGAACCACATGAAGTGGTCTGCAACCACCAGGATGCAAGACGAAATGAAAGTGAGCGACGACAGTGAGACCAGAGGCCAGGCCGGGGTGAAGTTTTGGAGATACACGATATGGCAGACGATTGAGAAGGCCAGGTAAGCCAGGGGTAGCGAATCGAAGAAGTACAGGAGGACATGGATTGTTATAATGGCCTTGGGACAGTGTAAACCAAATGAGTAGCTCTATGGATACCGAACTCACGTATATCCCCCGTTGACCCCAGGCCTTGCCCGCCTTAGAATACTCTTCTATCAGCTCTGATATCCAGAGCAGCCCGCTTGCTGCACGTGTCGATCAGTCTTCAGTTGGATGCGGGGATGGGAGGCTCCCACCAAGAGAAAGTATGATAAAAGCCAGTGCCGCCAGCATCGCGACATAACTGACGTGGAGGAGTGAGACGTGAACCCAGAACAAGAGTGCAGAAGGCTGACCTGAGGTTGTAGAGGAGGCCCATGCCGGTGTAGGTACGTGGGAGTGTGCGATCACGTTCTGCGATCCGTTTCCGCTTCCTTGCCTCCGTTCTCTTGGCTGCGCAAGTACGCGTACAATGCACCTCTACCTGGGAGACAACCCCCGGACTCTCTATCTTGCAACAAGCCAACACGATGAAAAACTTGGACGACCGCACCGGGTTTTGGTCTTCCGGGTCGCCCCTTCCAATCCCTCCCAGGGGGTCGTAGAATTCTTGCACAGAGATCAGGTAGATCTCTCCTCAGCCGCCCTTGCAACGAATAGAGTCATCAAGGGATGCATGGGTCTTATTAACGTTGCCGGAGGTGAGCCAGGCATCCTAACGAGTGATCCGGCCAGCACTGACTTGTATTCTGTTTTATGAAGACGTCTTCGTTGCCGTGATCACTTCCGCCACAGAGGTCGGAAACACTCGCCCCTCAGCGAACACTCCGGAGTCGGTCGCTCGGATCCATGAAGTCCGCTTCTATAGTCTCACATCTTCCACCTGGGACGACGCTGCCAATTCCGAGCCAACCTGGAACTACTCGGATACAGACATCATTAGTCTCCGGGACAACTACACACAGGGCCCAGGTGCTGGAGTTCTCGAACACCCTTGCCTTCCTTTGACGAAGATCCTTTCTTCCGGCAGTTTTTACTTCGCCCTCGAACCTCAGTGGGACCTCTCTACTCGATTCTCTGAACGACTTCCGTCTCCGGGTGGCGTGGAGAGAGTCCGCGCCCATGATATTGCAAACTTCGATGAACGGTTCATCTGGAATGAATACATCGTCCGGAGTCTCTTGGACTTCAGAGATAGACTAGACCCGCAAGAGAGGGAGGATCTAGATCGCTGCCAGCTCATTGTTGTCATATTTCCACACTTCCCCAGCGATGTATTCATATTCTTTCCTCTAGGTATTGGCGATCCAAGGATACGTTGGAATTTTCACGATGGCGCTTTCGGCGCCTCCTACTAACGGCGCGCCCATCGTCGCTACTCTTTCACTAATATCACGCCTTGGTTGGAAACGGGCCGGCACACGTTTCAATACCCGTGGCATTGATGACGACGGGAACACTGCCAACTTCGTCGAGGCACGCTGCTTATCTCCCCGCGGTTTACCAGGCCTCACATTTTATCCAGACAGAAACAATATTTTCAACAGATCAGCATTGTTTCAGTTACATACAAGTGCGTGGGAGCGTCCCCCGTTGGTGTTTCTGTTACCTTCTCGATAGTTCGGGGCCTGACCCTTTCCCCAGTGTTCTGGGAGCAGCAGGGTCTACAAACATTTGGACAAAAAGTCCAGATAACCAGGCCAAACGCTTCCCAACCAGCTTTCGAACGTCACTTCGCACAGATAATCGATGAATACGGCTCTGTGCATGCGATCAACCTCCTTGGAACCAAGGATGCAGAATCAACCCTCACCCACGCCTACGCGAGGCATTTACAGACCGCGAAATCCATATGGGGTTCAGATATTGGGATAACACACTTTGATTTCCACAACGCCGTTCGGCTAGGTGGTCACGAGAGTGTCCTTCGTGATCTGAGGTAAAGTTTGAACCCCAAGTATGAACGTGGGTGCTGAAAGGTGCCCCAGGCGGATGGACATCATATCCGAAAACATTGACCGGTTTGGATTCACGATGTGCGATGTATCCTCGAATGAGATCGTGATTGGTCAAAAGGGCGTTTTCAGAACCAACTGCCTAGACTGGTAGGTACCCTCCTTGTTTTGCGGGGATATCTCATAAGTCGTATCTCAGCCTAGATCGAACAAACTTTGTTCAAGACATCATCTCCAGGACATCCCTCGAGCAGTATTTGCTTCTGATACGACGCGAGTGGGTGCACTCCGGAAGCTTGTGGTCCTATCATCGCGAGCTGTGGGCGGAAAATGGGGACGCGCTCTCGAAAATCTATGCTGGTACTGGGGCGCTGAACACTAGTTATACCCGGAGCGGAAAGCGGACATTGGCCGGTAGGGACACCACGATCTCCGCAGACTCTGATTATCAGCTGATATGGATCGTGGAGGCGTGCTCTCCGACGCGACAAAAAGCGTCTCAAGAGCATACATCAACAATTTCCAGGACAAGAGCAAACAGATCGCGATCGACATGTTCTTGGTACGTCCGATTCCCGCACTGTCGGCCTACCTACTTACCGACATACACGTGCAGGGCAATCACAGCGATCAACAACCCGTCATGATATTCGACCCAATTCACGACACAGTTCGGGTTGCGCTGGAACAGAGGTATTCTTTTGCTGGCGATTCTGTTCGATCCCACTGATTAGAGTCCAGACGAACGGAGTACTCCTCGCCAAAACATTGTACAATTTTCACGGGTACCTGGAATCTCAATGGCAAAGTAAGTGCCTCTACTAGGGTGTTTTTACGTCTCACTTCTGGGAATAATTAGCCGCCATCCACGGAGTCACTTATGCCTTGGTTATTTCCACGTCCTGGTGCGCCTTATGTCGTTGTCTATCCCCGATTTATTGACGCAAGGCGTTTGTAGATACGGAGTTTGTGCTATTTTGACATCACCGATATACGCTTGAATTAACTGAACCCAGACCGGACATGTTTGTTTTGGGATTCCAGGAGATCGTCCCTCTCACCGCGCAACAAATAGTCCAAACAGATCCCGAGAAAAGGTTCGTTTACAAGCTGTCCACCTTCGTCCCTGCTTACCCTATGTCATGTAGGCGGGTTTGGGAGACGAGGCTCATGGATGTGTTCGACCGTCGAGGGGACAAAACTTGCGACTACGTGCTACTCAGAAGCGAACAGGTCGGTTTCCGCTTTGATTCCTTTTATGCGGGGATTGAACGTACCTCCAGCTTGTAGGAACCGCCTTGATGATTTTTGTCAGGTCAGAGTTGACGTCTATTATACGGAATGTGGAAGGAACAACCCGGAAGGTGCGGTGGTCTTGGGAGTGCCAATTCCTCGTATTAAACCACATTTATCACCCATAGACTGGGATGCGAGGGATGTCAGGAAACAAGGGGGCTGTTGCTATCCGTCTCGAGTACCACGACACGAATTTCTGTTTCATCACGGCTCACCTTGCAGCTGGACACACGAACGTGGAGGAACGGAACTCTGACTACCGAACGATCGTGAGCCAACTCCGTTTCCAGAAGGGCAAGACTATCGGGAGCCACCAGTAAGCCGTCCCCCCCTTCCGTCCTATGTGTTAAGCAACGAATATACTATCAGGAATGTGGTCTGGTTGGCAGACACCAACTACAGAATAGACCTCGAGAACGATGCAGCTCGTTCGTTGGCGCAACATAACGAGTTTGACGTACTTCTTGCTGCGGACCAGGTTAGAACGCCACCATCTGGGAAAGAGTGACTCTGACTCCCCGTCAGCTGAAGCAAGTTATGGACGCCGGTATCGCATTCGCTGGATATCAAGAAGGCCCACTTCTGTTCCGCCCCACCTACCGATACGACATCGGTACTGATACTTATGATACGAGCGAGAAGATGCGCATCCCAGCTTGGACAGGTGCGTCATATCGCGTCCCATACCTTGCAAACCAACATCGACCCTGACCCACTAACATAGATCGTATCCTATACCTGGGGTCTCTTGACCTCGCTATGTACAATCGCGCGGAGCTGAGGAGTTCCGACCACCGACCGGTGTTTGCGTTGTTCAGAACAATCGTGTGGATCGTGGACCGAGCTAAAAGGGACGGATTGGCGAGGTTGCTCTTGGAGAACGTTACATCGACTTCCGCAGATGAGAAATTGGACGAGAAACTGGCGGCTTTGACTTTACACCCACAGATCAACGACTGTGCGTTCTTCAACTCCGTCTTGGAGTTCTACGATCTGATAGATTATCCAGTGCCGCCGCCCAGCTCAGAAGATCGTACATGGTGGGATGGTCTGGGTACGTACTGATTTCTCGCTTACCGAAATCTCCCCGACCTCTCAAACCCCACATTCGATAGGTCACCCAAACGGCGTCTTCATCGTTACGGAAGCGGAAGAGGCACGTTATCGTTTGGCAAATCCATTCGACTCACCGACAGACTCTCCGTTGTCATCTTCCCCTTCGTTATCCGACGAAGAGCTGTATACCGCAGCTCTCCAGGACCCGTTAACCCCTGCTCAGGTGGCCGTTCCTACGATCGTGAGGAAACCTCCTCCATTACCCTCGCGAGCGAACAAACCTTTGTAAGGTTGATTTTTTGTGTGGGAGGGGCTTGATGATATGACGTGTACGACGCTTCATGTACTCAGTTGATGACTTTGACGATATTCCATCCCCATTGCATCGTGTGCGGCTGGCCGCCGCACACCTGATAGGCGCGTTGTTTTGTTTGCTGATACGCACGGGGCCCGCCCCCGCCCAACATGCCCAATATTCTGGGGTTCGAACGTTCGCCCACCCCAGATAGTGAAGCTCATTGAAAAGCCTGTGCATTTCCCCATCCCCATCCCCACCCGCACAATCGTCGCTTCTCACGGACCTTTCGAGCATTCAAGTGCCCGGCCACCGACCGCTCCGTAACGGCGCATCAGTTTCTATTCCCGAGGGATTTAATCGCGGCCTGGTGTTTGTGTATAAATCGCCCATGTTCCTGCCAAGGAATGAAAAATCTACTATCAGGTCAGCACCCCTGAGGATATAGTACTGTAATACCCCAGACTCGCGTCGGTGAGCCTTGAGAATACTGTCAGCCTCCCGAAGATGCTCTTTCTCCCCATGGTATAAAACCCAGCAGAGGCGGCCTGACCCTTTCCTCACTCTCGAGCCGTCCGAGATGAAGGTCGCGTATTTTCTCACCTCTGCCGTCGCCTCTGCTGTTTCCGTGGTCGGTCAAACTGCGTGCAGCACCACAGGGGCGTTCACCAGTTATACGGACTTGGTGTTGAAGGCTTTTTACTCTGGGAACCCCACCCCAGTCCCCATCTACGTCAAGAACGTGCTCACGGTGCCTCACACCGGATACGACATTTTATCCGTGAGTTTCATTCGAGTACCCCTCCATCAATGGTAAAGGGAAGGAAAGTGACCGGGGAAATATACCTATAGGCATGCACGAGCACCCCATGTTCTACGTCCAAGACCTACATGACTTTGGTCAGCGGGAAGCTCAGACCATGGGTTCCAGGAAACGCGTTCTTGCAGACGGTTTCTTTGCCTGTGATTGATGGAGCTTCTCCTCCGTTCATTGCACAGAACCCTCTCCCTCCAGGGTCAGCTTCGTATTGCGGCGTGGTGAGCCGCTTCGTTCAGGGTTTGCTTCGAGAGTTTTTTTTTGACAGAAAAATCGTGTAGCCGAACCCAACGCCCGGGGGTCAACCTCTACTCGCAGTGAACGGCTACACTGATAGGTGGTCCATCTGTCAGAACTCCACTGCGAGTGGCAGGACGGACTTGGTGTACAACGCCGCCGCCAACCCGTGTGGGACGTGTTTGTCCAACTGTAATGTTGTGACTGTGGAGATCTATGACTACCCTTAAATGCCAGTAGATAGTTGAAGAGTAGGTACGAAAGTATGTTTAATTAGAGGAAAACGAAGAGGGGCTGCTGCAGGTGAAGAGTTCAATCGGGTTGTTACGAAACCCGTCAGGGTTTCGTACTTTACCATAGAGCTTTTTAGCTGAGCTAGTCCAATCACCACACCGGACGCCGTTTGTTAGCAGTGCTAATTGTGGCTGGGTGTAACTGGAAGACAGCAGGCCGCTCTGGAGGCAAATCGGGGGCTGATAAACCACGCGTAGTACGCCCGAAGTATTGGTGGGATCTTGCGGGGAGTACTGTGGTTTTGACATTATCATGTGGACATTACACTGGTAATCATACGCCCCACCCCCATCTCGTACAAAAACAAGTTAACAATTGAAGAAAAAGTGATCCTAACCCCCGGCACGGGTGGAGGTCAGTCAAACACGTCACGCCAAAGTTGCCTGAGCGAGGACGGTGATCGTTCTTCGTCTACTCCAATTCCTGAACCTTTGTGAGCGATGTCCTGGAGATACCGGAGGACGGTGTCGGCCTCTGGTCGCTCCTTTGGTATCTCATTCCAGCACTTTTTGGTGATCTTCCAGACCGCTGGGGTCATTCCCGGGGCTGCAAAAGAACGAGGCTTTAATGGCCGTTTACCTTTTAGAACCAGGACAGGGATTTTGAAGTCCTCGTATTCGGGAAACGGTATCTTTCCGGTCGCGAGCTGGAAGCAAAAACGGTCTGAACCCGGACACATTGTACTTTCGTAAAATAGGCATACCTCTGTGATAACCATGGACAACGAGTACACGTCGGACTTGTTCGTCGGTTTGCTCCCAGGACCCCTTATGTGATTGAGAAGCTCGGGGGCGCAGTAGCGGACCGTGAGGCCGCGATTGGGGGTTGAAGCATTGACCGAGTCGATGTTCTTCGTGATTGAGAAAAGACCGAAATCATCGAGACGAGGGTTGCCCCTTGCATCAATAAGAACGTTTGACTGGGAAAGAAGGAACGTCAGTCGAGGAGGGTTGTGGGACAAACCCCACATACACTTTTCAGATCTCCGTGGACGATATCGTTGCCATGCAGGTAGTCGAGACCGCGGGTGATCCCAATCAACTACGAACCAGTGAGCGGAGAACCAGATCACCAATGCGTTAGACATACCAGTTCCAACCGATTGGCTCCTGGGTACCTCGTTACATATCCCATTAAATTCCCATTCACCATCCACTGAGACACCATGCAAAACTCGAACAATTTCGGTGCCACGCCTTCGATAGACAAAACGTTGGGATGGTTCGCTCGCTTGCGAAGTATAACCCCCTTGCAATATTTCTAGATAAAGAACCGCCGGTCGGCCCTTGATCGAGTCGCGGATGGGGAAACACCATACCTTGTTGATCATTTCGACAGGGTCTTGCTCGTACACACGAAGAGATTTTACCGCGAACACCAAATCGGTGTTCTTCTCATCGGTGACCCTCCAGACATCGGCGAATCCTCCAGACGCGAATGCTCGCTGGCCGGGAGGCTTGGTGGGGGTGAAAGTAATTTCACAAGAAGTGGGAAGAATCCCATATAAACCGCACGTCTTCCTTAACGCTCGTACGCATCGTCTCTGCAGTTCTGAGTCGATTGAAAGGTTATCGATGATCTGTCGCCGGGTCGTTATGGACCGAGTGTGGTGCTTTGGGATCGAGTGTAGACTGACCTTATCCAAACTGTTGATATACGATAGTGGCTCAATATTTCGTGCCTGTAGGTCCTTGATGCAGTCAAGGTAGTCTTCGGCTTCGAATGCGGCGGTCAGCACCTGACTGACGTCTTGAGACGTTCCGGCCCAGTTGGAAAGCTTCATGAGCAAGGCCGATGCGGAGCTATTGATGATTCCCACAGGTTCCTCCATATCCAGTGTTTTTGATGGCGGGGACGGAGCCGCTGAAGAGGGATAAGATAGCCAGCTCTCACCCGCGCCTTCTGCAGTGAATATGGAAAAGCCCCGTGTGGGTGAACCTTCTGTTGACGGGGCCGCCAACGACCGAGGGGAAAGTGGCATCCAAGACCCCGAAACTTTCTCCAAACACAGAAGTACATCCTCGACGTCGGGGCGGTTTGCCGGTTGGGATGTCCAGCAACGTTCTAACACCTCCCACACATCGTCCGTGAAGTACGCCCCTTCCGCTCCCCGAGGTACCTCAGGGCGTTCACCCCGGAATACCTTCCCGGGAACGATCGGTTCCGCAAATTGGTAGAATGGCACGCGGCCGCTGAGAACTTCGTAAATCACCATTCCAAAAGCGTAACAATCTGAATTTTTCGTCTGGCAGTGGCCTCGAATTTCCGGGTCAAAAAACTCTGGACTCATCCATCGGGTTGTACCGCCCCGTACGCGTGAGCTCGACGTTGTTGTGTCAGAGATAATCGCGAGAAGTCCAAAATCTCCGAGGCGGGCGCGGCAGGTTTGATCAACAAGGATGTTCGCCTAATAGGCAAACGCCGTTAGAGCGA
>Ga0307509_10003200_pt1 | contig 25318 bp, 30 predicted proteins | sample 10_EM_MG_FD_202245 | JGI IMG/M metagenome (GOLD analysis project Ga0307509, IMG submission 202245) | Populus trichocarpa ectomycorrhiza microbial communities from riparian zone in the Pacific Northwest, United States - 10_EM | ecosystem: Host-associated > Plants > Roots > Unclassified | place... | reverse complement strand
ATCGTGGCTTCTACAGCGTCGAAACCTTTCTCCTCCTCCTGGCGCTCAAAGTGCGATATCCAGATCGCATCACGCTCATCCGCGGCAACCACGAGTCGCGACAGATCACGCAAGTGTACGGATTTTATGACGAGTGTCAGCGCAAGTACGGCAGCAGTAACGTATGGCGCTGGTGTTGCGAAGTCTTTGACTATCTCGCATTGGGCGCCATCGTCGACGGCCGCGTTTTCTGCGTCCATGGTGGCTTGAGCCCTGTGTTGCAGGCCATCGATCAGGTATTATGTTTTTCCACTTGGGAACTCTCACGTTTTCTTTAACGCCGACTTTCTTTTTGATATTCGTTCAATGTGGACGCAGATTCGGGCTATCGATAGAAAACAAGAGGTTCCACATGACGGGCCAATGTGCGACCTGCTATGGTCTGATCCCGATGGTACGTACAGTATTCTCCCGGCTTCCCTTGATTTCGTGCCCCAAGTCCGCGAGAGGAACAGGCGGGCCCTAATACGCCAAGGAGCTGACAACCCTTCGAACTGCAGATATAAACGGCTGGGGCCTTTCTCCACGTGGAGCAGGCTTCCTGTTCGGAGCGGACATCACGAAGACTTTCGCACATAACAATGCTATCGACCTCATTGCCAGAGCGCACCAACTTGCAATGGAGGGCTACAAACTGATGTTTGACCAAACGATCGTGACCGTTTGGAGCGCACCTAACTATTGTTACCGGTTAGTACTCAACGACCTACCCTGTTCCGTCTGCGGACGGAGACAATGCGGCTTGTCGATCGACCCTGATCACCATCTTTTTACTCAGCTGCGGCAATGTCGCGTCGATCCTTGAGCTCGATGAATATCTAGCCCAGGAATACAAAGTTTTTCAGCATGCCCCATCGGTAAGTCTCTCGTATTTGTCACACCGCAGTATCTCCGGGGTTGCTAACGTCCGGCAGGACGTCCGCTCTGCACCATTGAAACGACCACCTGCGGATTACTTCTTGTAAGTTTCACTCATCGGCTACAGCAGTAAGCCACGGCCCTCTTGGCCACTTCCGGATTCCCCAAGGACCACTGCTGGGACGGCATGTTTGGGGCGCGGAACTGTGGCCCAAAATAGCGTCAATAAAGAGATCGCCTAACATGCCTGTAACATGCTTTGGTGTAGGCCTCACGTAACGGAGATAACCCTAGTCGTGCATCGTGCGCAAAACCTGTGCGGAGAAATCCCAACAAACAAAGTTGTTGTTCGGACTCCACGTTTCTTTATCGCTATCCCCACTTGTCAAACTGTCAATCATGTCAAAGTTCGGGCGCTCGTGTCTTGAATAGCCAAACAACCGTTAATTTGGCCCAACCACAGCGTCTAATTTACTGCAGTGGCCTCATTACGAAGACGGTGCGTACGCAAGGGACACGTCAGGCTACCAAGGAAACATGTTCGGATCAACTTCCAGTTATTGCTTTTGTAAGGTTTCTCGGGTCATCAACATGCATCAATGCATAGCATCAAGGTCCATTTAGAACAACGGAAACGATATTCCGGCATGCACATGTGTGGGCCTTTACCATCGCAGGACCATAGTTGTTCGGTGATTACCGCTGGTCAGCCGCTTTTTTTTGCAAATTAATGTGTCAGACGAGCCGCAAGGCATGATGTCTATCGTTACGCCCGTCTCTCGGTTCTTACTAGGATTAAGGAGAATATTAATCAGTCAACAGCCCTCATTATCTTAGCAGTAACCTTAACATATCGTATCGTATGCAAGTGCCAAGAGGCAACAAGTGGTGTAAGGGTGATATGATATCATCATGGAGCCCTGTTACTGTACCGTCTGGTTGATGCCCCCATGCTAATCAGGAGTGGCGTTACGAGTGCCTGACATCGAGCGCCCCGAGCGTATGTTGATAACAAGCCATGAGTGCACGGGGAGGTGGAGTTGGTCCCTTATTCTGAGGTGTAAGGTCGAAATTCCCAGATGCGATAATGATAATCTCCAGGCGCCAAACAGCGGTGCTGATGAGGCCGTGGGTACGAACGCCAAGCATCCGTCACATGTCCTAAGTCACGATTCCGCGAACCCATCAATAAATAGCATCCAAGGAAAGTATCGCGTTCATGCATGCAAAACAATAACATGGGAGGAATCTATGCGGGCCGTATCGGTTGAGAGCCGAGAAACTCTCACCGTTCTGCCCACAAGATTGGATCGCCACCACTAACACCAGAATCATCAGGCTTTTCCGCATTGTCCCCTTCAGGCTCCTCCCCCAGCAGATTGTCGCCATCATTAGGCACAACTTCTCCTCGCCGGCCATCGAGGGGAGAATCCGAAGCTTGTATGTTGTCGACTGACGGCGTCGAAAACCTATCTGTCCACCGGCGGTTGGCGAAGGACTCTGGTATTGACGATACGGAAACGCGCTGTGGGGGTGTGGCCAGTGCCCACGGTAATAAAGGTTGCATCGGTCTTGATGGTGGCGTCTCGGAAGATGGCGATGGCGGGGGAGGGAATGTGAATTCGGGAGCGGATCGTACACGTTCCGAAAAGAAGTTGAATATCTCTGCTGTCGATGCATGTTGGCGTCTCTGACACGTATCGATGCCGGGAAGCCAATAATTGGGACCGGGTGGGTGCATAGGGGAACTACTTTGCGCAGGTTGAGTTCGACCCGTCGAAGTCGAGGCCGATGAGGATGATGACGCTCGGGGGATATTGAGGCCATCCGCAGCGGCCTGACAAGGGACATAGATCATACCAAGGGGATTGCCGCTACGATGGGAGAGGAACTCAGCACACCAACGTAGCAAGGAACGGACCAAGACTACTCACCAGACACGACAGCCCACACCTTCACGCACACACCCACAAGCGCTCCTTATCATCTTGATTGAGGCGCAGTCGAAATAGCGAGGCTCCATCCTCACAACCGTTTCGGCTGCTTCCCCACAAGCAACCCACGTCCCTTGTCTCCGACGCGGCTGTGCGTTGAGGTGGATCAATACGCCACAGCCATTGGTCCGCCTTGCGCGCGAGTGCGAAGGTCGTCGCGCAGCGGGATGAGGTCGGAATGCAGATGCGCGGTGCCTCACAGGGGGCTCGGGTGGTTGCGGCGTAGGGGGTGAGCTAGCGCACCAGTCACCTTCGCGCAGTCGTCCGCCGCAGAACAGTACATATGAGGAATCCTCGTCCTCGTCTTCGGGATGAACATCGTCCTCCTGCGGGAAGAAGAGTGGATCGAGGTCATTGAAATCACTTGATAGCTCTCTCGAGTTAAGACGAGAACGAAAGGACCATCTTCCGACCAAGCGTTGTCGCTGCTCGACGTCGTCATCGTCGGTCTCGGATAAATCAGGTTCTGGATGGCGTTGTGCTGTGTAAGAGCGACTGGTGGTTCCGGAGGTAATCGGAGGTGGGGGAGGTGTAGCGAGGGGAGGTTGCACCGAAGATTGAGGAGCGGGCACGTCACGAATGGCTATGGCACCGCGGCGGCGGAGCCGGGAGACTTCACCTGAACGAACGAGGTCAGATAGGACGATAGAGTTGTCCACGTCGGAAACATTGGCGAGATGCGAAGGACGTGGAGGGGATGAGCGAGTGTAGGTTATGGGCATGGTGAGCGCTCAGTCAAGAGTCACGTCAGAGTCAGGGCTGATTGTGTAATCATTCCATCATTCACTTAAGCCTGAAAATTCCTCTAATATTCCGTAATTTAACTAACTTAACAATACACAAAAAATATTATCGTTTAACTTCCCTCAATCTGTCCGCACTCGTACTCGCCAGCACGGCAATGTCAGCTTCCAACTCCGGCTGATAACGCATGTACGGTGACCCACGACCACCTGGAAGCGACACATCTGACGCATTCCGGTGAATGCGTGTAGATCGCACCGACGGCGAACGTATCGGTAGTGGGGCAGGCGACGAAGCTCGTGGAAGAGGTGCGGGCGATGCGCCTCTGGGCAACGGGTTTGGGGAGGCGGCGCGCCTCGGAGTAGGCGATGTCATGGAACCATGATGTGGTGATATTTGCTGGGCAAAGCCTGCGGGGTTAGGGCGAGGTGACACAGAAGGAGGTCGAACGGGGAGGGTTTCAGTTGGCGTGTCATTGTGGGGAGAAGTAATCGTGTTTCTCTGCCCTGCAGCATAAGGATTTCCGTTGGGAGATCCTGTCCGAGGGAGAACGGTACTTGGCGACGTAGCCCGGGTGTCGCGAGATGGAACAGGTAATCCAGGTGGGGATTCCCTACCCTCCTGCTCGTGATCAAAACCTGGCGTAGGCTGCCGTTGCAGATTCGGCTCGTTGTAGAGGGTCGGGGGATAGCGGCGTGGCGACTGATTAGCTATGTCTGATGCGTTTATGTTGAGATTGGAAGAAGTGGCATATGGAGAGTACATGTCAGCGTGTGAAACGTGACTTTGCTGCTGCTGCGTTGCCAGAGGGGTGGCAGTACGAGGAGATGCGGAGTTCGGAGAATAATATCGACTTGGCGGGATCTGTACCTGGACTCTGGGACGATAACTCTGAGGTTCCATCGGTTGGCTGATTGTGGGATCGCCATTAGAGTATGGACGATCCGTTGTAGGGCGTTGGTTACGAGTAGAGCTGGGACGATAATTCTGGGTTTCCGTTGACCGGCTGGCTGGGTGACCTCCAGCGAAGATAGGAGGAGCGGTTGTAAGTCGTGGGTCATGAGCAGCGCTGCGACGATGATTCTGGTGTCCCATCGACTGGCCTGTTGAGGGATTGCCATTAAAGAAGGGAGGAACCGTTGTATGGGGAGGGTCAAAAGCAGCGCTGCGACGATGATTCTGGGGTTCTGCCAGCTGGTCAACTGGATAATCACCAGGAACGAAAGGAGGAGCTGTTGTATGGGGTGAGTCATAAGCAGCGCTGCGACGACGATTCTGGGATTCCACAGGCTGGTCAGGTGGATAATCGCCGGGAAAGAAACGAGGAGCCGTTGTATGGGGTGGGTCATAAGCAGCGCTGCGACGATGATTCTGGGATTCCACCGGTTGGTTAACTGGATAATCGCCGGGAAAGGAAGGAGGAGTCGTAGTTCGACGTGAATCATGAGTAGCGCTGGGATCAAGACGTTGCCCGCTGGAAGTCCGCGGTGGCATTGCGTGCGCGCGCTGTTCTGGCATCGTGTCCGTCTAGCAAATCAGAGAAACCGAGTCAGTACATTGTGGTGAGCTGAACAGTTAACGCGTACGCGGCGTTCTACAGAAATTGGCATGACCTGTGGAGGGGGTTGGTGCCGATTGGAGGCAGCATCTGGGGCACCGTTCACTGGCAGCCTCGTGTCGCGCGGCACCCAATTGTCCGATTCAGAGGGTCTCCTGCGAGGTGCAGTGCCATGAGATCCGTGATCATATGGGGTCGTCGTGCTGGGCTGGGGCGCAAGAGGAGTTGGCATCTGGGGAATAGGACGCCGCTTTGGCGGGCCATCGTAGCGCAGCGGCCCCCCCTGAGTGCTCTGTAAGTGGGTGGGATACTAACAGCAGAGTCAGGGGAAGAAAACGCACTGATCTACTGATAGGCCTTTCCGAAAACTCTGGGTTCTGCCGGCCATCGACAGACCGGACACCGTCGATATGAGTACGGGCAGCCCTAGGGGAATGGGTAGGTGTGAAACGTTCTCGCGCGGGACTCGGAATATCCCCCGGGATAATTTCAAAGTATTCTTGTGCAGGACTCGGAATAGCTCCCATAGTGCTTGAGAAGTTTTCTCGAACCGGACTCCGGGATACATCGGGAATTATTCCATTATTTAGGATGGAATGATCATGATCATCAAAGGCTCTACGCGGCGATGGAGCTTCGTAGACAGGGCCACCTGACTCTGGAGGGTAACCGTTGATGGGCCCAGAGGGGGTATCTTCCACGTTTCCTGGTGGTGGCTCGAAAGCGGCACTGCCCTGTGAAAAAGGAACAACGGGGGGGAGAGCGCCAGCAAAATTGGACGCTTGGGGTGTATGGTTCTGAGTACTTAGGGAGTCCCTCAGAGACCTCGATCTCCTGGGTGTGGAGCTTACGTCTGTGCTTGCAACTTCTGGGATCGTAGGCATAGGTGGTGGTGCGCGGGATGATACAGGTTGGGGGGTAGGGGCAGCAGGTAGGGTGGTCGTACTGGATGAATCGGTAGATGCTGCACGCTGGACACCCCTCGGAGGGGATATGGGAGTGTAAGGTGGCTCTGGCGGCTGATTCGTAGCACCATTAGATCGCCCAAGGGGTTCACCGAATTGTGTCTGCAAGCGAGGATATACTTGACGTGTAGGTAATGGCGTAGGCAAAGGAACTTCTAAATCATGTGGAGATGACGGATTGAGATAGACGTCTCGGAAAGGTGGGGATTGATCGAATTCTTCGAGTCTGTGTTTGCTCTCAAATATTTCACGAAATCTGGGCCCGTCGTTTGGATAGAACCTTCCATCCTCCAGGGGGCTCTGACTTTCATGATACCCAATGCGTTGGCCAGCCTGGACACCTTCATTGTAGCCCATCTTACGGCCCTGCTCCCTCGCCAGTTCAATGAGTCTTATTTGCTTCATCTGTCGAGCATTGTCACGAGCGCGAGCGGCGGATGTTTCGGCTTCGTATCGTAGTTGCTCCTGGTCTTCAAGCATTTGTTGTGCGCGTCGAATTTCTCCATGTGCATTATCCAGTAAAGCTTTGTATTTCCCTAATTCTTCGCGAACGGTGGAGGCATGACGCATCGCGTTAGTCCTCTCCTCTTCTGCCTGGTTTACGCGGAGGACCATCTCAAGCGCAAGTTTCTCGGCGTGCGATGCTCGCTGGCGCGATTGATCAAGTTTTTCGAAGGCAGTATTGAGTCCGTGTCTCAGCTCCTTTGTGTCACGCGATGAAGTGGAGAGCATGTGCGCGAGTTCATGGTGGATATGGCTATGGCGGCTGTGATGGTGACGGCTACGCCGTCGCGGTTCAAGAGAGACTGCAGAAACGACTGAGAGCCTGTTGTCAGGCTGTGGTCCTGGCACAGGGTCAGAGGTATGTGGGCCAGGAGTATCGGGTAGCCACTCTGCGGCCTGAGGGGATGCACGCTCGTCGGGACTGGTGGGTATGGCACCCTGCGATGGTTGACGACTACGGTGACCATCAAGAAGGGAAACACCGGTCTGGCCAGATTGGCACTCACAGCGATCCTTCGTAGGAAAGTTCGGTGCTTATTGACCCCGACATGGCGGTAGTGTCGCAGCCAGGGGTGTGTTCGTGGCAAGTTGAACTTGAACCTGAACAAGAGAAGGTGGCACCTGCCCTAAATCAGGGTTAGGGTTTAGATAAATATGGGAGCTTTGAGATTTGCTCCATTTTCAATCGATCGTGCCCACTCTTTCTCTTCTTGCTACTGCAATGCCGCCCACATCCGCGTCAAAGCAAAAGCGTTTGGCCGAAAAGGCAGCAAAGCGAGCTGCTAAAGCCAATGCTAATCCTACTGAATCATCTACCCCACCGGGTTCAACAAATGGGGGGAGTTCGGTCAACACCCCCTTGACCAGTCTGTCGGCCGCTACTAGCCAGGAAGATCTCACGTCAATGGCAAAGCTGAAAATTGCTACGGAAAGGTAATTCTCCTCGATTCTTATAACGTGGTATGTTTTTACCAACACTTTTTTTTCATCAAGGAGCACGGCAGGGGTTCTAGTATCGGATCCGAAGGGGCGCGACATCAAGATTGATGCATACACATTATCCTTTCATGGCAGATTGCTTATCGAGGGTGCAGAGATTGCCCTTAACTATGGCCAGAGATATGGTCTTCTCGGTGAGAACGGTTCAGGAAAGGTGTGTCCAGGCGCTCATCGGGATAACTTGAAATGTCTGACATACCGCCAGTCGACATTTCTGCAGTCCGTTGCCGAACAAGACATCGCGCTTCCACCTCATATAGATATATATCTTGTCCGTGGAGAAGCGGAGCCTTCCGACGTGAACGCGCTTGACTTCATTGTTGCCTCGGCCAAGGCGAAAGTAGCGAGACTCGAGGCTCGCATAGAAGAGATGTCGATAGCCGACCACGTAGACGAGCTTGCCTTGGACGCCGCTTACGAGGAGCTAGAAGAGATGGACCCCAGTACATTCGAGGCTAAGGCCGGGAGTATATTACATGGCCTCGGATTCTCTCAAGCGATGATGAAGAAGCCGACCAAGGACATGTCAGGAGGCTGGCGGATGCGTGTAGCTCTGGCACGTGCCTTATTCGTCAAGCCCCACCTACTCCTCCTCGATGAGCCAACCAACCACTTAGATTTGGGTGCTGTTGTCTGGCTGGAGGCATACTTGTCGACCTACAATCATATCCTTGTCATCACGTCGCACTCGCAAGATTTTATGGACAGTGTCTGCACGAATATCATGGATCTGACACACAAGAAAAAAATGGTCTACTACACTGGTAATTACACAACATACGTACGGACGAAAGGAGAGAATGAGGTCAACCAAATGAAGGCGTACCAGAAGCAACAGGATGAAATCGCCCACATTAAGAAGTGCGACGTACTTCACACCAACTATTCCGTACTAATATGTTCGACATAGGTTCATAGCGTCAGCCGGTACTTACGCCAACCTCGTCAAGCAAGCCAAATCCAAGCAGAAAATTATTGACAAAATGGAGGCCGCTGGCCTCATCGAAAAGGTTGAAACACCAAAGGCACTCAATTTCCGTTTCGAGAACATCCGAAAATTACCACCTCCGATCTTGGCATTCAATGAGGTTGCGTTTTCGTACTCGAGAAAAAAGGAGGATTACCTCTACGAGAAGCTCTCCTTTGGTATCGAGTGAGTGTCGCATTGTACTTGCGCTACTTGGGCCTCATTCGTGGCTATACAGCATGGATTCACGCATCGCCATTCTCGGAGCCAACGGCGCAGGAAAGTCGACACTTCTCAACCTCATCACCGGTGCCCTACAACCTGTCGAAGGCACGATATCCAAGCATTCCAGCCTGAAGCTCGCCAAGTATTCCCAGCACTCTGCCGATCAATTACCGTACGACCGCCCCCCCCTTGATTATTTCCAGCGGCTTTATGCTGAGAAGTTTCCGGAGAAAGATATTCAGGTACCCCTCTCTCCTACGTCTTTCCCTCACCATTAACACCCTCCCAGGCGTGGCGCGCACAGCTCGGTCGATTTGGTCTTTCGGGTGCTCATCAGACGGCACCCATCAGCCATCTCTCGGATGGTCTACGCAACCGGTGTGTCTTATGAATCCTGTGGCGTTCGGGGTGTGCTAAATCGACGGCTGCTTAGTGTTGTCTTTTCCCAACTTGCTATGGAGCACCCTCACATCCTCCTTCTTGGTGAGGAGATTTCGGCTGTGTCAGAAACCTAAGTCCTTATCTTCTCTCGCTTCCAGATGAGCCCACCAATCACTTGGATATGGCATCAATTGATGCCCTCGCCCGGGCCATTAAAGACTTCGAAGGCGGCGTAGTAATTGTTTCGCACGATTTCCGCCTTATCTCCCAAGTGGCAGAGGAACTTTGGGAGGTTGCAAACCACAAGATTCGAAACCTCACCAAAGAGGATATTTCAATCGTCGATTACAAACAGAATCTCGTGCGGCAGTCCATGGCTGCCATTGAAAAGGCAAAACTCATCAGCAAATCCGCGTCGAAAACCAAGACCTAGGTAAACCTCAACAGCCTACTCGCATACATAGTACATACATGTATCCTTTAGAACGCATGTACTTCCACCAGCAATCCAGGCGTTCACAGTGTATCAGAAATATGGATTACGTCGTACATCCTGTATTTTTTTGGCGCTTCTGTGTATGATTTAGTCCCAGGTGAATCAATCAGCCGACTCTGGTGTAGGGCTTCCAATTGCATGCAACGACAATGGCTGTCTACTTACGCATCTCAAGGTAGTTGCGGTTCACGGACAGTCGAGTCTCAGTTTCCCAGAATTGGCTTGTGGTGTTAACATGCGCCCTCTCCGTCACATGGGCAAATCACAGCCCACATTGAATACGACCTCGCGCGCGTCATTTGCTGTAACCATATAATGTGGTAGCGAACTTAGGTGGTGATGAGATGAGTTGGGCAATACGATTCCACTGCTGAGACAGGCAGAAGGATCAGCCAAAACACATGGCACCGTGTTGGTGGGAAAGAGAAACCAACCGAGGTCGGATATAATATTTTTACATCGTTCCGCATCGTGTGTGACAGACTACATCATCAGTTGTATATGTACAGGTGGCAACTCATTTAGTTACAAAACCAAAACACGCGACCCGTTGCAAATTGTATGACGGATGCCCGAGAACTGAAACCAATACACCGTTTAGGGATTCAGACAAGAAAGAGAATTCAGTGAGACAATGTCTTTGTCAAAGTCAGCGTTGTGCTGCTGCGCCTTCCGCATCAGCCACGTCACTCATCCAATTGGACATATCACTCCCCAGAAGTGAAGCAAATTCATAATCACCCTCATCGGAGCTCATGTCGCTCGACACCTGCGAGGGGAGCGAGAATACCTCCGAATCCGCTCTGACGGCAGGAAAGCCAGTAGCGCCAAGTTGTGTTCCCTCGGCAGCACCGGGTGAGGGCGATCTCACACCTCCACTCGAGAGTTCGTTACGTTGCGCAATGGCGCCCATGCGCGATTCCATCAACTCGCGGTACAACCCCGCGTCAATGAATGGGGAGCCCGGGGGTGAGAAGGCCGGCGAAGAAAGCAGGCTCAAATCCGAAGAGAGCGTTGGGGAGAACGTGTCGTGGATTGTGTGAGGCGAGAGGGTTTGGTCGTGCGGAGTAAGGTATTGATCGCTTGGCAGTGTATCTGATGGGCTGAACAAATCTGTGTCAGAGAAGGAGAGTCTAGTATTTTCCGGTTCAACAGACGCCATCGGGATGGGCATAAGGATATCGCCAAGCCCGATGGCTGGCGATGTCTCGGGGACGTGCGGTGTCTCGACGAGGACAGGGGTCTGAGAATCAATGTATCCCCGTACGTCAAGAGGATGCGGAGTACCACCGGAATTAGGTGCATCGCTTTGCTGTACGGCTTGGACGGGGGTCTGTGCGGGCGTTCCAGAAGACAAGGGAGGCGGTGGAGATGCGACAACACGTTCCGAGGGTCCATTCTCGGGTCTCGCAATGGGATTTTCGTCTGGTATGTTCGAGTCGTCAAAGGAGATGAGGAGTTGGGTCGAACTTGAGCCCAAAGTGTCCGCAGACTGCAATTACAACAGAATCACAATGTGAGCACAGCAAAGCTCGCTTATGAGGACTGAATGACTCACGTTTCCCACAGGACGATCCCGCAGCTTCTGGGATTCGCCGACACGTCGTTGACGGATACCCGTATTATCCCCATCGGGTTCTATGCCGGCTTTGAGGGATTCACTTGCAATAAGTTCCTTGAGGTCGATGTGTGGTGCATCACTGGTTCCAACGGGTCGTTTAAACGGTTTCTTCTTGCCCTGGGTGCCTCGCTGAGACGACTGGGGTCCGCCATCATCCTGAGAAGGGAATGACGACGATGAGGATACACCGTGCGTGTGGGGTCTAGCTCTCCTGCGTCTACGGGAGTCCCTCCAGGCGGAGAACTTTGGACGGACATGAGGGTCGAATATGAACTAATGGCCCCACAATAAGCTGTGGGGTATGGAGCATCAGGAAAGTACTTGTACAGACCTGCTTGAAGACGATGACCGCGGCCATAGCGCTAACAGTTACAGCGATGTAGACAGCAGGCCCTGGCATTCAGGATGTAACGTGGAGGGGAGGATGGAAGGTGTAAGGTTGAACGTTACTGGTTTAGTGTTTGTGTGGGTCGCAGTCGCGTGTATGTACCCCTCCGCCCGGATCGCGGGCCGGCAGTATAAAAATGCTATTATTGTTTGTTATTGGTATGTATGTGGAAGAAAACAGTGTCCATGTCCATGGTTCGAGTCCGATGTGCTCGGAAGGAACAGAAATAAAGAGTAACGACTAGAAGGTTCTGAGGATAGTAGCAAAGTAATAGAAAATTATCCGTTCGTGTCCATGGTGATGCGATAGCGACATGTTTGCAGTGAGAGACAAGACAAGATGCGGTAACTTGTACAAATGCAAGGGGGCAAGTCCTCATGATTCAGACAATATTTTGTCGATCGACTCGTTCAAAAACGCCTTTTTCGATGTGAGATCTGCTCTCGGGAAGCGGGCCATGATTGCCTCACGAGCAGTCCTAGAGTTTACATTGTCTTGTAAGCCGAAGTGGCATCAATAGCGAGCAGACACTCACTTCTTCGTGACAGTCATCAGATCTTGCGTGCTCAGGTAGTTCCGCAATGCCTGGAACAACTCCTCCTCACTTGGGTCTGGATTCTGGCTTGGTCCAGCGAACGGATTAACGGAAGTCGCGAAGGAGAAGGTTGACAAGGGCCGCTGGTTCACTCCAGCCGAGGGAGGGACTGCGCCTGCCACAGACTGCGATGGCGACATACCACCAACTGTGGGGGCACCGAACATGTTCAACCCGGGCATCATCGCCCCTTGTGGTACTCCTGCCATAGGCGGCATGCCGTATATACTTCCTGTATTCTGGTATGGCAGGGCGGTCATATGCATATGACCTCCATACTCCGATCCAGCAGGTGAACCGTGGAAGCCACCTCCAAGGGGCATGGGGGGAAGTTGAGGTATACCACCGTACATCGACATCGAAGTTTGGCCAACATTCTGGGACTCGCCGCTATGGGATGGCTGGTTGCGGAAATTGCGGTTCGACATCGCATTTGTGTCTCGGTAGTAGTCGCCTGATTGCGACGCTGGCTGATAACTGCGCGGCGAATCTCTACCAGAGTGTACACGCGATCGAGGCTTGCTCAGCCCAGTGCGATAACTCTCTTCTGAATGACGCGAGCCAGTTTCCCAGGCTTCTGCTTCGTACTCTATAACGCACCGTGAGATAGTTGTGTTTTCCAAGGATAAAATTCCATACCACTGAATTTCTTGAGAGGAATCATAGACTCGTCGAATTTTTCGTCTTCATTGATCATCACCTTCTTGCTGGACCCTTCGCCGATGACTAGACGCGTATTACCCCATCCAAAGTCATCCATGCACCAGAAGGAATATACTGGTAACAAGAAGCTGTAGACTGGATAGCTATCGCGGAAAGTGAGTACTAAGTTCCTCGTGTTGTCCTGGGGCTGAGGTACATACGAGATAAGATAGACAACCATCCAGCCAACCAGCATGAATTCTCGTCTGATGATGAAGACAAGGGCCTCAAGAAAAACACAGTCAGCCGGATAATTGCAACATCAATAAAATCTCACCTGTAGACCGTACACAGCTGCAATCATTAGGACTGATATAAGTGGGAATCCAGAGTGTCCAGTGGCAACAATGACGATGAGGTAGATCAACTACGGGCGTTTAGTAAGTAGCAACTCCACAAGAGCTAGTCGGCGACCTACATATACGACAGTTGCAGGAAGGATCTAGGTGGACCATGAGTGAATGGACAGTAGCTCCCAGCGAGTAACTCACCAATGTGCCTAACAAGTCGAGGAAGACGAAGAACCGCATCGAGAAACAACAAAATCCGAACAGCTCAGGAAGCAAAATAAGCTCGCATAAATTATGAACTGTCGAATTAATCCAACGACGACGCTGAGAAAGAAGCACACGCCAGGACTCCGGGGCGACAGTGTGCGCTCGAGCGTCCTGTGTGAATTTAGTCTTGAACGTCGGGAAGTGCTTCATCAGTAGAGTTGTCAGGAAACGGTCTTCGCCAAGAGACAGCAGATTCTTCTTGTGGAGTGTGTCGACATTGGGCTCCGAGTACTCGTCGATGATCCGGTTGGAAATGATGATCGGGCGGCCTTTGTCAGCAGTTCGAATACGGTACATAGAAAAGCATCCAGGTAAACAGGTGACGGAACCAAACAAGCTCTCAAATGCCTTGGATAGGTTGTGGGAGATATAGTACTCGTAAACCTACGTGTAAACAGCGGGTGAGGAGAATTAATACATGCAGATATTGAAATCCAAATACCTGAATCATTGTCCACCAAGAATCTTCCTCATTCTTGAGCCGCGTCTCACCACAGATTCCTATAATACTTGAATCATCTGCAGCGGAAGCCACGAGACGGTTGAGAGATTCTGGGGTGACAGTCTGTAAGGTGATAAATATCAGTCTGGGTCCTTACGATAAAAAAAAAGAGGGATTACTGTATCTGCATCAACGGTGAAGATGTATTCATAGAAGGCGGGGTCAATGCCGATGACGTTGCGCATCTGGTGATAGATTTCCAATTCCAGAGGAGACATAGGGTTGTCAAAATGAACGCGGTTGAGATAGTGCATGAGTAGTATTTGACTATCGCGCTTTCCACGATTGCCAGGCTTAGATCGCTCAGTTGGTTTCCCAACCTTGACCACAACCATGTAGCTGATGTCCCATCAGAAGATATCGAAGAGGTTGAGTACGAAGAACATACGGTACGACGTGTCCTTCGAATTCATAGAGACCAGAATAAATCTTGCCATAGTTAAGCTGCCGGGAACCTTCACCAACTGACTTGAATAACAATGGCTCGGGGTCGAGTTTGGGATCTACGCCGAGGATATCTAGCACGATACGAGGCGTCGTCCTGTCGTTACCACTTCCGATGATGTTGCCGTCGCAAATAAGGAAAAGTAGCTTCCTCTTATCATCGTAGTTGAGAGCCGCGAGGGAATCAATGGTCCGGCGTAACGAGTCCTCGCCCTCAGTGTAACAAGGAACTTGACAGATAACGAACTTGTCAAGCATCTCAGGATTCCGCTTCCCGCTCAGCTGGAGCGCAGCCAGGACTGCACTCGGTTATCAATAAGTCGGTAACTAGATGAGAGTGCGGGAAAACTCACATTTCACGAAAACAGAAGCGACTAGAATGCTAGATGCTACAAGGAGGAAATAGTTCTGAACTTGACACCGCGCCTCCTTGCGGAAGTCCTTCTGCCCGACATAAAACATGTTATTCAAACACTGCATGTTTTGCTGAGCCGTTGTTGAGTCTAATTTGGCCAGAGCAGAATTGAGTTGCTTCGTGATGTCCTGGCCCGACTGTTGCTGGAAGATATCGGTGATAGCACTGTTCAAGAACGTGTAAGGCCCAGTGTTACCCTGGTTGACGCTGATGGTATAGAAATAGTCCGTCAGGTCATAGATGGACTTGTCCCAGACCGCCCATGTCCTGTGCAGCACTGTGAGCGATGCAACGCATATTTTCGGATGTACTAACCTCGGGTTTGACTCATCGTTCGCAGCGGAACTGATCGCTTTGCTATCGTAAACTAGGGGTCCCTTGCGGTATTGCTGGATCGTTGAAAGAAATCGCGAGGTGTACCAATCTGAAGCGTCAAGCTTTGTGCCTTGCGCAGGCTGTTGGGAACCAGAGGTGTGCACAGCTGTGGGGATCACAGCTGAGAAGTTCTGATGCTGGAATAAGAGACTTGCATCAGTCACGAGAGAGGGGCAACCGAGAACAAGGGGTGGCGGGAAATAATTCGTCAGATCTTGACCAGCTAAGGCGTCTAAGGTATCCTGGGCGTTACTGGGTTCACCTGATATATCGCTATGCTGCCGCTGGACGAAATTGGTTACATCATAGACTTGACCCTGGACGGTTACCCAGTAGTCATTCTTGCCAGTGTGGTCACCGACCTCCGTGAGTGACCACGCCTTGTCGAAGTCTGGACAAAGGAGGCGTCCGAATTCCACGATATAAAATATAACGATGGCATTCATGAGAAAGATCAGGAAGAAGATTGTGACCTTTTCTCGCCACGCAAGACGGATGTCAGGACGCTTCATACGCCCGATTGTCGAGAGGCAGAAGCTAGGCATCCACCACGTAGTCGCCCAGACAACGAACAACCAGAATCGGCGAGAACGACTTGTAGGGACTTCTTCAATAGTATTCGGAGCATCCTTGACAACTAGCCCTACTTCCTTGGAGGGGTCCGGGGAATCTGGTGGTGCCTCCTTTCTGTCATAATCGGACCCCCATCCACTTTCGTCTTCCCGGTACGGGGGGGCAGATAGGCCAGGCGTTAACAGGCCACCTTGTCCGTAGCTGACATTAGGATCGCGATATTGGGTTCCATTGGTGGTGACTCGAGTCAGTAAGAGATTATCGTCGCTCTGGCCAAAGGCAGCGTTCGGAGGGGGAAAACCTGGATCCTGGTGGGTATATTCGGTGGTATCGTCAGGGTAATTACTCTCGTCGTCGGCCTCTTGTAGCTGCTTCCGCTGCTCCTTCTCTGTCGAGCGGATTTCATCTTCTGCGGTTTTCCAAGCACCATACGATAGCCAGATCATCCTATGACCGAGGGCGAAATCGATACCTTCTCTCCAACCATTAGCCAGACTATACTGTCGAATTTTTTCTTCCGTAGTGCCAGGAGCCGTCGCAAAGTAGCGCTCGCAGAAACTGTCTTGTTCCATGTCGGCCACATACTCGGTCTTGCGACGCACAAGGACATTCGGCAGTAGTAGAGAACGTATCTGCGTCTTGACACGGCGCTTGTCAAACGAATTGGGTGAGCCCGAATCATTTGGCCGAATACATGAAACTGTCCACAGGCGCATACGACCCAAATTCTCGATAACCTCGGATAACGTGAAATTAAGTTGCGTAGTTATAGGGTATACTTTCGAGGGATCGAGGTGTGGATGGTCTTCTCCGGTCTCAGCCCGACTGAGTGATACGACTGGGGTAGGGTGACGAAGTGGCTTGGACGAGACCTGTGCTTGAACAATCATGCTCTCGTCTTTGCTATGCTTCTCTGCAGCCAGACTTGGTCCGGCAAAAAGCTTCGAGATGAACGGGTCACTCGAGTTGCGAAGAAGGGTGACAAAGGCCGAGTCCAAAATGTCGGTATCCTTTTCAACGAACCCCGTGGTGTCATAAGAGCAACTCCCTGCATAGTGATTGATGCCAAACAGGTTGCGGTCGGCAGATCCGGCGACGCCGGGATTGGCAACGAAAGAGGCATGAACCCCAAAACGGGACCCAAGGTCTTGCAACAAATCTTCGTCCTTCTTCTCGCCGCTCTTTCCGGACTTGTACGACGAACATGCTTTAGAGAGGACACCGAGCATTCCGCCTGGCTTCTTGTGAGCTCGCTCGGAGAGCTGTGTGCCGCGGAGTAGCTCCACGCAGGCGGAATTATCGATTGTCGTGATAGCAGGTAATGGGACACCATCCCCTACAACATGGCCGTTGTAGCCCACCGTGTCCTCGAAAATGGTTCGGAACACGTAAGAATGCAGCAGTTCGTCTGCGAAATTGATACAGAATTCATCGAAGCCATTCTGCCCATACGCATGGACGAGTGGAGCACTGCCCGTGAACATCATGGATCCGCTGGATGACGGCCCGCGGGATTGAAAACCTGGTTGATCCAACAAAACGATCTGTGAATGAGGTGGTGGATCCTGTGGATTAGGGGAAACCTTGTGGTTTGCGGTCTCTACAACGAATGCAAAAAGGATGGCGTAGAGATCCCTTGCGAAATGGTCCCTCTGTAGGGAACTTTGATGCGCGTCCATAAGGACAGTATAAAGTTCCTTGCGAACATAACTCGTCTTGTTCGTCAGTGTTTGGGCGAGATCATCCGAGGCGACGCCAAGAAGTTTTGAGATGTGGTCGAGAACGAGCGGATTTATGACATAAGCGGAAACATCACGGGCATCGCCTTCCGCGAATTGAAGGTTACTAAGAAGGAGAATGGCGACGAGTAGGCTAAAGATAGAAGTCATGTGCTTCGACTTGAACCCCAAAGTTTTCATGTCTTCTCGTAATTGTTCCATAGCAATGGCATCATCGCTGAATGGCCCGGATGGAAGGCGGTAGGTGCCGGAAGAGGCGAGAAGGGCGTAATCAGACGGGTCCTCTAGAGCAAAGAAATCTCGTTCGGTGGGGGTTGCTCCTGCGAGGAATTGGTAGAAAACGTGGTATGTGCGCTCCTCGTGGCTAAGGCGATTTAATCGAGACTTGTCAAGACCATATGTAAGGACTTTGGCACCGCTGATGCGGCCGCGGTTATTGAAATGGAGCTCAAAAAATCGACCATGGCGAGAGGCATTTGGATTCATGAGTGTCTTGGCATTGCCGAAGGAATCCACCAGCGACGTGAAGGCCTTGACAAGCTCAGCAAGTTTTGTCTCCCGCTTGGAATGAGCCGAGAGCCGCAAAACTTGCTTGACGACTAAGTCTCTAGTGAAGGACTTGCCAGACCCTGTGATACCGCTAGGTGGACGTTGAGAGGTAAAGTTGCCAGAATGAGTGACACTCGTCACTTACCGAAAAACAATGGCCTGAGATTCGCTCCTCCTTCTCATGAGGAGATAAACTCTGGCAGCCAGGTCATAGGGATGGGGAGGTAAGGGCGGTTGAGAAGAGGTGGAGGGTGGGGATGTGTCTTTATAACAACGCTCTTCGTATTCTTTGGCACTATTATCATTTGTGTTTGCCAGTGACTTGAAAGGATTGACCACGAGAAGATTGGAGGTGTTGATCCTGAAATAAGGACGGTCAGCACGGAAAGACGCTTGAAGGACTTGGAGGATGGTTTCGTCGGTTGGGTGGACGGTTGCCGTGGCAGAAGATGAGACAATGTCAACGAGGTCACCTGAACCAAGAGCAGGTGATGAGAAAGACGAGGAAGCCATGGAGAACGGAAAAGAAAGGAGAGGAAAGGGTCGGTACTCGAAGTTTGACGACAGAAGGTGCTCAGTCGTACGCACACGTTCTGGGTGGTCTCATGTGTGAGTGTGAGCTCACTTGCTCTGACGTGCAATTCCGCCGGCCCGGCGGCACTCGACACGAAGACGTGGCCACATCATTTCAAATTGATTACAAATGAAACGAAAAAAAAAACTACGCCACGGGTATCACGCTCCCTCGTTCTCACGCTCCACTGCCTCGGTCCACCCTTCCTCAAACAAGTCGCCGTGCTCGGTAGGAGAAGCGATGGAAGCAGCCAACTTAGACCGCCCTTTACTTTCGAGATCTGACCTCCAGGCATTGACTGTCTCCGGAATTTTGCTGCAAAATGAAATGAGAATGGCACCGGATGACTTTTTAAGTGTTAAATACCTTGGGCAATATGTTCGTGCAAATAACGCGGCTTCCGGTATACGCTGCGTTTTTGCGAGCAGGTCCACGCATGCCTTGGCATCTCCAAGCTGGAATAGAGTAGCAAAAGCAAGGTTATTCTGACCCTTTTTCTCTATTAATGGGTGGTTTACTCTTAAGCGTTCTCGGGAGGATAAAAGCTTGGCACACCTGCTTGGGTTGCCAGCTGCTGCAACCCGGCTTGATCCCCAGTAGAGAGCAGAAGTAACATGAGCGCATTGAGATCGCCGGCCTTATCGAAGCATTCCCGGGCCAAGTCAAACCTCCAAACAGCCAGAGCACGGTCACCAACAGCTTTCCATTTAGTCTCGGCTTCAGCTTCGGGTACAGCACGGGCAATGTCAAGGGCAGAGTCTAGATCGTCGAGCTGTAACGCCAGATCGAATTTATGGTCGGAATCATTAGTGACTTGGAAAGCTAATTCTTTCAGGTCTGCAGAGGGGATCAGACGATCATAGACGACATTATGGGACCGCTGCATACCTTTGCCTTCCAAGAATCTGGCGACCTTATTGCGTTGTTCTTTCGGCACAGTGGGCAAGATTTGCTCAGCCGTGGACATGTCACCTCTTAATACCGCGGACTGATATTCAATCATGCTTAATGCCAGGATGTAGCCAGAGACATTCAAGTCCTTATCCATAACGTAGACCCGGCTCTGCGCGGGAATATAGCCGAGAAGAGACATGGACCTGAAAGCCATAGTATTCAGCGTGTTCCTGCTTAAAACTGGTATGATGGCATACCGATCAAAATTGGTAACTGAGTAGGATTCGGTGCCAATGAAGTAGTTTAATCGGTTGGCCGTATTGGTGTAGATGAGGCAATCACCAATCCACTGAGCCGTTTTTATCCTGGTGAGGGTAAGCCAGTGTCGAGCAAGAAATGGGACATTAAAGCTACTTCTCGGGCACTTCTGTCACGATCTCAAAGGCTTCTTCAACTCCTTCATCCCCTAAATCCACGCCAGTCTCGACTTTTGCTGTGTAGGCGTCACGATCGAAGCGAAGGATGTAGAACGATTCTTCCGATGCGATGGCAACCAATGTCCCGGTGGGGGACCAAAAGACCTGTAGGGGTGAGATGAGCTAGAGCGAAACGAGCTTGTCGAAATTGACGTCAACGCACGTTCTTTGCCTCCACATCAATACGTCTCACTATCTCGCCCGTCTCCCAATCCCAGAAGACAACAAAAGTGTTACCGCGACCACCTAGGAGAGCCCCTCCATGCAACCCATCGATAATCCAAGACCCAAGACCCTTCACAGGCGGACCGGAACGTTCCTTGAAGTTCTTAAAGACATGGATTTGGAGCTTGCCTTCGAGGACAGCATAGGTATTAGAGTCGCTAGCCCATGCGAATGAGTTGCCAGTGCCAAAGGCCTTGTTTCGCCATGCAAGGGCAGTGTAGATGATGTACTCTCCATCACCGACAACCGTGACAAACCGACCATTGGGGGAGTGATTAAGTGATGTAGGGAATATCTCTGTTGAGCCGAGCTCTTTTATGGAAAGAGAAATGCGAGAGCCTTCAATAAACGAATCATCGGTCACGGTCTGGAGGTTCGCGGACAAAACTTCATTGTTGCGAGTATAAATGAGCTTTCCAGAAGGGTCCATCGAGAAGGTAGGTTCGTCGCGACCTAACTAAGGGGCACTTAGTATCTCTAAAATGCCAACAAGTCAGTGCGACGCACCTTTAGGACAACGGAACCTTCATCAAAGCCTACGGCAACTTCGTTTCCTTCCCTGCGAATGGCAACACACCAGACGCGCTCTAGACCATAGTTCAGCGTGTTCTCCAGGCGGTATGTCCCGCTGTTCCAAATCTTGATTGTTCCGTCCTCACTACCGCTAATGATGATGGGAAGGTTGGGATGGAAGACGGCAAAAGAGACGTTGTTAGTGTGGCTCTCCATAGTTTGTACGCAGCTCTTGCTTAGATAGTCCCAGACCTTGACCGTTTTGTCGTCACCTGTCGTCACAAGATAGGGCTTATCTGCGCCTGGATAGAACTCTATATAATTAACACCCTTTTCATGTGCCTCCATCGTGAAGTTTGGGACCGGTGAACCGATCGCCCATAATTTTACTGTACGATCGAGGCATGAAGAAGCAAAGGTGTTTGGGTCCTTGGGATTGATTGCAATATTCATGATGTAGTGCGTGTGACCTTCGTAAGTCTAAGTATGTGTCAGTATCTGGCCATCGGCTCAAAAGAAGTAGCTCACCTGGATACACTTCCATTGTTTTTCCCAGTCCCAAGCTTTGATTGTCATGTCGTCACTCCCGCTCAGGACGATGTTTGCGGTAGGATGCACAGTGAGACATCGAATGTAGTCGGGATGTGCCTCAAATGCTGTGACCTTCTCGTGGGTATTGTAATTGAAGACGCGTAGCTGAAAATCGTCGGAACCCGCAACGAACCAGCTCTTGCGGGCGATGAACCGACAGCACCGCACTGGGACTTCCGCGACTTCGAACGTTTTTACCAATGCACCCGTCTCGTGGTTGTAGATGTTCACGGAGCCGTTATAAAGACCAGCTAGGAGCCATGGTTCTGTGGGATGAAAATCGACTGCCTTGACGCGGTCGGACCTGTTGAATACTTTACGCTAGAGTCGTGGTGTTTTAGAAATAGTCAAGAAGACAGGGATGTACACACGTTAACTTCTAAAAGCATCGTGTCATAGAACTTTTGATTATGAAGAGATGACTTGTGTGCTGTGTGGAAAGCGACCAAGGACTAATGGAGGAAAAGGTACGAAGCACTCGGGCTGGGACACGCGCCAATACATACCGGGAAAGCTCTTGTCAGTCTCTTGTCGCGAACAGCCTGGATCTTCCTCCGTTCATTGGCCTCTCTACTCTATCCCAATCAACATCCATGGCGATCCGCATGCCTCCCCCGCGACGCATCCTTTCGTCTACTCCGTCGTCTCCCTCAGTCACCCCTGATTCTCCGCCCTCGCTCCGTTGGAACACATCCAGCTTCAGGGAGAATACCTCAAATGTCTCAACGCAACGCATATCATCCCTCTCCATATCACCCAGGCCCTCCTACCGCTCATGCGAAACTCGCCATCGCACACGCGCGACGCCATCAAAAATGGTGGGGCCAAGAAGATCATCGTCGTATGTGTTCCCGCGTTCGACAGGCACGTCGGAGTGCCATTCTTGGGACCGACCTCAATGAGCGCGGCTGCGACTCTTCGTGCGGTTGACGTGCTTCGCCGTGAAGTGCACGTTGCTGCCCCGACAGGCGGTATCGAAGGGATGAACGATATCGAAGTTGTGAGTCTTGAAGTTGGCGCGCTCGATATCCTGCTCTTCACTGGTCGACGCCTGCTGGACTACAATCCCAAAGAGCGCACAATGTCGTGGACGCAGTCGGAGAAGTTGCCTTACGGACCGGCATGGGAACTACACTACTTACTCAAGAGGGACCAGCTCGCAAATTTGAGCGCAAATCTTAGAAGTGGACCTTTTTGCCGGAGACCTCGCAGAAATTGTCAGCCGTGGTCGCGTATGTTCCGTGTCGCTGTGTGGCCTTCGGCTTCATATCGGGTCAGCTTTTAATTGGTTGCGTGGTGGCCGCTATGCCGTTGGATCTGGAGGTAATTGTCGCTGCCCTCATCTCGGGCGAGTGTATGCCTTTGCTGATATCTGTATCTACACCTTTTCCACAGCTGTGGAGGGCCCAGTTGTGTCACATCTTCTTGCGCTCTTCTCGACTTCATCATCAGCATCCCATATATCCTCCTCTCCCTCACAAGGCTCTAACTCGGACTCGCGCAACTGTATCTACATCTCCTGCTGCACCGGAGCTCCCGCTCCCGCCCCAACCAGCGCCACGCCCTGTGCCCACTCCTCCGAAGCCCTGGTAACTGTGGCAAAAGAGAGTACTGATTCAGCACCGTTCTCGGAACATGAACGCGAGGCGTCGGAAGCTGACGTCGAGTGTCCATTTTGCGGTCTATTTGATGAACGAGCTCATCGCCAGGCTGACTGGACAGCCCGTTCGAGACAACACCCAAACCAACCGCCCAACGGATTCTTCGCCAGAGACATTCCCCCTAAATTGCACATTTTATGCCGACTCCCCTCACGTCTCACGGCTCTGGAATCACCCCCGTTTATTCGGCATTGGCCCATTTCCAGAAACACCTCCTACCGGACCTGAAAATAGACCGGAAAAATCCGAGTCCACTCAGAACTTGGGTCGTTTCGAGGATGAATCCCTTCAGTGCAAGGATGGTTGTCGAGAGGCTCAAGTGCTTGGGAGTCCCGGGCCTTCCATTGCCGAAAGGGACCTTCGACAGGATTCTCGTAAACGACGTTATACAAAGAGTAAGGCCATACATGCGCATGATGAGCGCTGAGCTCCGATGCGGCATAGAAGGACTCCAGGTCTTCCACCAGGCAGGGTCTGTGTGGAGCGCACCCTCGTTTGCCGGATAAGGACATGCGCGCGGTCGGCGAGAATGTCGTCATTATCATCAGGGTAAAAAAAAAGATGGGCATGGCTGCTTATGAGCCTGTGAGGGCGTGGCGGGCGGCGGTCGAGGCTCGTCTCGCGAATGCGGATCACGTGCGATATCGTACGTGTGCGCGTACCGGATTGCGATCGTGTACAGTATCGTGTCGTGATTCCATACTCGAACATTTGCGCTAGAAGTTTCGCTGCAGCCGATACTTTCCCATATCCCGAGACAAAATGAAAGAGGGCAGATGGACACAATGATCCTCACCGGGCCACTGGCACTAGTGGCCAATCTCCTACACCTCGGCTCCCAAATCCGGTTCCAGTTTGGATCCATGCGATGGTCAAAGTACTGCCAAAGCTCCGTTCCGGTTCGCCACAGGTACGATTGCGCTTTGATTCTTTTCCGCGTGCATGTAGTGTTAATTGTGGGGCTGTGTCTGACAGATAACACCGGACAAAGCGTCCTCCGACGTCCACAAGACGTTGTGGCAGCTGTGTTGCGGACACCTAGTACAGTCCTAGTACTAGCCACATCCCATTGCAGTATAAAAGCTCGCATCCCTAGTTTCCATGTCTCTCAATTCTTTCACCGCTACCAACGACTGTCTGAAATGTTACCCCCAAGTGCTGACTCTGGTCCTCTATCTGATGTATTCAAGGCAAAAGTAACATCTCTGATTCAAGAGCAGCTCAAGCCCATCGTCACAGAGCTGGCGGCCCAACAACAGACACTTCTGTCTAACCTTGCTCTGCTCAGACACAACCATAATGTCAATGACTATCAAATGATCAGGCTCGAGAACATCCGCGACCTGGAGCAGTCCATCAAGTATGCATTTCGCTTCCCTTCTATTCGACGCGCCGCTGACTGAGCTGCACCGTAGCTTCAAGGTCACGGGCGCCCTCGGTTTCTGTTCCTGGCAGCACCCGAGCATGGGAACCAACCTACGCGAGGCTGTCCCTGCGGACCCTCTGAAGATACCGCGCTTCATGCCCATCGACCAAGCGACTCCCGTGGAGCGCGCCGTCGAGAGCGCTGCTTTCATCAGCGAGGCAGGAATGAGCGCACGCAGACTCGGCGTGCCGCTCACGATGCACGATTTCCCTCGCGAACCGGTCAAGGATGTCAGCGAGGACACGATGCACTCATCAGTCCCCCTCTTTGGCCTCAGCGCGCCGCGCTGGCGCCAGGTGGAAGGCCTCCCTCCCCATGACATTCCCGGCGCAGCTTCGTACGACGGTGCGTGGGCCAAGCCGAAGGGGAATAAGGGCCTGCAAGGGAGCGCGAGGAAGCTGAGGAAACCGCTTTGCAAGTTGGTTGAGGAGGGCGTCGATCCGTACGGGATCGGTGCTCCGTCGAGTTCGTCGATCCGCGATGCCGGGGCGAGGCCCCTGGATGCTCTGGACGTGGCCACACGCTGCAGTTCACTGGACGATCCCCCTTCCACTCCAATGACAACGACGGGTGCTCACTCTCCACGCGCTGAAGCCGCCAGACCTCCATCATCTGCCCCCGCCCGCACAGGCCTCAGCAGAACCTCTACCATGGCCACTATCGGATCTACTACGACCTCCAGGCCCGCCCCTCCACCTCTTCGCAGGTGCGGAGCAATAGCACACATCGGAGGTCCCACGCTGGAAAACACAGATTGCACCACGGCCA
>Ga0307509_10003199_pt1 | contig 25318 bp, 23 predicted proteins | sample 10_EM_MG_FD_202245 | JGI IMG/M metagenome (GOLD analysis project Ga0307509, IMG submission 202245) | Populus trichocarpa ectomycorrhiza microbial communities from riparian zone in the Pacific Northwest, United States - 10_EM | ecosystem: Host-associated > Plants > Roots > Unclassified | place... | reverse complement strand
GGAGTCACCGCCCATCTCACTTAGAAGAAATAAGAACCAGAACTCTTACCAATCTGCTCTCATACTACACAATTCCTCCTCACTTAGCGTGCAACGCAACCCCCTCGTACTTGCGCAGTATTCTCCATATAGCAGTAAAGATTGTGCACCATAGCCATATTTCAAACACATATCGCATGGCTTATCCGGGTTCACGTCTTCCCGCCGGAGCAGGATTTTCACCACTCCCCCATGTCCACCGCGGGCGGCATGCGATAGAGGTGTTTTAAGGATATTATTTGGCTTGCCGGGGTTGACTTCTTCCCTTCCAAGTAGTATTTTCACAACCTCTTCATGTCCTCCGGCAGCTGCGTACGAGAGGGGCGTATTGTCCCACATATTTGGCTCATCGGGTTTGACCCCCCCCCAAGTCAAATAACATCTTTACCACTTCACCATGTCCGTTATAGGCTGCCCATATCAGTGGTGTATGCCCAGCGAAGTCACCTTCGTTAATATCATAACACTCCATCCCTATCAGGGCCGCAACAAGATCAACAATTCCAAAAAATGATGCGCAGTGCAGCCCACTGAACCGAAATCCTTCATCGGAACCCCTACTAATATCCCAACGCAGATGCTGTACCTGTTCTAAAAGCAACTTTGTGGATGGGTGGGTATCATATTCCCGAAATAGCTCAAGCGCAAGTGATTTTGCGTGCGCCGAGAGTCCCTTTTTCGCGTGGACACCCCAGTATATTGAACAATATTTTAGGAAGGATGTGTCAGCGACGGTGGAAGAGGTATCGGCTGGCATGGCGCTGACGTGTTTGGAATTGAGATAGGTCAAGCAGATCTCTGCCATATCCGCGTGAGGTTGACCGAAAATCTCGGGATTGGAGGAAAGATATCTCTGGAGTGTAGAGTGGATCAGTCGCACGGTTGATGTCTCCTGGTCAACAACAATAAGCCCTTGACAGCAGACCACTAATGTAGTTACTGAAGGAATGTTGTCCACATTGAACTTTGTGTGGCCCACATGGACTGCTAGGGCGTGGCAGAGTTCCCGCACTGTCAACCGCCTTTCCGCATAACTTATCCACATCAATGCTCCGATCCCGAGTCTCGACCGATTCCCAGCCCCATCAGACAAATAAAGGGCCTCGTTACCACAGCAACTGAAGCACCTTGCCAACATGTCAAATCACACAACCGAGAGAGTGCCTAAGGGCCCGTTTTTACCTAACCCTTACTTTTTTGACATTCTGATTGTAACACTAATTAGACGGTTTGTTGTCTCAGCCTGGCCGTGGCAAAACTGATTACCGAATTTTCCACCATCCCCTATTTTAGCTTGCTTGACAGTCAAAACAGGTGCCGCTCAACAGGTCATTCCGTAGGCTGTGTATCAGTGCCGCCCCCCCCCGCATTCACACAATCGTAAGAATAACTACCCAACAGCGCTAATTTCGCTTCACAATTAGTGATTCAATGCCTCATAATCCCGGGCAAGTTCAATCACACATATTGTCATTTTGAGTTCAGTTCGCGTGGAGGTATTAGGGATGTTCGGCTATTTGTGTCAATTTCAACTCGAACTTGAACGCTGCTTTGTGTTATAAATGGACAAGTCTGCCCACTCATCTTTTGAGCAATCCTGAGCGTGCACTCGGATTAGCTTGCTCGCTGAACCATATTTGGGAAGTGAGAGCCTGTTGCTGTTGTAACAAGTTCACATTCACGTTCACGACTCCCTGCTGAACATCTCCATTTGTACTTCGACCCCATACCTTAGTCGCTGAGCACTGCTGACTGCCAAGACTTGGATGATGCATGGTGACTCACCTCACATTAGTTAAAATCAAATTTTTCACACTAAACTATATGGTGGCATGTCACACCAGGGCGGCCGTCTTAGATTAAGTGTTCGGCTAAGTCGACAAGGGCAGGAAAAAGGAAAAAGGCTAGATCACCAAGATACGATAACTTTATAGACCATTCCATCAATATGGAAAAGAGCCCCGGGTCTCCAATAATTACACAAACCAGGTACTGTACAACTTTTCTACGATGATTAAAGTTAGCCGCCATGTTGGTGTTAAGTCTTTTCACATGCCGGTAGGGGTTTATTCATAGTCTGAGCTGCCTGGTACCAAAATTTGAGCGGGGATGTCTAGCCGACCTTGGTAAGCATAATAACCCCTCAACCACCGGCAGGCAGAACACTGGTGTCGGGCAAGCAATACCGGAGGATTTCACGACCGAATAAAATACTATTGTTCGCCTTATTTGATGGTCCTGGTATAGAGCGCCCCTAGGATACTTGGGTTTTTGGTCAGGGTAGTAGAACCGAAAAATGAGTAAGTTTGTACCACTTGCAGGATTGACAAGTAGTTTAACTTTGAAAGTCTGCCGTGATACAGTCTTCTACCGAAAGGAGTAGCCTTGGCACTATATTGTTCGCTATTGCTACTACTGTCTGGGTAATTAAATTTATTTGAGGCTACAGTACAAGTCGGTTAACCTGAATCGTTTTTTTTGTCCCATTTTTAATTCAAGGATTAATGCCGGAATGGGTGTACCAAATTGACCATTTCTGCTGTAAAATAAATGTGCCGATGCACTTTTTCACCCGCTCAGAGAGGGTGTGATTTTCTCTCCAAACCGCAGTGATGATGAAAGTTATTTAGTGTGAGAGAGCTTCGGTCATTGGAGTAGGAAAGCTTGGGATATTATCACTCCTGATGGTGTTTGTTGTATTCGCCAAACAAAAAAGGTTTTGCAATGTGGGCTTCTTGGGCTACGGTACATTCTAGTTAGGGTTAATGTATGGTACAACGGCTCTTAGGGGCTTTCGTGAGTGGTTGCTAAGAAAGTATTGTAGGGGAGTTGTACAAGTACGATAGGTTAGTGATTAGAAGCGAAGCCCCATATGACTCCTGCAGTACCGATAGGGCAACCAGAAGCATGATTCTAGTTACACAGGGCGTGGCTGAATTGGAATGCTCTTACTCGTAGGAACCCTGAGAATATCCGAGTAGGGGTGCCTGCGACACTGTTGTAACACCAACATCGCCCCGCTTTTCTTCAACTAGACCATCTTTCTTCCCGTCACAGGAAGATCATCAACAAACCCTACCCAGAAGCCCCTCCATTTCGACCGTGCGAGCGATAAACAGTGGAAGATGCCTCAATATACAGTCAATGTCAGCACCACGCTCTCCAATAATGGGAACGCCTCGGATGTGTGGAATAGCGAAACTATTACCGACGATCGGTCCCAACTCCTATCCTGGTTATCACCACTGAATCCTGGCTTGAGGCATTGGGAAATTCAAGAACGCCGTGCCAATGGTGTCGGGGAATGGCTCTTAGAGACGGAAGAAATTAGAAGATGGTACGCTGGTAGTGATAGAGGGGAAGGTGAAAGCGCTGTGCTGTTTTGTCATGGAGATCCTGGGGTTGGAAAGACGTTTATTTGGTAAGATTATTTTTCACTGTTGAGAGATAGAAGCGAGCCCATACTAAAAGGTCGTGATTATAGCTCTCTGGTGGCGGATAGGCTGTGCGATCAGACGAGCGGACAAAACACCGCCGTTTCATGTTTTTACTTGGACTTCGCAGCACGAAAAGAGCAATGTGCGACTAATGTGTTGGGCTCTTTGCTAAAGCAGATGGTTGGTGGGAATGAAAGGATTCCGGAAGAAATATCGCGGGCCTTTCAACGGCAGACAACTACCCTTGGTGGGCACAGGCCCCAACTTATTAATATCGTAAAAATGCTACAGCTCATCACATTCTCACGGCGGACATTTATGTGTATTGACGGACTAGACGAATGCTCGGGAGTTCAGCGAGCCAGGCTCCTTGATTCTCTCCAACAAGTCCTTGAGAAGTCCCCGGGGACCCGAATATTCGCAACTGGAAGACCCCATATTCGGGCTGAGGTCGAAAGGCGTCTGGCTGGACACGTCAAAAGTGTCTCTATAACTCCGATCAGAAAGGATATCACCGAATTCCTTCGGATTAAACTCCACGAGGACGAAAAACACTATGCTATGGACGAGGGTCTGGAGGCGGATATTCTAGAGAGGGTTCCGGAAAATGCATCTGATGTGTGAGTAGAGCCAATGGCGCTGAGGATCATACCCCCGTTATCAGCTAACCAGAATGATTAGCTTTCGCCTCGTTTCCTTAAAGATCAAGGCAATCATGCGAGAACCAACCATTCATCTGAGACGGAAAAGCCTTAGCAAAATGACCGATGAATCAGGGTGGAAAGATGCCTATGGTGCGACGATTGAACGGGTAAAGGCACAGGACGAGGGTACATCGGGACTCGGTATGGCAGCTCTGATGTGGCTCAGTCATGCGGAGAGGCCGCTAAGGGCCGACGAACTCTGTCATGCCTTAGCAGTTGAGCTAGGCTCCAAGGTTTTCGATGCTGGCAACACCCCTTCGATTTCGACATTGGTGGGCTGCTGTCTAGGCCTTATCACTATGGATAACGAGGCATCGACTCTGCGACTCATCCACCCTACCCTGAAAGAGTATCTTTCCACCCGTGCCGATATTTTTAGTAGACCTCACTCGACAATAGCGGAGATTTGCTTAACCTATCTGAATTCTGAACAAGTTCAAAGCATTCCAGCCGATCACTCCCTCACCATCCGCGATACCCCCTTTCTAGAATATTGTTCTCTGTACTGGGGAGTCCATGCGAAAAGGGATCTCTCGGACGACGCAAGATTACTTGTACTAAGGCTGCTTAAGGATTACGATAGCCACATATCCGGCAAGTTGCTTTTAGAGCAAGGCAAATATCCTGATCGCAGGGGCTGTGACCGCAGCTCTAGCAGCGACCCCGATAGTGATATCGGTTTCCCCTTTAGCGGAATGCACTGCGCATCATTCTTCGGAATTACGGGGGTTGTTCATGATTTGATCCAGATGGGGCGCCCTATGAACGGAGGCGATACTCGTGGGTCTTCTCCCCTTGCCTGGGCTGCTCGCAACGGGCATGAGGGAGTGGTGGAATTGCTCCTTACCTGGGGACAGGCGGGCCTCGGACCGAGTGATTATGCCGGCCAGGTACCGCTATTATATGCCGTTTTCGGTGGGCATGAGCGAGTGGTGGAAGTACTACTCAGGCACCTTTGGATCGAGCCGGACGTGGCAAATGGCCTCGGGAGAACACCGCTCTCGTACGCTGCTCAAGGTGGACATGAGGGAGTTGTGAAAATACTTCTCGAGCAGCCAAGGGTTAATCAAGACCAGCATGATCTTTCCGGAAACACACCCCTTTCGTTTGCCGCCAGGGGAGGGTATGACCGAGTGGTGAAAATACTTCTTGGGCGGGCTGATATCAACGCCGACAGGCCAAATCTTGACGGCCAAACACCGCTCGCGTATGGGGCTTCTGGTGGATATGAGGAAGTGGTGAAAGTATTACTCGGGCGGAATGATGTTAAACCCGATAAGCCGGACAACGATGGCCGAACACCGCTCATATGTGCTGCTTCGGGTGGGCATGCGGGAGTGGTTAAAATACTACTCCAGCGAGAGGAGGTCAACCCTAGCAAACAAGATAACGAAGGCCAAACACCGCTCATGCTCGCAACTGGGTTGGGCTTCAAGGAGGTGATAACTCTGCTACAGTACTACTAGGCTGAAACCCAAGCGCAACCCGAGGCCAAGGAGTCACCACCTCATTGAAACCACTGTCATGCCTTCTCTTTCGTCCCATGTCGCTCGCGGAAGTATCTCGTCGACATTACCATTTTCAGGCTACGGGGGACCCTGAGCTGGGAAGCGCATATATGGTATCCCCCGTCTGAAACTTCCTGTCCAGCTTAGTTGTGAAGAGGATTCATGAATTCCGATTTACAAAGCGCGGTGGTCTCATCGGTGGTCGAAGGATGGTTTCATCATTGTGAGAAGGTTTGGTTTGTAGCTTTAGATTTCTATCCTATCATATGTAATTTCGCCCGAGCTGTAATTTCTTCGCGGCGCCTTTTTCTTCTGTTTTCTTCTTTGTACTGCTTTCTTGGGGTTTCTTTCTCCTTTCTTAGTCTTCAGGGTTGTTTTTTTCTTCCCTTGCTTTGCCCCTCCCCCCCTCAACCTTTCAGTGACAACGGCGCTGTATATAGTACGTTTTTTTTAGATAGAGGAAAAGCGGTCTACAATAGCGCAAGGGTTCTCGAGGTGATTGTAAATAATTATATAAAGGTGGTATCAAGGATAGGAATGTTAGGGCGTGATGAAGAGTATACGGCATTGCGCTTGGTGGATGCTTACTAGCCACACACCCCCACTATGGGGGAGCGCACGCACGGAGACCAAGCAAACAACCCCTCTATCTCACCTCTTGAACTCGCCCGCACTCTCACGATCGACCCGACGACATTAAACATACCAGTGGGGAAATAATCAGGCAGACGCAGTGTAAGTTAGCGCATATACAAATCACTGTGCCAGGTGCTCACCCCCCCCCCATACCTCTCGTAAGATTGTCGGGAAAGGACACGGAGGGTGAGTCACTCAACAATCCTAGTAGCCTGTTTGGATGCGATAGTTCGGTTCCGTTGACCTATACAAATGAGCGTTTCCCCTCCGTTCCAAAATTCGAAAGCTATAGTTTCTACGGGTAAAATAGTCACAAAACAGGACGCTTGCCCCCCTCCCCGTTTCCGCCAAACAGGCTCCTAGCTCTTTCGACTCCCGTACCGATACTGGGGATAGCCCCACCTAGGTCGAAAGCGAAGCGAAAAAAGAGCTCACATCACCGTAGTGTTCCGTTTACTAGGGAATCGGGCAGAGGGTGAAAATGGGGTAAATGGTGGTTATCCCTATGCTCGGTGGTGCAAGTTGGATTAGAATTAGTGCGGCGCGACGCTTCTGACTGCGGTATTGATTGGGTAAGATTAGATTCCTAGCTTCCGAATATGTGGTTAAAATGGGATTATCTGTGATCGGTCTTGCAAAGGAGACCTTCAGTAATCGAACCCGGAGGTTGGAGTTGCGGGGGTGGTTGATTCGCTCCTGCAGAGAATGCGCATTGAAGGTGGGGTAAACTACAGTATGATACCTTACTTCAAGGCCTTACTTAGTAAGCAAAAATACTAGGAACTTTCTCTATGACTTTCCAGCTTCAACTCGGCTGTATAAATTAGGGATTCTCGGAAAAGCATTCAGTATTCAAGCACTAGCGTGATTGAATATACTTACACTTACATATGTGTTTTGTGATGGGCGGTGGTGGTTGTTAAATTAAAAGGCGGCTTTCTGAGCATTTATGATACAGGTGAAGAAGACGAGAACAGGTATTGTCCTATGGATGGGACTTTCTTTGTTCGGATACTTCTTTCTATTTCCGTTTCCTTTCGATTTCCGCTCTATTGTGACTTCCGAAAACCTTCCTACAAACCACAAAAGAACGCCTGCCACCGGAGGTAATAAGTCAGTATCCATCGCTTGGAAGCGGGGGAAAAGGTTACCGCTAGTTTATTTGCTCCCTTGGTTACATTCACGGTTTTCTTTATAGAAGGGGTTCCATCTTAGGGCCCCTGGTTCGAAAAAGCCCTTTTCCCGGCCTTTTTAGTGCTTCTTGATCCAACCATAACTCTTGTAGCCATATCGCCTGTGATATAACTCAGGGGTTTCGATTTTGACATATTTACCATACCTCCAGGTGTATTGCTATATAGAACGCAAATCTGGTGATTTAATTTGTCCGGATACAATGTGAATGGCAAAGTAACTTATTCCTATCTCCAATCAAAGAATTAGCATTAGTTTACCATTTCAAGGAAACTGATGTGGAGAGCTATTCCGGCAATAATGGTAATCGAGAATGGGGGCGCCAGTAAATGTAAAACCGCATTACCAGAGACTCAAGGTTAATGGTACTTTTCTAGCCGGGTATGTGGACAGAGAACTTTCCCAAGTTGGTGCTGCCTGTAAAGTTACCCGAACTAATTACTCTCAATCTGGCGGCATGGGCGAGTACTGAAGCTTAGAATGTCAGTCATAGATAGTGATGGACACGATCATGATCGAGCATATAATGGGGGGTCTGATCGATCATGATCTGATCGAGGGGACACGATGATCGAATGATCGATGAAATGGGGGACTATGATCGAGTGATCGATCATGGTCACTGCTCGAGCATGGTCGCGTATAGTCGATTATCATCGACTATGCTCGAGTATGGGCTATTCCGCGCTTATCAGCAATGAAATATTCATTGAATCCAGAGTCATTGAAATACCCGGATAGGTGTCAACTCCTTAATCATATAGTCAAATAAAGTTTTGAACACTGTCGGCAGTATCCACCAGCTGCAATAGACCCGAAACAATTGAAGTGGTTTCAATTCAATAAATTTTAACTAAAAGTAGGGAAGCATTCCAATCCAGGCTCTCTATCCCGAGGCATTACAATCCCGAGGTAAGCCAACTCAAACCTGCCTAGTCCGTAGTACATATGGAAAGTGATGACATTATGATAAAATCAGTAGCTAGGATAAATTTTGGGTGAAAGAATTAGTATCTAGTGCGCCAGTGGACTCCTTTTATATAAGTTCATCGTATCATTCAACACAATATTAGTAGAGTGATAAGTCATGATTCTAGATGCTCGAAAGTATACTCGATGATGGTCGAGCATGATCGAGCAGTACCTATGATCGAGGGACCCCTATGATCGAGACTGATCGAGCAGACTATAGTCGAGCAAAACTCGATCATGATCTGATCGTGTCCATCACTAGTCATAGACAATTGCCTACTGCCTACTGCGGCTTGATTTCACAAATTTTGTACTGCTCTCAGATGAGCAGAGGTGTTTAAAACCGGCTTTGCTCAGGGCAAAATGGATGAGGTGACAATTTATTCTCTCCCTGAGATTGTCATCGGCAGTTTTTGTTGTGGCTAGTAGAGTTGCCACCTCCCGAGCTAAACCTGTGGGGTAGGCTACTTTACTTGAGCAGGTCGGACATGGAAACCCAATGGCAGGTTATCCACAAGAATAATATCTGTTGCACACCTTTCCGGTGGCTTAATTGGGGGTGTTCTTCGGCACAAGAGGTAGCGAGATGCGCGACGCTGGTGTAACACCAGGAGACCCCCGCTTCTACCAGGATCCAAGACCTCCTCCATCAACTAACCTCGGTTAGAAACCCTTCTAGTTCTACAGTGCAAGCAACTAAGAGCGCAAGATGTTTCTATTTACAAGAAATGAAAGTACTAACTTCTCTCACAATACCAACTCTCTCAATGTGTGGAATAGTTATACTGTTAGTGATGATCGGTCTCAACTCCTAACCTGGCTATCACCCCTCGAGCCAAGCTTACGGCATTGCGACATTCGTGAGCGCCGTATTAACGATGTCGGGGAATGGCTCACACAGACTGAGGAATTCAGAAGATGGTGCGGATTTGGTGGGGAAGGTGAAGGTGAGAAGGCGGTGCTTTTTTGTTGTGGGGGTCCGGGAGTTGGCAAAACATTTATCAGGTAACAAGAATTATTCACCAGAGAAAGAGAGCTCGTGCTGACAAGCCACAATGGCAGTTCACTCGTTGTAGACAGGCTGTGCGATCAGGCCAGGGGACAAAACACGGCTATTTCATGTTTTTACTTTGTCTTCGCGGCGCGAAAGCAGCAGTCCGCGACCAGTGTGTTGGGCTCCTTAGTAAAACAAATGGTTAGTGCAATGGAAAGGATTCCGGAGGGAATATCTCGGGCCTTTCAAGACCAGAAAACGACAATCGGAGGATTCAAGCCGCAACTGGTTGATATCGTGAAAATGATACAGGCCATCACAACCTCACAACTCACATTTATCTGCATTGATGCTATCGACGAATATACTAGAGTGAAACGACTAAGGTTTCTTGATTCGCTGAAAGAAATCCTTCAGCAGTCCCCGGGAACCCGAATATTCGTGACTGGAAGGCCCCATATTCGGACGGAGGCTGAAAGCCGTATTGCCGGACAAGTGGCAACCATCTCTGTGAGTTCTATCAGAGGGGATATCACGAGATATATTCGTTTTAGGCTGGCCCACGACGAAACACCAGATGCCATGGATGAGAACCTGAAGGCAGACATTCCGGAGCAGATTCCCGAAAATATGTCGGAAATGTGTGCATGAGCAGTGATACCATAGATCTCGTTCCATATTCGCTAATAGATATACTTAGGTTTTTACTGGTTTCCTTAAACCTTGAAGCAATCCTGCAAGAATCGACAATATATCGGAGGCAAGAAAGGCTTAGGAAAATAAGAGGCGGATTGGGATTGGGAGATGCCTACGGTGCGACGATAGAGCGTATAAAGGCGCAGGATGGGGATAAATCAAGACTCGGGATTTCGGCTTTAATGTGGATCAGTCATGCGCAACGGCCATTAAAGGCAGATGATCTATGCCAGGCTCTAGCAGTCGAGCTATGCTCCACGAGTTTCAATTTCGACAACATCCCTTCGATCACGACATTGGTGTGCTGCTGTCAAGGCCTTATCACTGTGGATAAGAAGGCATCAACTGTGCGACTAATCCACTTTACTCTTCAAGGGTATCTTTCCACATCGCCCGATATTTTGAGTAGACCTTACGCAATAATGGCTGAGATTTGCTTGACCTATCCGAATTCTGAGGAGGTCAAGGCCATTTCAGCCGATCGTTCTTTTGACGCCGTTCAAATGTCCTTTCTAAAATACTGTTCTCTCTACTGGGGGGTCCATGCGAAAATGGAACTCTCGCATCATGCACGATCACTTGCACTGCAGCTGTTCAAGGAATGCGATGGCCACATATCCATCAAACTGCTTTTGGAAGAACAAGACCTGTATCGGTATCGGGATCTCGCAGCTATCGATATGGGTTTGCCGTTCACTGGGCTGCACTGGGCATCCTTTTTCGGGGTTGATGAACTTGTGGATGCTTTGATCGAGGCGAGATGTTACGATGCCAACGCGGGGGATTTCTTGGGGTGCACACCGCTTGCATTGTCTGCTCAGAGTGGCCATGAGGAAGTGGTGAAAATACTCCTCGAGCGAGGAGAAGTCAATCCCAACAAACTAGATCATCGCAACTGAACACCCCTCAGGCATGCGGCGCAGCAAGGACATGAGGGAGTGGTAAAAATACTCCTCGCTTATGAAGAGGTCAACCCCGACAAACCACATTCATGGTCCAAAACACCGGTCTGGCAAGCAGCTATCTTCGAAGATGAGAAAACGGCAAAACTGCTGCTCGAGTGCCAAGAGGTCAACCCCGATATGCCAGATAATAATGGCATGACAATGTTCTCCTGTGCCGTACTTGTGGGATTTGAGAGAGTGGTCAAAATATTACTCGGCCGTGAGGATGTTAACCCCGACAAACCAGATAATTGGGGTCGAACAGCGCTCTCGCATGCTGCTAGCATGGGAAGAGAGGAAATTGTGAAAATACTACTCGGGCGAGAAGAGGTGAACCCCGACAAGCCGGATGATATGGGTCAAACGCCGCTCTCTTATGCTGCTGAGCGTGGGTATGAAGGAGTATTGAAAATACTGCTCGGACGGCAAGAGGTTAATCCGGACAAGCCCGATAATTTTGGTCAAATGACGCTCTCGTATGCTGCTGAGTATGGACATGAGGGAGTGGTGAAACTCCTGCTCGGTCGGGAAGAGGTTAACCCTCACACGCCTGATTGTACCGGCACAACACCACTCATGTACGCAGTGAGGGGTGACTATAAGAAGGTGATAGCACTACTACAGCCTCCATAAGTGCTAACCTCCAGCGCGGTTTGAGTTCTAGGAGATGCCACCTCGTGAAAACCCTCCCCATTTCTTCTCTTTCGAAGCAAACTCTCCATGGAAGTTGCCTGTGGACATTACCCTTTTCAGGCGAACAAAATCCCAAGAGCTGGGAATGCGCATATATGTTATCACTCATTTGGGAAACTCCCGCTTTACCCTAGTCAAGTGGCGATATATGGGTTTATTCACCAAGTAGTTTGGAGTCAGGTTCCCAAGACAGGACAGGTCTATTATTGAGGGAAGGTTCGGTTTATAGATTGCAATTTTAATTCCACTATGTTTAGTTTCCCGCTTGCTATAAATTCTTTCGTATGCTTTTCTTATCATTTTCCTTCCAATATTTCTTTCTTTCCTCTTCTCCTTCTTCTCCACCTACTATTTTCCCAGTGTGATGGATAAGTTGTATATAGAGGTTTTCCTCTTTCTTTTCTTTTGAGGGGGGGATAGTGGTTCACTGACGCAATGGCTCCTAGGGCAATTATGAATAATATAAAGACCCTACTTAAATTTATTACAGGGGCTGGCTGCCATAAATTATAGGGCTTGGCGGGTATGGGGGTATTGCGTTTGGCAGGTATCGGCTCGCTGCCCCAGCCATAGACGTGAGTATGGATGGTGGGGGCTTAGCAAACTGGCTTTTCATTTCACTCACTAGTCTCACGCCTCGCGATCAATTTGACGGTACGAAAATACGAGCAGAGAAACAATTACGGAAGTATACTTCTCTGTGTATTCTGAGACTCTGGGCGCGGGCCCGTCAATACCGGTGAATACTCACCACCGTAATGGTCCACGATCCGAGGGTGGCGGGGAAGATCATCCCAGGGCAGCCGCCGAAAAAACTACCTAACAGTACAGAGCTCCTTCCGAATCGACCGATGAACATGTCAACGAAACATGAATCCGGCTCCGCACAATTCCTGTACTTCCGCCTAGGCCACAAGTCGAGGAACCGGGGAGCCCACAGCCCTGTACGGTTCCATCTACTGGGGAATTGGAAGGGGGGAAGTAGGATGGATAATGGTTTTCGTTTCAGCGGTGGAATGTCGGTTGGGTTGAAATTGTGCGGTGATAAAGTTCTGTTCCCGGTGAAATATCCTACGATAAAATGAGCCGACCGTATAACGAGAATACCTGTACACATAATTGACACCTTATAAATTCTTTTCGCGTTCTTGCTTCGCCGTGTTCGCGTCTTGGCCAGTTTTCCCCTTGCCGTGGGTTATTGTAAACCACTATTACATTTCGAGTTAGTGAGCGGGTGGATAGGGCACAGCTATCTGCCGAGGGGGAATCCGACGCTAGGTATTATCTGGCGAGCTCAATTGCCTAGTAGATGCGCAAGCTCTAGCTACTCCTAAGTAACTACACGCTCCAGGTCTCCTTGTCAATCAGTAGACGATGCTTTAAGCGGGGATTTTGGTTTAAGCGGATTTGTTTTGCCGATGCTGTGACCTTGCATGCACAGTCTTCGGTTATGATACTAGTATCATATGTCGCGAAAGACCTGAAAACAGGATCCCCGAGGTGCTTTTATGGAACATCCCTGCTTGGCGAATGGCTCTCCGATCTTCGAACAGGAGGTGAAATTTTTCTGCTATGCAAGTTAGCCGCCCTGTTGGTGCTGAGGTTTTTTTGCATGTCGCGGCAGCCGGGGTTTATTATGCAAACCATGAGCCATTGTGGAAAGCTTAGGAGGGAGGTCAAGCCGACCTTGGCAGACTTCGGGGGGCAACCATTCCGTTTTGAGACAATTTGCCCTATGGGAGAGGTTGGAACGGTCATTTGTGTGAGGTACTAGTAACCGAAAACTGTCGGATTCAAACAGGCACTAGAGTACTCGAGTATGATAACTATACAATTCTAAAATTTGGGTCATCATCATTATGTGATGGGCCATGCTACTCGGGTACACTTTTTACTTAATTCCTTACCGTCCTCAATTCTTACCTCTAGGCGATCAAAAGGTGATATGGCCACGGAAATTAGGCCACAGTAAGTGGTAGACGTAGCTTGCCTTGGGAGTATTTGTGGGTCGCCACTAGAATCGTATGATAATGCTTAGCTGGTCCAATTACAGTGAATAAGACGTTTCAATGAAAAAAATTAGCTTCGTTTATCTTATTTACAAACCTTGTAGAATAGCCAGAAGAATTGCACAAGCCATACACTTTTCAGGTGGTTTACTTAAGCTGTTGCCGGGTACCGTATCCCATCGAGGGATGAGGCAAAGATTCAGGACCCCCCAAACCCAGTGTCGCACCCACTACGGATAGAGCAATCAGTCGGTAGGATACTGCTGTAATTGGAGGGTTACCCTCAGCAACTTTAAAACCCTCCGTTAATGGTGGGTCGGGAATCTGCATGTCTCATCGGCCCATGGGATAAGTAAATTAGCTAAGCAATCAGCGCCATAGCCTCAACACGGTTTAGCCAGCCCCCGCTTTTATCGCACCGGGTTTAAATAAAGAAATTGAATCTCGCACTCCTAGGCAGATCGACCGACCATACTTTATACCTCCTCCTCTTGAACTTTAGAAGCAATAAAGAGCAGAAGATGCCCCAACACACCGCCAACGATAATAATCACTGCTTTAACTATGCGAACTCTTTTAATAATGTGTGGAACAACTGTACCGTTGCCGATGATCGCCCCCAACTCCTAACCTGGCTATCACCCATGGAGCCTAGCTTACGACATCGGGATATTCGGGAGCGCCGTGTCAACCATGTTGGAGAGTGGCTCGTACAAAGTGAGGAATTCGGAAAATGGTGCGGGTTGAGTGGAGAAGATAAGGATGCTAGCGCAGTGCTGTTTTGCTATGGAGATCCAGGGGTCGGCAAGACCTTTATTAGGTAACGACGATTATTCTACGAGGAGAGAAGGAACAGAAATTGTGCTAACAAGCCACGATGATAGTTCGCTAGTGGTAGATAGGCTGTGCGATCAAACCAGAGGACACAACACCGCCGTCACTTGTTTTTACTTCGACTTCGCAGCACGAAAGGAGCAGTCTGCGACCAATATGTTGGGTTCGTTGTTGAAGCAGGTGGTTAGCGGAATGGAGAGGATTCCGGGGGAGATATCGAAGGCCTTCCAAGACCAGAAAAAAGCTATTGGTGGATGTGGACCACCGCTCGTTGATATCGTCAAGATGCTACAATCTATCACGTCCTCACAACCCACATCTATATGTATTGACGCCCTCGATGAATGTGTCGGAGTGCAACGAGTGAGGGTCCTTGATTCGTTGAAACAAATCATTGAAAAGTCTCCAACCACCCGAATATTCATTACTGGCAGGCCCCACATCCGAGCGGAGATGGAAAAACGTTTTGCTGGACGAATGAGAAGTCTATCTATATATCCTACCAGGGGTGATATTATCGGATACCTTCGTGTGAAGCTAGGGGAGGATGAAACGCCAGATGCCATGGATGGGGTTCTAGAGGCAGAAATTCTGGAGAAGATTCCCCAAAATATATCTGAAATGTATGTAGAGGCAATGGGCCCCATCTGACATGATCGGCTAATAGATGTATTCAGGTTTCTACTCGTTTCCCTAAATATCGAGGCAATCTTGCAAGAATCAACAATATATCGAAGACGAGAAAAGCTGAGGAAAATAACGGTTGGATTGGGATTGGGAGATGCCTACGGTGCGACGATAGAGAGGATGAAGGCGCAGGCTGGGGATAAATGGAGACTGGGAATGGAAGCTTTAATGTGGGTTAGCCATGCGGAACGGCCGATGAGTGCGGATGAGCTCTGCCACGCTCTAGCAGTTGAGCTAGGATCTACGAATTTCAATGCCGACAACGTCCCTTCAATTTCAACATTAGTGGGATGCTGTCAAGGGTTGATAGCGGTGGATAAGGAGGCATCAACTGTGCGACTAATCCACTTTACCCTTCAGGAATATCTTTCCGCCACCCCGGATATTTTCAGTGGACCTCATTCGGCAATAGCTGAGACCTGCTTGACGTATCTGAATTCCGAGTGTGTCAAGGCCATTCCAGCTGATTGTTCTCTCAAAATCCTTAACCTACCCTTTCTGAAATATTGTTCTCGCTATTGGGGAGTACACGCAAAAAAGGACCTCTCGGATAGCGCAAGATCACTTGCTCTGCAGCTGCTCCAGGAATGTGCTGGCCACATATCCATCAAATATCTTTTGAAAGAAATAGGATATCTGGACCTTTGGAACACCGATATGTGTTTGCCGTTCAGCGGGCTACACTGGGCATCGTTCTTTGGGATTGTTGCGGTTGTGGATGGTTTGATAGAAATGGGATGCTATGATACCAACGGGGTGGATTTTTCTAAGATGACACCGCTTGCATGGGCTGCACTGAAGGGCCATGAGGAAGTAGTGAAAATATTACTCGAGCGGGGTGAGGCCAACCCCAACAAGGAATGCCATCTCGGCAGAACACCACTCATGCTTGCCGCTTGCGGTGGGCACGAGAGCGTGGTGAATGTGCTGCTCGAGCATGGAGAGGTCAACCCCGGCCAGGCAAATAAATGGGGTCTGACCCCGCTCTCATTCGCCGCTGTCCATGGACGTGAGGGAGTGATGAAAATACTCATCGCACGGGAAGAGGTCAACCCCCACGAGCCCTGTAATTTTGGTAGGACACCGGTCGTGGATGCAGCTATGAGAGGACATTGGGAGGTGGTAAAAATGCTTCTCGCTCATCAAGGGGTCGACCCCGAGAGGCGCGATACATGGGACACAACACTACTCTGGAATGCTGCTACGGCTGGAGATGAGGAAGCGGCGGAGATACTACTCGAGCGTGAACAGGCTGACCCCGACAACCCCGATAATGACGGTAGGGAACTGCTGGGACGTGCTGCTTGGAGAGGACATGAGGGAGTAGTAAAAATATTACTAGGTCGTAAAGAGGTCAATCCCGGCAAGCCAGATAATTACGGTGGAACCCCTCTCTTATCTGCCGCCTGGCGAGGACATGAGGGAATAGTGAAAATGCTACTCGGGCGGGAAGAGGTTAACCCCGATGAGTCGACCTCTTGGGGTAGAACACCTCTTTCGTATGCTGCTGCATATGGACATCAGGAAGTAGTAAAAATACTACTTGGACGGAAAGAGGCCACACCCGATAGGCCGGATAATCAAGGCAGAACACCTCTTTCGTATGCTGTTGCCTATGGACATCAGGAAATGGTGAAAATGCTACTTGGGCGGAAAGATGTCAGACCCGATAAGCAGGATGCTCAAGGGAGAACACCGCTTTCTCATGCTGCTAAGCATGGACATCAAAAAGCAGTGAAAATACTACTGAGACGGAAAGAGGTCACGCCCGATAGGTCAGATGGTCGAGGCAGAACACCGCTTTCGCATGCTGCTGGGTATGGACGTGAGGAAGTGGTAAAAATGCTACTCAAACGGAAAGAGGTCGCCCCCGATAAGCCAGATAATCAAGGCAAAACACCGCTTCTACATGCTTCTGGGTATGGACATCTGGAAGTGGTGAAAATACTACTCGGACGGAAAGAGGTCGTACCCCATAGGCGAATGCTCAAGGAAAAACACCGCTTATGTGCGCAGCTAGGCGCGGCCATAAGAAAGTGGTAGCAGTCTTACAAGCCTACGAAATGCCAACCCCCAGCCCGACCCGAGCCCAAGGAGACACCATGTAAAAATCACCCTCATTCCTTTCCTTCCAGAGGGTGTTATTCGTAGAGGTTGTCTGTGGACATCATCCTTTCAGGCGAAGGCAATTCCGTGGGTTGGGAACGAAAATATGGGTTATCACCGATGTGTGAAATTCCCTATTTAATAGTCGAGTGATGAGGTATGAGTTTCTATTCATAGGGTATAGGAGCGTCTACTTGGCGGGGCAGAATAGTTCTATTATAGGAGGAAGTTCAATTTCTAGCTTGCGGTTTTCATTCAATCATTTTTTGTTTCCCTCTAACTCTAAATTCTTCCTTGCGCCTGTTCTTGCTTTCCGTACTGTTCTTTTCTTCTTCTTTTCTTTTCTCTGCATCTAATCTCTTCCCCTAGTAATAAGTAAACTGTACATAGAGCGTTTTTTTCTTCCATAAATAGAGGAACAGTGGCTCGATAGAGCAATGGCGCCCGAGGTAGTTGCGAGCAATATAAAGGCCGTACCTCAATTCATAATAAGTAGCCGGTCTCTATAACTTAGAAGTTATCGCATAAGAAAGGGTTCAGAATTGCATTTGGCGAATACCGACTAGCAACCCCAACCACAGACAGGAGTATGGAAGATAGGGGCCTAGTATACTAGCTTTCCATTTCACTCACCAGTCTCGCCAGGCTCGCAATGAATTTGATCTTAGGAAAATACGAGGAGAGAAAGAATTAGGGAAGCTCATTGCTCCGTGTATTCAGAGACTACTATTCTCTCCCGGTGCCGGCCCGGGAATGCCGCCGAATGCCCACCACCCTAGTATGCGTGTTGCGGGACTGGCGGGAAAGACATCCAGGGGGGCCACTTGGCGAGAGGCCGCTCAACTATACCGAGCTCCCGATTGATCTGAGATGACGTTAACGAAACATAATTCCAGCTCTCCAGCTCCCGTACTAGGGATATTTCAGTCATCTAGACCAAAGGTAGAGGGGCCAAAGAGTTCACAGCCACACACTGTTCCACCTGCTGGCAGGTTGGAAGGCGGAATGGCTGGTTGAATGAATGATGCTTAGATTTTGTGCGGGGGTGGTGTCGGTTGAGTTGGGATTGGTACGGTGTGATAGGATGTCGGTACTGTATTCTACCGCCGTGCGAGGCCACTATCGAGGGCGCGCGGGATAACCATCCCTGTCCTATAAACATTCCGTGAGCATTCTCGCTTTGCCGTGTTCTTGCTTTCCTGTGGGTTGCTGCGGATTGCAGTTACATTCCCGGTTAGCGAGCCTACAGTGGATGTCCGAGCTTGATAAAGAGGGGCTCTAACCGCCCGAGTGGGAGTACGCTATGAGCGGTGATCGATTTTCAGTCAGCTTGTCTATCGGTAAGAGCTGCTCTAGATGGGGGTTTCGGTTTCCCCGAGTTTGCTTTTGCCGGGTGTGGTGACTACCCTACCATGGGGCATCCTGTCAGAGGCGCACAATCTTCGGCTATGTCGCCAATGGGGCGAATTGATGAAGGGAAAGAAGGATGAATACAAGTATCATAGTGTTTTTCCTTTGAGCGGTGTGGTGTTGGCTAAGCTGGAATCAGTAGAGTGTGATGCGGTACCGGTACGATATTCAACGGTGAAGCGAGCCCGCAGCATAATGAGAATACCCGTATAAATAAGCACTAACCTATACAAATTCTACGAGGGCTTTCGCTTCGTTGTGAGCTACTGTAGGCTGCGATTATATTTCTGGTTAGCGAGCATATGGGTCATGTTATCTTTGGGTGGGGAGCCTCTCGGGAGCTCAAATGTTTAGCAAGAAGCACTCCAGCCCCTCCTCGTTAGACAGGGTTCCGAATAGTCCGACCGGTCAAGTCTTGGAGGCACGACCAGACTTCTCAGTCCAGGTTGATGTCAATGACTGGACCTGACTAACTCAGGTGGTCAGGTTAGGTCTGGACTGGTCTCAGACCAGTCTTTATAAAAGATTGCATAGTCATGTAATATCACTTACTTTCCGGTCTGAAAAAAAAATTGATACTCGTGAATCTATTTTCACTGCCCCGAATCTAAGCAAAGTACTACCATCACTCCGACTCTCCTGAGATTCCACTGTATAATCGATAGTAACAATGAGTTTATTTAAGAAACATTTTAATTGAGCGTAATATATTGTGATAACAGTAGCAAAATGCAAAATGGGATGCTAATTCTGTCAAAGGGCCATGCATATCCTATTGCTTGGCGGGCCTGGTCGGACCAATCCTGACTAAGTCTGGTCTGCTAATCCTGACCATCCCGTCGGTCCAATTTCCACCATTAGACTAGACTTGACTTCCGACCAGACTAGCTGGTCCAGTCCAGTCTCGCTCGGACCATTCGGAACCCTGTCGTTAGAGCCTGTCCCCAGCCACCAAAGAGGCTAGAGTTACCTGGCGTTGGTTTTGGCGGGGTGAATTGGCTTTGTCGGTGCGATAAGATGCCTCGCTGTTTCTGCTGGTTTGTTCTGCAGCGATCGGATTTCTTCGGGTCTGAAAAGCCCTATTTTACACTTCTTCCGGGTCTAAGTTAGCTACCCATCTGGGTGTCCAAGACTTTTAGGTTAACAGAAAATAACCTGTTTTCCTGCCACCTAAGTCTCCTTGCGCAAACTGTCTAATAAGCCATGTGGTACTTGTACTAGTCTCGCCTCCCCATGTCGCTTAAGATTAAATCTTCTTCAACACCGCTTTCAACACCAGCAACTCCACACAAACACTAGCAAACCTCACCTTTTTTCTCTTAACTCCTCCATTTCCTCACCGGGAGAATCACCAACCAACCATACTCAATAGCGAATCCTTTCCAACTCTCTCGGAGATTGAAGGGTGGAAGATGTCTTAGTATGCCCCCAATGATGAAACAACTGCTTCAATGGTAGGAACTCTGCTAATTACAGGTGGGACACCAGTACTGTTCTCGATGATCGATCTCGACTCCTCAACATATTGTCACGTCTAGAGCAGGGCCTACAGCACCGGAACATTCAAGAGCACCGTGTCAAAGGAGTCGGGGAATGGCTCGTACAAACTGAGGAATTTAAAAGATGGAGTGGATTGGGAGGAGGAGGGGGTCGAGGTGATGACTCTGTTCTGTTTTGCCACGGAGGTCCGGGCGTTGGAAAAACATTTATCAGGTACCAATAGTTATTCGAGGGGGGTAGAAGAGAGGGGGTCTCGTGCTGACAGGCTCCCATTACAGTTCGCTTGTGGTAGACAGGCTGCGTGATCAAGCTAGGGAACCAAACACTGCCGTTACATGTTTTTACTTCGACTTCACGGTCGAGACTTCCGCCACCGATATACTAGGTTCCTTACTGAAGCAGATGATTAGCGGAATGGAAATCGTTCCTGAGGAAATATCAAGGTGCTTGCGAGAACAGATAAGCTCACATTGCGGGCCCCTGCAGCAACTGGTTGAAATCATGCAGTTGCTGCACCTCATCACTTCTTCTCAGCCAACATTTATATGTATTGACGGCCTAGATGAATGTGCTGGGGTACAGCTAGCTAGAGTTCTCGAGTCATTGAAACAAATCCTTGACAAGTCCCCGCGCACTCGAATATTCCTGACCGGGAGACCCCATATTCGGGCTGAGATAGAAGGGAATCTTTCTGGACGAGTGGCAAGTGTATCTGTGGGCCCCAGCAAGGATGATTTTATCACATACATTCGTGCTAGACTAGCCAACGACAAATCTCCTAATTCCATGGACGAGTGTTTGAAAGAAGACATTCTAAATACTCTAGGAAATACATCGGAAACGTGAGTCAAGCGAACATGCTGGGACTCTGGCCCCTCGTCATCCGCTAATAGATATATTTAGGTTTCTCCTCAATTCCCTAAATATCGAAGCAATTCTGCAAGAATCGACGGTATCTCAAAGACGAGAAACGCTCATAAGAATGACAAACGGGTTGGGGTTGGAAGATGCTTATGATTCGGCCATAGAACGGATAAAGGCACAGGGTGGGGACAAATCGAGACTCGGGATGGAAGCCTTGATGTGGGTCAGTCATGCGGAACGGCCATTGTTGGCGGATGAACTCTGCTATGCCCTAGCAGTCGAGCCCGGCGCTACTGATTTCAATGCCGACAAAGTCCCTTCAATGTTGGCAGTGGTGGGCTACTGTCAGGGGCTTATCACCGTGGATAAGGAAGGATCATGTGTCCGACTAATCCATTCTACACTTCAAGAGTATCTTTCCCTCTACCGGGATATTTTTGGTAGACCTCACTCAGCAATAGGCGAGTCATGTTTGACTTACCTGAATTCCCGACATGTGAAGGCCTTTTCAACCGATCCCTCTCCCGATTCCATGCAGACAGCTTTTCTGGAGTACTGTTCTATAAACTGGGGAATCCACGCTAAAAAGGAATTCTCGGACCGCTCCAGGTCACTTGCGCTCCAGATGTTTCAAGAGTATGATGGCCACATATCCGCCCACTTGCTTCTAAGACAACCACGGTATAAATTGGTCCATGTGCGTGAAGGTTTGCCGTTTAGTGGACTAGACTGCGCATCTTTCTTTGGAATTGTGGAGATTATAACCGCATTGATAGAGATGGGTGCTCCTGGTATCGACAAAGGGGGTTTTGGGGGATATACTCCTCTGATATGGGCTGCTCAAAACGGACATGAGGATGTGGTGAAAATATTACTTGAGCAGGGGAGAGTCAATCCCGACAAACAAGATGAGCTCTACGAAACACCGATTTCGCATGCTGCTCGCAACGGGCACGCGGGAGTGGTGAAAATACTCCTCGCACTAGAGAATGTCAATCCTAATAACTCGGGTCTCGGCGGCAGACCACCGCTGTCTTATGCAGCTCAGAATGGGCACATGGAAGTGGTGAAAGTGCTACTTGGACGGAAGGATGTCCCCCCAGACCAAACAGGTTATAACGGCCAAACGCCACTGGCTTATGCCGCCCAGGCTGGACAGGAGGATGTTATCAAGGCACTACTTAGGTGCAAGAACGTCAGCCCCGACAGGCCCGATGATAGGGCCATAAGGCCGCTTTCCCATGCTGCCAAGAATGGGCATGAGGGAGTGGTTGAAATGCTACTCCTAAGGCAAGATGTCTGCCCTGACAAGCCATGTCGCCACTACTGCAGAACCCCCCTCTCGTATGCTGCCGAGAAGGGACATGCGGGGGTGGTGAGAAGACTGCTCGAGCGCGATGAGGTCAATCCAGACCAGATAGACAATGGTGGACGAACACCGCTCTCTTATGCTGCTTGGTGCGGAAATGCCGAAGTGGTCAAGATTCTGCTCAGACGTGAAGGTGTCAACCCTAACAAACCCTCCCATGACGGCCAAACACCGCTCTCATATGCCGCTCAGAAAGGACATGAGAGAGTAGTGAAAATCCTGCTTGAGATTGAAGGGGTCGATTCCGACAAGCCAGATAATCACGCCAAAACACCGCTCTTACATGCTGCTCAAGAAGGACATCTGAGGGTGGCGAAACTTCTACTTGGGCGGGAAGAGGTCAATTCCGAGACCGTAGATTATTCCGGCCAAACGCCCCTCGCATATTCAGCTAGGGAAGGATATGTGGAGGTTGTAAAGATTCTGCTCGGACGGGCAGATATCGACCCCGACAAACCAGGTAGATACGGCAGTACACCGCTTATGCAGGCTACATGGTCTGGGCATGAGGAAATTGTTAATGCACTGCTTGAGCGCAAAGAGGTCAATCCGGACAGCCAAGATAATGGCGGTCGAACACCTCTCCTGTGTGCCGCTTCAAACGGGCGTGAGGCACTGGTTAAAATACTTCTCGGTAGAGCAGAGGTTAACCCGGACAAGCCAGATAACGAAGGGCAAACACCTCTCATGGCTGCTGCTTCGCGGGGACATGACGGTGTGGTGAAGATACTCCTAGAGCGGCAAGAGGTGACCCACGATAAGGCTGATGACCACGGCCGAACAGCTCTCATATCTGCACGCATGAAGGGCCATAAGAGGGTGATACAGCTTCTAGAGCCTCTGGAAGCGGCCAAACCGAAGCAGCACTGGAAGGGCCCGGAACCCCGCATGATGGCATATTTCTGAGAGTGGAATTCACATATGTTATCACCCCCCCTGAAACTCCCCATCACACTTTGTGGAGTGGAGATTTCTAAGCTTGCATCTACTTAGCACGGTAATCTCTAGTCGATGGGGTGAAATAGTTCCTTTCTGAGAAGGTTCAGTTAATAACTTCTACTTTTACTTTACTACGTTTGATTTTCGTTTTGCTATAATTTCTTATTCACGCCTTTATTTTTCTTCTCCAAAAGTTTTTTCTACCATCTCAACTCTCCCATCGCCCCCATTCCTGTATCACAGACAACCTGAATACACACTTTTTTTTACATTAAAGGCATCAGAGTATAAGTGTACAGGGATCTTTCGGCCCATTGCGAGCAACTATACCAAGACCATATCCGCGATAAGTGAATGGTTGCTATGAGCGACACGGTCTAGTGAATGGACTGAAGCCACACCTTTCGTATTCCGGCTAGCCACCTCGCTGTAGATTACAATATGGATGGGAGGAGGTCAACCAGCTGCAGCTATTCTCCCCCCCCATGATCCATATTTTTCATGATCTATTTGGTAACATGAAACACACCAGCTAGGAAACAACCAGGAATCCCATCCGGAAAGATAGTGTAAATACCGGGTTAATGGTGTGAATAGCCTTCAGCCCCAAACCACGCCTTGCGGGATCGATGGTAGAGGACATCCAAAGAATATTTGCCAATGTTTTATACAACAAGAACAGAACTCTTTCCCAATTGTGATGCAAATGGATGAGAGGAAGGTATGCCGGGTTTTTCAACTATCTTGCTAGATGACGGGAGGGAAATTAAATAAGCCACGGTGTGGTAAGGCGATGTCCACAAGCGAAAGGGAATAGGGTGAAGTGGGGGAGGGGAGCTTTTTGCGCTTCTTAAGCCTTTCCCATGCTTTCTGCGGTTGTTTTTTTCTTCAGCTTCTTTCCCCTATTTGTTTTTTTGATACTATATGAGATGATACGATTTACCAACTTGAACAGGTTAGTCAGGTTAGAGCTAATCTCCAATGATTTGGTGGATTAAGATGCAAACTAAATAATGAGACTGTAAGAGCTCGAATAATCGAACCTCACACCAAGGCGTCTGGAGTTCCATTGCTTGGGTACGGGGGAGAACTCAGAGTGAAAGCTGACCGATCAGCCAGAGCTTGAGACAAAAAGAAAAAAGAAAAAAAGAGCCAGACCTTACTAGCCAAAGCACTCCAACCTCCGAACATGAGATTTAATTATTCATGTTCCTATAATAAAGACATTTCTAAGGCCTGCTGTTGGTATACTATCATTTATTAAAACAGAATACATAACCTATATTGAGAGGTGTTTTACCCCTCGGCCAGTATCCCGAGTGATACCCGATGATCCTTAATTTTCCCAGACATGCTCTCGATCAATCCGAAACTGCGGCCACACATAGTATGAATGCCGGTGGGTGGTGAGCGATCACGAATTCAAGCACGGGTCAAGCATTGGCAAACTGTGCTTTTGGTAGCGGCCTTGGTGCTGACCGATTTACCCTGCTAGTCCGGATATTTTACCATTCCGGCTCTGGTGCTCTGGTGTCCACATGCGACCTCCGGCCGGGTTGGTATTAGCCAGAAATAGGATCCCACTGGGTCTTTATAGAAAGTCCGGCATGTATGGTGCGAATCGTATAAAACGTGTACCAGTGCTGTTGCAAAATGTAATGCTTTATGTAATCAGGGTTGGGGTTCCAAATTATGCAAAAATGTATCCAGAAGGCCTATGGTTCAAGTCTGATCCTAATCTTGTCTTTTCCTATTATTTTAAATATTTTGATATCATAGAAAT
>Ga0307509_10003198_pt1 | contig 25322 bp, 25 predicted proteins | sample 10_EM_MG_FD_202245 | JGI IMG/M metagenome (GOLD analysis project Ga0307509, IMG submission 202245) | Populus trichocarpa ectomycorrhiza microbial communities from riparian zone in the Pacific Northwest, United States - 10_EM | ecosystem: Host-associated > Plants > Roots > Unclassified | place... | reverse complement strand
GCAAGCAATAAACGGGCTTTCCTAACACCATCGGCACTGCAAGTAACTACAGTATAGTATAGTATAACTACGTAAATATCTGTTATAACGGTTCGTCCGGTCGTAAGGCAAAAACTCTCATCACCCCATTGATAGAACTTTTGGGCGGCGGCGGAGATACCATTTTGGCGCGAATTTGTCGTGTGTCTCTCTAGCCAACACACAACCGAGTTGTTCACAACCTGATGCCAACCACTCCGTAAAACTTTTTTTTTTTCGCTTCCAAAAAAACGTGGTATATCATACATAACTGTAGAGGCATTACAAAAGATAAACCGCTATTACCACTATCGATTATTGGAGTATATATATAAAGTATAGGTATCCAGGCGCCTGGTGTTTTCATTTCGATATAATATATTATATATTTATTTTATTTTTTATTTTTTATTTTTTTGCAGAGTTAGCTCCACTCGAATTGGTCTCGAGAGATCATTCCAGTTAGTATGATAGCAGCTCACATTTTTGGAATTTTCAAGGCTTGAAACCCCCCCCCCCCCCCCAAGACCACCGGACCTGCTCTAAGTAACTGTAGTTGGATAAGTGTTAGTAGTAGGATAATGGATTATCCGGTAGTACAGTCTAGCTAGGCCAGGGAAAAAATGTGATGTGGCCTGCGAAGGGGTTAGCGCGGGGCAACAAGAATTAGCGTTGGAGTGGGGTATTCGGTGTGTGGATGGACGAATGGACGAACGCCGGGGGGAAGTGCGGGAGGAGGGATGGAGGGATTTCTTCCTTTTATTTCTTTCCTTCCTTTCCTTCTCACAAGTACTTCTTTTGGATTGTCCTGCTGGTGGTAGTAGTCAGTGGTGGTGGTGGTGGTGGCGGTTGCTCGCGTGATATTATTTCCTCGCATCTTCTTCGCCAAAAAAAACCCCCCCGGCCGGAATGAACCAGAGTCAAAATCATGCCGAAATAAATAAATAAAAACCCCCACATCATGCCAGGAGTCCTTCATCATCAATTAATTAACTAATTACTTGAACAGGACTACGCTGGTTCATAATTGGTATGCTATGATACTTATCCTAAAGCCCGTTGAATAGACCAATGTCTGAGACTTTGGCGGCCTGGGGGGGAATAGGTCGTTTTTATTGGATGTTGTTGTTGTTGGGAGATAAGTATAGTATAGCGCAGTACTTTTGCTCGGGAATAAATTTATCCCCTCCCCAACAGGTCAACCACCTCTCTGAGGGGCAAATTCCTAATTATGAAGGCCTACAAAATTGAGGCATAAAAAACCAGAAAGGGAAAATTTGTCAAAATATCTCGTGTGTGGGAAAGGGGAGGGGGAGAAAGAGAGGGAAAACGGGGCATTTTTTTCTTTTTGATGTGCCGAAATATTGCCCAAGTTTTATCCTTATTTTTTTTCTATTTTGTTATTTATTTATTTATTTAAAAAAAGGCGAGGTTTAGGTAGGGAGAGAGGGAGGGAGGAAGGGAAAATGAAGGGAGCCAGTTTCAGAGACCTTCCCTAACCCGTGATGCAGCGCAGCAACACTGAGGGGGGGAGAGAAGGGGTGGTAAGGAATAATAAGTAACTTAGCATGGAGAAGAAGGGAAATTCATTATCAACTTTGCCGGGCTATTTCGTATAACACGACCCGGTAGTTCTTGTGTATTGTAGGCAGGGAGTCAGATAGGTGGGTATGTATGTAGGGCTTTCGATGGGATGAGATGGGGATGGTGTGGTGTGTGCATCATATGTATGCACTACGGTACGAGTTTGCAATATGGCTTCAGGAGAGGGGATATGGGGAGTCCGGGGGGGGGGTTAAATGAGGTTCCACGAGTGGTATATGTGTTCTGTAGTTAATGTCTTTGCTGAATTGACGGATGGATGGGTGGTTGGTTGGTCGGTTGGTTGGATGGTCGGATGGTTTGGTTGAGGAGGGTCTGCTGTGCGCATGAGGTGCTAGTTTCTTTATTACTCTTATTATTATTGGAGAATGGGGGATGCGATAGAGGTGGGTGTGTATGGGGCTGTCTAGTTTGGTTTACTTTGGTCTGGCGCTGGTGCTACGGGGACTTTCAGAGACTTGTCTCTGATTTCCCTGCTTCGGAAGGGAGGGGTGTGAGTGAGTAAATGAGCGAAGCAGTCAGCAATCAAAACATGGAGGGGCAGGTGGTACGCAGATGGCGGGGGAGTATGGTAGAACATTGCATGAATAGCCTAGCAGAGTAAGTACTTTGTTGTAGACATCGTTAAGAATACTGTGGAGAAGAAAGAGGGCTGACTTAAAAGGAAGGGATGCCATGAAGGAAGGGATGGTCGATCAGTGCGTCCTGGCGTAACGTGGCCAGCCTGCCTATAGCCACACCAAACGCCAATCTTCTCCGACCCCAACACCACCAACGATAACCTGAAAACGTCCGAAGATAACCGCCTCCCCCCTTCTCCCCTCCACAGCTATGATAGCATGATGAGTACCATCACCCGGCACCTCCCGCCATCATCATCCTCTCTCCTCTGCTCCTCGATCTCTTTACTACCAGCTAACCCAAAGGTACTTCTCCGTTCGTCCACCTCTCATCAAACCTTCCTTCCCTCACCAACATAGCACAACGCACAACTCTGCTTCCTTTCCGGGCAAGCAAGGAGGAAGAAAGAAGGCCGCTTCTAGTGTTCATGCGGAAATTCCGGAGAAAAATAGCAGTAGAAGAAGGGCTGGATGGGGACTGAGACATTATTTTTAGGAAGCAACAGTTTTCCTCCGCGCCCTATCGTGACATAGGTGACTGCCATCTACTCTACTGTGGATGGGTGGGTGGGAATCACGTGTGATTGGAGGAGAGGGGGGATGTTGCCGTGACGGCGGGAGGCCGCATGGTTAGCGAGTGATGGGTTGTGATTATGGGTTAGGGTTGATCGTTGGGGGATCATTTGGTGTCCTATCGGTATTTCGCGAATTGGGCTGTGCATCGATCCGTATTCGCATTTGCCTTTGTACTTGTGATTACTTTAATACCCTCCTGGCTTTGTGATGGGGTTTATAAGCAAGCTAGCAGTAATCGTAGTAGCAGCTGAAAGGGAGGGGGGCGTGTGTGATGTGTGACTCTACGAGTAGTGCTGAAACGATTGTGCTCCCCAGGTTTTCCATATAGTGCTCATTCATTTAATTGTTATACCATAAACAAACACAACGCGCACCAGACCCTACTAATCTCGAGAACATGGGGAGAGCTTAGCATGTGAGATTTCCATTTTTAGTTAACCAGCTGCTTCGTGTGCTGGTGGAAAAAATTTGTAGAGCACGCCCACCCACCCCGTTGCTACTGGCATGCGGAGTCCCATACAAATTTGCAGTCCTAGCATAGGTTTCAACCTTCACCTTCAGAAGGTAGAGTTTCGGAACAACTCCTGTTGCATGGCTCCTTCCACCTGTGATTCCCCGCCTACACTGTGCGAAGAAGAGCTTTCCACTACTCCCCCCCCCTACTCTTTGGCGGTAGGTGCCTATTAGAAGTGGGCATTTTGTGTGGGAAACCTTGGGGCGAGAGGGGCGCATTCCTTCCACTGCCAAGATCGTGCTTTAGGGGGGATCGTATGGAGGGAGCTCGGAGAGATATATATGATGCATACCAGTAGATTGCTGAAACCCCACGAGACTAGACAGCCTGGATACCCCCTACCATCACCTTCTTTCTTCTCTTTGACTATTCTTTGAACGTCATACTGGTGCCTATGCCCATTGCGTGGTGTGAGAATTGGGTGCATAGCTAAAGTATTGTTACCTGTCAAAAATAACTGAACGGCTACCGGTAGCAACGGGAAAGACTCGCGGATGGTAGGTTTAATTCAGTTTTCTGGCGACTCCATAAAACCCCTTGCTTCTCAGCGCAGGGACAGACACCGGTGGATTGACTGAAGGGCTTTATTGAGATAGTTTCCGGGCCTAATGATGCCACCCTCACAAAGAAGGCCCTCACCTATGGAGCAAGAGCCGGAATGATAGAACCACGCGCCAGGACGTCAAGAATTCCCCTCTTTGAACAAAGGGGGGGATCCCCTCGAAGAAGACTAGTTTTAAACCTTCCTCTCCACTGAGACAAACAAAAAAAGGAAAATACAACCGGCCCTACTAGGAGAGGCAACTCCAACGTCCTGGTGTGGGGCTCAATTATTCCAGTTCTTACTCGCGCGGCAGAATTGAAGCCGGACCCCTAGTATAGGGATTGCCATCTCAAGTGTCCGGCTTCGACTCGGCCGGCCGGGCACTGTAGTCTTGGTTGGCAAATTCCCTGAAAGTTCTGCCTGTTATCTTTGATGGCTGCAATACGAGTGCTTAACCGTTTTTGTGCGGTACGGCTACCTGATCATACTGGTAGTTGAGTGACCCATAATTTTCATGCAAGAAATCTACTCTATCACATTGGGGATACCCGCGAACGTCTGATATCTCTAGGTGAGGCATGTGCAGAGATTGGGTGCTTGAAGTGAGCAGGTGCCTCTGAGACTGTACCGTATTGTTCATACAGCCCCCCGCAGCTTCACCTCGACAACTCCTTTGGAGGCTCATCAGTTGTGATCTGCCTGTGCTTCTATGCGAGGACTCATTGTCAGATGGGCGAATTAGATGCTTATACGAATAAATACTTGTTAGGCGGTGCGTTGCCCACAGTGGGGGAGCCCCACTTGATGTCATGACATTGAGGCAGATGTGTTAGGGTATAGGGCTATGTGCTAGCAATCAGGTGAGAATTCTGAGCAGTAACAATCCTTCCTCTTTTGACCTGGACCTGACCACTTCACGCGTCGGAAAAAATAACACGAGTTCTAGAAAACTCTGAAGGAATCGGGTGGGATTTTCGGAGCACTTTCATTTCTGACATCGAGATGTTGCACATTTTTTCTTTGCTGCACGACACGAAATACTGAACCACGGAATTGATTACTTTAGGCTTCGGTTTCGAGCAATTCCCGACAAAGAGGAAGAAGGGGAAGAGCCAACTGAACTCCACAAGCCGCGCTGGTTTCGTGCGGCCAGGACCGCCCCCAATACGATAACGGTTGCCACTTGAGAGGTCGGGTTTTTTTCTCGAGACCCACAGGGTCCCACGGCAGCGCCAAGTCCCGCCTGCCTTGCTTATTCTACCGTGTCAACCAGGAGGAGGAAAAGAAAGAAAACCCTTCGACTTCTAACTACGCTCCCTTTTCCCTCCTCCACGCAGACTTACGCTGATATAACAACCGACCAACTCGCCTTTCATCTAAACATGACTACCCGGCCAGGCGCTCCGGGCGATGTGAGACGTCTAGATTTGAAAATGACGGGCCCTTCGCCTCCATCTGCAGTGAAGAGAAAAGCGGATGAATTAGAGGCGGAAGTCGCTGGAGTCGGACATGGGGAGGAGGAGAAGCATGGGAACACGGAGACGAGGAGAATGGCTAAGAGGAGAAAGAAGAACGAGAGGAAAAAGAAAGGCAATGGGTCCAAAGGGGGCAACGAGCATAAGGACAAAAAAGAGACTTCTGAGGATGTTACTACAGAGGTGGAGGAGGCTCTGGGGGAAAACACACAAGCTAAAGGTTTGGAAGATGAAGCCGTTGACAGTAATAAAACTGGCGATAGTAACACCTCCGGACTGGGGCCGAAGAAGGAGGGGAAGAAGGATAAAAAGAAGGATAAAAAGAAGGGTAAAAAGAAGGGTAATAAAGACAAGGACCAAATGCGAAAGCAATCTGATCGCGAAGTGCCCGACGACAAATTAAACGGTAAAAAGTGCGACGCCAGGAATCCACCAGACGAAGCGAATAGCAAGAAGGATAGGAAGGAGAAAAAGAAGTCCGCCGCATCACCATCATTGTCACCACACCCAGAAAAACACCATAATACTCCTCTTTCATCCAGAACCGTCACCACGCCAAAGTCACTCCTAAAGAAGTCCGACGATAAAACTCCCACCCCGCGAACAAAGACAGTCACCTTTGCTGACGACGCCAAGTCTACAGACGGTGACTCAATCGCCAACACGGTCCGCTTCCCCATAGGTACTGGCGGCAGGAACAACGTTCCGCGCCTTCCAGGATCCCCACAACCCCACCCGGTACTACTAGCTCAACAACCCTCTTCTTCCTCCACTACCACTACTCAGCAAGGTGCTCTCTCACCCTCCTTGAACCCCACCGAAGACTACCACAACCAACAGCAGAACACAAAGCCGCAAATCACCTACCTCTTAAACTACTACCAAGCCCGCTCTTCATGGAAGTTCTCAAAGACCAAGCAGAACTGGATAATACGCAACATCTGGAACCTGGCGGAATTCGGCGCAGAGGTTTTACAGTCTGCGCTATGGGCTTACGTGAATGGGTTGGTGGCACAGGGGCCGAAGGGTAGGCTGCTGGCCGAAGCTAAGGAGGTTGCGAAGGCGCGCCGGGAGGAGTTGGGCGCTGTGGATGCTGAGGATGACCCCAAGTATCGCAGGGCGAAGCTGGTGCTTACGGCTTTGGGGGATGACGATATTCCCAGTGAGGATGAGCGTGACGATGCCGATGGGATGGACGTGGACAGCGATGAGGATTATGCTGAGGGTGGGGAGTAGTTGAGAGATGTCTCGGGGGAAGTTCATGATCATCTAATAATAGGTTTAGAGTAGCGGTGTTTTTTTTTCCTAAGTAGGTGACTTGCTGACTTGTTTGGTTGTTCCACTGGTTGATTGATTGACTGTTTGCTTGGTTGTTTGCTTGCGTGCTTGGTTGTTTGTTTGTTTGCTTAGCAAGGGTGAGTATTTCATATAGTCCATCATACAATCTTTGTACCCCCCTGTCCTTTTTTGGCACTCCTTCATTAGCTCTCATTTGTTTGAAAAGAAAAAAAACCCTTCCAGCTCGGCCCTCGTTCTTCGCCCCATTCGGATCCCTCTCCCCTCATCCTCACCCACTCTCTCCTTTTCTTCCCCCCAAAACTATTTCTTTTTCCCTAACCTCCTTAGAATTTCTCCCAAAAGGATCACCTGACACTTTTTACAATTTCTTGGTTATTATGTGTCTTGAGCTTCTAGTAGTCATTCGTGTGGAGTGCGGGGGAGCATCCATGTGTATTATATCACGCTCTGGCGTGGGTTTGTTTGCTTTCGGTTCTTTCTTTCTCATTGGTTCGGGATTGTGGTAATAGTAGTATTATACCGGTGGTTACTTATGATTGTTACAATATGGCTACCCGATAATAAACGCGGGATCCAAAGAGAGGTTGTTTTCTGGGCTGATTGGTTGGTTGTAGTCTGTAGCCTGTGAGGGTTGAGTGCTTGTTGTATATGCTCTACGGGTGCTTTAGTAGAGGACGTCTTATAGTCACAGCTAGAGAGTTAGTATCTGAGCACTCTCTCTCGGTTGACAGTGGCTCGTAAAGGGCAGAGCACAAAACTGAAACATATCGTAGTTATATCCGGTGGCTCGTAGATGAAAAAAGATTGATTATTCGGCAACCAGCAGTAAACGACGGTAAGGAGATGGGTCCAGCTGTCCATGAACACGATACGGGGGGGGGAGTCCGGCCCACCGCCCGCACAAGCTTGCTTGCCCAGGCACGCTCATTGGCAGAGGAGCAGCGGAGGTCAACGAAGGGGCAGCAAGAGGGGTAAGAAGAGCAAAGATAGCATCTACTAATCCACTAGCCTTGATTAGGAGTTGGCCTAGGAATAGAGTCAAGACCTGAACGAAGCACGCGAGAGCACAAATAAGTCCTAGTGCCAACACGCATCCATTCCACGAATCTCCCGTGTTAACCTGGCCAGCCGGCCCGCCAGCATTACAACTATTCCATCCACAGAAGCCTTCACGCACACATGCTACAGGACAGGCCCACGAATCCCCACCCCGACACGGCTCAAGTCCGGGGAAAGGATTTCTACAATGATCAAGAATCAGACCCCCCATTGTAGCCCATCCAATGCCCACTCTAGTCCAACCAATATCCTGCACGACTCATCAGCGCTGCTTACCTCCTCAGCTTTTGTTATTATCACCTTAGAACATTCGCCCCTGGGAGTAAGTTTACCCATGGTGTGCTAAGGAGCACGAAAGGGGTTAGGAACATGCCCCGAAAGTGAATCTATGATAGTTGGTATCACAGGTACATCAGAGCACCCGAGTGATGGTTGGTGAGCGTGGGCATTGTTTCGTCCTGTCCTGTTCCGTTTGTTTTTCGTTAGAGAGGGGGAGGTAGGATGGAGTTCACAGTGAGAGATAAATGACTTTGGGTCAAAGGTACGCATCGTGGGATTCCATAATCTTTTAGCGGCGGTGCTATAAATGGGTATTTGTGGTAGTATATCAATAACTTTGCCGGGATTTGGGGCGTTGTAGTTGCTTAGGGAGAGAAGAAAGCAAGGGGATGATAACAGACCTTACTGGGATGGAAGGTGCGCCGCATCCACAAGGCCTGAGGGGAGGCGCAGCCTCGCTGCGTTGCTCACTGTGTAGAAATTTCCCTTTCACTGTTCGAGTTGGGTCTTACTTGATTACTTGGAACGAAACGGCGGAGGTGATGGAACTGTGAAAGCACCATAATATGTGCTCTGTAGAGATATGGCATTGCGGGGAGAGGGCGGAGGAGTCGATATACCACCTACCCGAGATAATTGCGAGTCCTAGTGGGTATGGGAGGAATTTCGCCGGGGGAGGGGGGATGACCTCTTAGTTGTGATAACCAATGCTAGAGAGCAGGCGACGACAAATCCCCACAGAACTCCACCACCCAGATATAGGCACCGATCTCGCTCTCCCCTTCTTTTCCTCCCCTTTCTTTTTTGCCATCTTTGCGAACTATTTGGCTACCCCCACCCCAGCTCCACTATCATGCACTTGCGTACCACAATTCAGTGAAAATAAACCCAAAAATGCGGGCAAGCGTGAGATGAAAATATTTTAGAGAGAAGTAAATGGCGTGATACACCAGTGCTTTGTTTACTGAGAGGGTTTAAAGAAGATTGAGCAGAATCCCATACTTTCGCCCATCCTAGCGGTCTGACAGGCGCCTTTTCTCGGGCTATATTGGATCTGTAACCTGTTTAATAGAAAAAATCAAGTCGAGAGAGGTGAGCTTGTGGTCATATAACTTACCTGGTACCTTAATTATTGACTTCTCTCCAAGCACAATGTAGGAACGAGCAGTCCCTGGTTGGGGAAGAATGATGGTAGAACTCTCTGGCTAATAAAGGAAGAGGGCAAGTAGGAAGGAGAGATAGAGCAGGTGTTGGCATGCACCATTATGTTAGAGTTTCTCCAAGCTCGTCATCCGTGCGCCTTCCCGGACACCCCCCTTGAACGAAATGCAGGAAGATGAGAGGGGGCCTGGCAAGGGAATTATGGCAAGGCGACCGGGTGGCGTCGAATAGTCCATCTAGAGGTTCAACCGGGGAGGAGATGGAGGGCGTGGATAGATTTTTGAGAACACCAGGAAATCCTCATCCAAACAGCGGGATTCTGTTGCTGGTGTTTGGGTATCCTAGTCAAGTATACCATAAACTACCGGTACGTCAGAGAGATGTCTTGCTCATGTGTATGACATCTACCAGAAAACTTTCATGTATCCAGGGGACTCTTTCATCCCTTAGGAAATCAATTCCACTACTCGTGCTCGCACGCCCTTGCCTTCCATTTGCCCCGATCTAAAATAGCTATCCATCCATCCAACGAGTGATAACCCATGAAGGAGAGCTGCCATCATTGATTCAATGTTCCTCCCGGCATAACCGGCGGGACGGTAGCGGTGCTCCCCGCTGGCCAGTGGCTATCCCCGCTCCTACCCCTGACCTCCCCTAGTAGATAAGCCTCTCTCTGCGTAGCGGCAAGACGTAGAGCCAACGCCCCAAAAACCCACTCGCCAAAGCTCCTCAGAAGTGAAGGAGGAACGTATCTATAGCTTCATAAGGAAACCACAGTGCATCTATGATCATTCTCATGGCGGACTGTGTCTTTTTCCATCACTTAAGCTATTTGATCCCCTCGGTCCCTCAATAACAATAATTCTAATTACCTGTGATTAGCTTGAGCTTTTTTTTTGCCTTTCTTCCCCTATATATCATGGCACTTTTGGTTTTTCTTTTCTTTCAAAGCCTCATGCCAATAGGACGCCATCAGCTAGGAATTCATTCTGCATGTGAGAATATTGGTTCGGATCATCCTATTCAACAGTGCATTATACACAACTAATCTATCTCACAGGAGGTTATTACAGAATTCTACTGATATCATGGGTCGTTGCCAGTAGCCTTCCTGTTCCGCAGCGTGTTGCTTAGATACCACCTGCAAGGGCTATATCGAATAAATGAACCAAAACTTTTGGTGAAATTTCACCTATCCCATAAGTAGTGGTTTTAGGAGTGTTTTATAATATGATGATAGTACAGTATTCATGATGGGCTTTGGTGTTAAAAGAAGCCTAAAAAGTGGGTTCATTCAGCCAGATTCATTGAGAGCAAGTTACTTTCAATACTACCGAATTAGCGTTCGCTACGGGGCGGGGGATATTTTTGGGGTGATCGCCACCCCGCCCCCATCCGGGGCCCGACCCCACTCATTTCCTGGACGGGGCCCCGTCCCTTGCCACCTATTTTTAATGGGGACCCGTCTGGGCGGTGGGTGGGGCGGGGGCCTGGGTGGGGACAGGGGCAGGGAATGCCAAAAAACACGCCCCGCCCCAGGCCGCTGAGTGGGGTGGAGCGGGGAACGGGGCCGGAGGCCCGCATTTTCTCTACACCGAATACATATATTACTACTAGCTCCGCCAACTTCTCGGTTGCCAGGCAGTAGATCTACACTAAAATTAAACATTAAAATTAAACTACATATAAATATCACCAGATTTCATACTACAGAAATGACACTGGCAAAGCTTGATTCGGCTCAATTTACCACCTTACTTAATCCTTTAGGTTGCACTGAGCTACTTCAGCCGCTCAATACATAGTAAAACTTTTTAAGCCCCACTTAGGGCCCGTTTACCTATAGACGTCCGTCTAATAGCCTGAAACGATGCCGACCGTTAAGGGGGACTTGACAGTGGGGAACAGTGCAGCAAAGTAGATGATGGCGTTTATCTAGAGTAGGCAACGTAGCTTTTGACGGTCTAGCTACAAGAAGCTAGGACCGTGGAAAATTGGTCAAACACTTTCGGGCCGTTTATCAGATAAAAGTTGAGACGCCACCGTCTAGTCCAACCACCCATTACAAATTTAATTTTTAGAAATAGAGGGAGAGTTGAAGGTGTGTAAGGAAAACAGAATACGGTAGTTGCACTATCTAGTATATAGCTTAAAGCATGCTTATCTAACTGACTTTCTTTGACGGTCGGCACTGTCTCTGGTTGCTAGACGGCCGTCTATAGGTAAACGGGCCCTTACGAGATTTTACCAATACAGTACATAGATTGAGTTTTAAAGAAACTAATCCATCAACATTAGAAAAATGAGAGATAAGCAATAAGTGGGTTGTACTCGAGTACCTGAAGGATCTGTGCTAACCACACCTACATACCCCTTATGGCTGTGATGGTCAGAATGGTATGCACTTCAATTACGGTACATTGGTAAAGGAATTGTATGAAAGGAGGCATGATAGGAGGAAAGAAAGAAGAGGACAGGGATTGTATGGGTGGGGAGACATTAAGCTCAATCTAGTATCTTGGCAGTATTGTATAGCCCTAACAGATGAATCTCCTACTATTATTGAAAGATCCTTATACCATCAGATGATCTGTGCGGACAAAGCTTGCACACGATCAGATTAACTGCACAACACCATATAGATCTCGTGGCAATCGGCTTGAAACTCGGACATAATCCCCGGGCGAGGTTATGGCTATGACAGATAAGAGATAAATTGATGCTTGCATCGCCTTTCTATTATTCACTCGCGAGTATGTCGGTGCGTGTCACACCCAGTGCCGAGCCGATACCTGAAATACCTGACCCGCTCAAGATCCCCCAGCATATCTGAAAAGCCAGACATTTCCCACTGTTGGATTTGCTCTTTTTTTCAACCATCCCTCTAACCGTGAGGGCTTTGGAGTTAACAAGCAATGACCGGTGTTTATAAACTCGTCTCTTGATATATTTGCTCCCGACCCTCACCTTAGCGTACACCCCACTTGCATGAGAGCGGCGGCCCCTGTCATATACCCACCGCCGCCCATGCATTTAACAACCCTCCGCCGTCTATCTTAGCATCACGCAAAAATTCTTTGAGCCCCCCCCCCCCCGAGTGGCTTCGGAGACACATTTTCCTCTGCCGCACTGATATCCCTATTTCCCAATGCTGTTGTTGGCACAGTGCTTTCTTTCCCCGAGGTTGTGCTTCTCCCGAGCGCCCGCCATCGGACCGCCACCGATATCCGAATGCTATTGAAGCTGGCCATAAGCCAGATAGTAAAACAACATAAATTCAGCGCTGGTATCCATGCGCCTCAGCCTGCCCCCTGGAGCACAGCTATGCAAACCAGCGGACGCAAGTCCCCTTGTGCGCCGCCGCCGAGTTGAGAATCTCTCGAGTGCGATGTCCCCTATGCCAACCCCGGGTGCAGCTGTTTTCCTATGTTCATCTCCCAATAAGACTTACAAACTTGTGCTCAATGGTCTGTGCTATCTCTTGTGCATCGTGTATTGTGCTCTTGATGTTCTTGGTGGTACCTCCCAGCCCAGCTATATTTCCCCCTCCGGCAAGAAAATATGGGGAGGCCACTATTGCTGTAGTAGTGTTACGACGTAGTGTGTGATGGTGTGACAGCTGGTAATACTATAAATTTTCTCGCTTACCGTTAGAATAGCCCTAGGAAACCCGTGGGGTTAGATCAATTATCTGGATACTACATCGTAGCGATTCGGCCATTGACTATCTACAATAGCGGCGAAAAGACTCAGTTTGATTTATGGTGGCCTCGGCTCATAAACTAGTGATGGATATAAGATATATAACTTAAACCTCATTCAGCCTTAAGAACCCTTCCTCAGTCGGTTGCAGCCAATTCTTTTCATCGTACCTCCTTTCCCCCTCAATTACCTGCATCGCAACCATTAGCAAACCAACCCACCCCGGCCAAAGAAAATAAAAGCAAATATAAAACATAAAAATACTCACATGGAAAGTGTAAATCCACCTCGAGACCCCGCTAGTGTTCTTCTCACTCTTGTGCAACACATTCCCATCAATGAGCACCAGGTCTCCGCTCTTCACTTCGCCCATCACAAACTCCTCGTCCCTCTTCTCCCCAACCTCCGCTGCCTCACCGCCAAACCTCTCCTTAACGCCATCCCCCTGTCCTTCACTCAACTCCTCAAACCCCGTCCCGCCCGCATCACACCTAACAAGCCTCTTCCTAATAGGCGCCCACTTATGGCTCCCAGGGACAAAACTCAAGCACCCATTTTGAGCGTTGGCATCTTCAAGAGCGTACCAGAAGCCAACGGCGCTAGGTGGATCAGTATACAGGAACGTAGAGTCCTGGTGGGGGCGCACAGCTGCGCCGATTTCTGGTTGCTTGCAGATTATCATGCTCTGTAGCACTCGGGGATCGCGAAAACCCAGGTCCGCGGCGACGACTTTGTTACGTTGGGAGAGAGTCATGGAGCGGAAGGGGGCGGACAACGAATGGAGGGCGTGGCCGATTTTGTTGATTGCCAGGGATTTGGGCCTTATTAGGGTGCCGGCGGAATCGAAGGCGTCTGTGAGAGGCTGTGTTAGTAGTGAAAAATGGAGGGGATTGGGAGGGGAGGATAGGAGTTCCTTCTTCAAAAAAGAATCGTATCTTGTCATTTGAACCCAGAAAGTAATCATCTCCAACATGTTTCTTCTCGCCTTCCCCGTTCTCTCCGCCAGTGGAGAACCGGGTCATCGGATGCCCTTCGAGCGAGAACCCTGCTCCGCAAACGACCATATCAGCCCCCTCGCCACCCTACAATATCACCACAGTAATTGCAAAGGGTGAGAAAAAGAAGCACTAACCATCAAGAAGACTCGCAGTCTCCTTCTTCAATTCTTCAACGACCTCAGGCGACAACTCCCCAGGAATAACCAAATACCCGTTATCTTTAAAGAACGCCAACTCCTCGCTTGTAAGTCCGGCCATTAGGTGCCTATATTGCAAGATGTTGCGGGTTTTCCTCAAAAGTGTCCGTTTTTATGAAAGGGCCTTGCTAAAGCGGGGGGTACGGAGGGTGGTGGGGTGCTGCTGGGGATGGCCTCTGTGATAAGAGATGCGACATCTAAGGCTTAAACGGATATCACCGGCTGCTAGCGCCGATCGGAGCCTCTTGGCGGCATTCAAATTATGAGAGCTTAGTTTAGATACAGTAGATAGACAAAATTTAGCTGGAAACCATCAATGCCACTATGGCCGAGTGGTTTAAGGCGGCACATTTAAGTTTCCTGCAAACAATACTGTGCTATCGAAAGATGCGTGCGTTCGAACCGCACTGGTGGCAATTCCTTTTTGACCCAATGGGCCATATCTCCCTTTTTTTGCGCCGGCGACGATGACGTAGCGTGCGAACGATTGCCAGCTATACCGGCAGTAGATTGTGCAAACATGGGCAGGGTGCCTACCAGGGCCGAACAGCTTCGGAGCCACCAACCATTTCACAAATGACAACGTTTAAACGCTCACAATCCACGGTGCATTAATTTCTCTTAAAAAAACCCCCATAGTAAAATGCGCCTGGTATCCGAACAGAAAAAGAATGAAGCCCAGCAATCCTCTGCAAAAAATAAATCCAACCACTAAGCAGAACGCAAAAGTGAAGACCAACCGCAGCGACAACCATACAAAAGAGAGCCTCCTGAAGCCAGTTAGATATACCAGACTCCTACCCGTTTTACCTTTCCACCTCTTTTCCCTTCCACTTGAGTTTCGAATCATCCACCCCAAGGGGCAACCCACCAGCCTGTTCTTCAGCAACCCTCATGCTACCCTCACTTCCTGCGGCGACCTCCTTAACATCACTCCAATATTCAAGGCGGCGGACCTCTTGGTCTGCGGATTCAATTGCTTTCTTAAGATTTTCGTGTTTTCTTTGCCTAGCGGCTTTCTGGTCTGCTTTCTGAGTCCCTGGTTGCGGTTCTGGCCCCTGCAGTGGTGTTGGTGAGCCATCCGTTGGGAGAAGGTCTGAGGACTCAACATGTGGGGTTGACGCAGTAGATGGGGGTTGTGACGGGATGAGCTCATCGGCCGCGGCAATGAGGAGCTTCAGGAGCTGCCGACGGGACGCTTGGAATATCATCAACGACATGATGTGAGGTATCTGGTATTGAATCAGTACAAGAAACAGCGTTCCGCATGGGATTATACCCTTTCGGGGAGATATGCAACCTCCTCGCCACCATCCTTTAGGAATTTCTCTACAACTTCAATCTTCTCACGATCCAACCGGGCGATTCTCAGGACCCTCAAAAGTTTTGGGATATCAGTTATAAGTCCTTCCTCTTCAAGATCATCATCCATCTCTGCATTTTGTCCTGTCCATTCGCTTCCTTCCAGTACACTCCGTCGTTGCTTCTTTTTTCCTGCCCCCGTCCTGGTTGACCCACCGTCTACCAAGCGCCGAGAGTGTATAGTAAAATAGTCTCGGTTGAGTCCATGGGGCCGTTCCTGGCTGCCTTCACGTGAAGAAAAGTCCGGATTGTGGGATATTTTAATACGCTTTCGTAACCACCGGCGTCGACGAACGAAAGAGTGGAACCACACATGGTTTCCATGCCACGAGAATACAGGACTAAAAGAGAGGCTATACGCCCACCCTTCTTCATCCACATCTTGCGTCATGTCCACATACCAGGTTTTCCAGGCCTATGTTGAGTCAGCCACAACTAGCCACAAAACATATTGCGGGAAGCAGAGAAGGCGAAATTACCCAAGCCCACGACGGATCCGGGAGCTGTGCGTTGACAATGCTCATGGCTGAATCACGAAATAATGCATTTTGCCAGGGCGCGGGGTCGAAGTTCAACAATCCCCTCGAAGAGAACAAGGGAATACCGCAAACAAACGCCCTATCGCCCACACATACACCCATCAGTCTAATAAAGCCCAACGCAAGCTGGATGGGACCTACCCTCTCTGGTTCTCGTAAAGGACATCGATCTCCGCAATCTCCTTTTTCTGCTTCGGCGATTTTCTCCTCTCAAGCACGTGTTCCGTATCACTTCTTCTTACATTCCCACCCGTGTTCGACCTGTCTCTCCCACGCTCCCGCGGCGACCGATCTTCTCCGCCGCTTCCGGATGGCACAACAATCTCTATGTCCTCCTCCGCCGGATCCTCCACAACCCCCCCAGCCCTCGGATCAGATGCGCAGTCACCATTAGCTATTTCCAAATCATCGTCGATAGAGGGGGCCGGATCGATAACCCATCCCCGATACTTTCTCTGGGTGATTGCTTTCCAGAGCGTTTCTCGGCGTCCAGGAGCAGCTGAAGAAGTAGCAGAAGCGTTGGACGGTTGGGCTAGGGCATCGCCGGCTTCGGAGGCCGGTGCAGTAGGAGGTTGCGATACAGTGTTATCTTGTAGATTTATACGGAGGTTGAGTTCGCCGGAGGAAGAGTTAAATGAACGCGAAGCTCTAAAAGATGATAGTGAGGCCATCGATTGGTTGATAGGCACCCTCGCGGCTAATTACTACTAATGACAATCAGGGGAATAGAATAATGATAATGAGAAAAAATTTAGTGACATAGGAGAAAGGAATGACGGGAGGAAAGAAGAGAAGAAGTAGAAGAAGGAAAATTAGCTGAGTGAGCCGATAAAGAGTTTCGTCACCAGAGAGATAGTCTATGGATCAGCGCAGGGGAACAAACGTTTCGCCGGGTTGCACAGTACGCCTGTGCGGAAAGTGAGTATGCCCAGTTATACTACGAAGCGTGCCGTATCCTACAGTAGCAAAGATATGATACCATAAGCTATGCTCTTCCCCCACCATTCCCATGAACCCTCTCGGTCAGCGGCGTTCAAGCCCCTACTCGTATCCTCAATTCCCTTCACCAAGAAAAGAAACTCTGGTGAGCCCGACTTCTCCTTGTTTTCCCCATCTATTTTCCCACTACAAACCCCCTCCAGCGCTCCTGTCAACCCCCCCAAAAAAGCCTAGTCCCCGATATTTCGCAGCAATGACGTATTTCCATGCTCACCATCATCCTTCCTTTCAACTCCAAATAAATTCACAACTAAATAACTAAATCTCCCTCTTCTATCTCCTCATAAAACAAAACAAATCACGACCCTCTCACCACATCACAATTGCAATCACACTCTCACTCTGACCTGAATCTTTGTCTCCTGCCTCTCACCCTTTACCCCATACCTATAATATCCAATAATAAACATGCCCCCTCCACTATCAGACTCAGGAACCCTTCCCAGAGCCACTGGCCCTCCAAAGAACCGTCTGCCAGTATATATCGGTGCGGGAGTAGCTGCCATAGCGGCATACTATTTCTACAATGCCGGAGGAGACCCAACTATTGCTAAGAAGGAGATGAAACGTTAGTTTATTCGCTATGTCAGAACGCGAAGCAAAATAGCTAATAAACGAGTAGACGACGCATCTCGTGCGTCATCAGTCATCAGGAACGAGCTCCCTAATCGTAATAAAGAGGACAAGGCCAGCGCTGAGGAGGCCATGGCAAGAACCGGCAGCACTATTGACTCCACAGTTCGTGATGGTTCGTCCTCAACTCTACCGAAAAACCCCAGAGCCTGCACTAACAACTGCGCCAGGTAAATCACGTATCGCTGAAGGCCAACACAAATTCGGGGATACAAAAGACAAGGCTGGGAAGGCTATCATGTCAAAAATTGACGAGGTAGATCTTAAAATCGAGAACGAGGCTTCGAAAGCCAAGGGCGGAATTAGTTCCTGGTTTGGTGGTAAATAAGTTCAGAGCAAAGTCCGGTTGATGAGATAAACCTTTTTTTCTTCTTTTCTGCCCAATCCCCCAATTGCGCTAAGGTGGGATGGGGAGGTGGAGATGTAAGTTACTACAATTAATTCCAGAAGTATGCTGCGGAACTCTGTTCTGCTATGCAGGATGACGTCTCAAAACCTCAACCTCCGTTCACCCATTCCCGTATTGCGCCTCTGTAGTACTAGTACAGTACACCAAACGGGTAAGTTTGCCAATCACTCACGGACCATCACTCGAGATGCTAGTACCCATAACACCTAAATCATCCTAGCGCTCCTACGCCAATAACATCCGAATGCATACTTCTACCCATGCCCATCTCCACTTACATTAAGGCATAGTATGAGATACTAGTTCCACAAAGCCAATCACCTGGACCCCGAGACAAGACAACACAATCATTCAACCTCGGGTACAACGCTCAGCACCCAGCAAAGCCACCACTCCACAACAACGATCTTATCCCTTTCCAACCACCCCGACGACTGAAACATTCTAAATCCCCTTACTTGTCAAAAAGACAAGAAGCTCCCTTAAAAATACTATCTCCATTATTCATCCTGATTAGCATTGTAGCCATCTCGCTGTGCAGAACACTCCATTACTCCCTCGCCATGCGCATTCCGTAACCCGAGTCTTTGTCTTGGCTGATCCATCGCAAAGCTTCTTTCATGACGGTGAGGGTTCCGTATTTTTGTGCAAGCTACGATTCCTATGCCCTAAGCGAAGCAAAGGGTATGGTATGTGTAGCTTCTGAGCACCGGTAGCAAAGGTTTCCAAAACCACGAGGAAGAAACACAAGCTCAAAGAAGGCGAGGGTATCATATCATATCATATGCATATTAGCTTGCTAACCCGCGCTGCCATTGTGCTCAAAAAAGTAAGCGCGGGCAAAAATAAAATAAAAAAAGAGCTCCAGCCCACCCAAAACGGTTTCTCCTAGAGTCGGGATTCGAGAGATTTGTGTCACTGAGCTAATTTATAGGCGTCAGGAAATTCTGCCAGATACCCCGAGGGCTGATAGATATAAGGCAGTCACTACTACATTCCTGGGCGGGCAAGTGAGGGAAGGAGGCCCTACAGTGTTTGCAAATAATAACTATTCACATCTGATCCTTCCTTTTTTATATATTTTTTATGAGAACCTGGTTTGCCCGGCGACCGATGGTGAAAGTGCGGTTTAATGGTGGGTGGCCTAGCTGCCGCCTTCTCAGAAGGTGTGCCTATGATAGAATTCGGAGCCCGCGGTTTCTGTTATAAGCCAGAGGAAGAAAAACAATTCTTCTCCTTTCTCTGCTACTCCGCCATCACGAACCCCACCCCTAAGTGTATGGCCAAGAGCCGGACTCGGCTCTGCCACCCGGCAGCAGGATTGGACCCCTACGCCCCCATTAAGAAATTCTAAGATCTTCAATCTCCCAGTCCCCATATTGCAGGACCCTCTGCTTTTTTCCTGCCCTTCATGATGGATCCTTCAACAATAGTCTCTTGTGAGGGGAGAATTGCACTCCCGGACCTCCCCTAATTCCACGGGAGTCGATTTGTCCCTTGATATCGTAACTGCGGCATCTAGGCATCCCACGTGTCTAAATGTGGGAACAAACATTGATCCCACTGGCAGGCAGATTCCGACCTTTTCACCCGGGGTCAAATGTTATGTGATAGTATCATTATTACGATTAAAAATCGGACGCACTATAGCATTCAATTCATCCTCGGGAGAAGAGTGACTACAAACGTTGATCACTGACAGTTAGCAACGAAACTTCCCGGGAAAAGTCACATTCTCACATCCGGGATATCAGCCATGGGAAAGGGTTGGGGCATGGCTATGGGCAAGACAGGGTTCGGAGGTGAAGGGCTGTTGGTTACAGATGTATGGCTGAAAGCTGTCAGACGCCCCTCAGATTGCTAAGTCTATTGCAAATTATAGCCTCGTTCAGGGCATTGCGTCCTACTTCAAGTGGTGCCTCACAAGTCATCTAGTATATTCCAACCTTGTGAGAACAGTTTGAAAAGCATATCAGGCCCGTTGCGCCGTGTAATACCTCCAGTTGCAAGGTTAGAGGGTTACCGGGAAAATAATTTCTGAAGACCCCCTATCTAATTCCAGTTGATGTTGAGGTTCTTTGTTTTTTATCCTTCGCAATATACCACTTTACAGTAAGATTCGCAGATCGAAAGAACAACCTTGTACCCATCTATATTAGATCTGAACCACACTGGAACTGATTCCCTCCTCTGCAAATAGGAAAGGTTGTAATATTTGTTTAAAACTTACTAGTTCTGTAGTAGTTATCCGTTCGAGTGATACCCTCCTAGCGCAACTTCTCTGGTCTATCCCAGTTCACCAGTGCTTCTTCTAGTAGATGATCCTCATTCTAGTAGGACACCCCTGCGGCAGTGGGTATTGGCAACAGGAATATTGATACGACGAGTGAAGTGTAATGACAATATATCATTAATCCTGTATTTACTACCCGTTGGACCTTTAAATAAAAAAATGAACCAGACCAGAGAATAAAACTCTAGCCCTTCATAAACTATTTGCCTTATCCATAGCCATTCACCTCCCACAGGTTGAGAGGCATTTACACGATCGCAAGAGGTCTAGCTTATGCTCTAACCTCTCCGCATCACATCCCTCCAGAGCCAGTAGTGAACTCCTAAAAGTCACTAATCTAATAAACAATCTTAGTCCTTTAACCCCCTCCAATGCTTGAGACACTCCAAATCCCTCCTCCTAAAAACGCAATAGTCTCCCTCGGGAACACTGGCTCCACGGTTTCATCCCACAAGTCGGCCACCTCTTTCGCTTCATAGTAAGTTACTGTATATCTCACCCCCACATCGCTTCCACATTTTACTACCCGAATACTCGCAGCAAAATAGAGGCAGGCGCCCTCACGACCGTTGTGGAGGTTTTTTTTACTGTGGACCACTCGGATTCGTCGTTATTGCTATGCACCTACACTTCCAGATATGATACCAAGAACTAGTACTACCTCGCTTTGCCAAGAAAAAAACTATGTATACAACAGCTGCCTTTTCAAGGTAAAAAAAGAATTTTTAAATTTTCTATTCCTACTTTTATTATTTTATTATTTTATTTTTATTTTTTATCTTTTCATATTTCTTTCTTTGCTAACCCCCCCTCCCATTCGCTTCTGCTACCCGCCGATCGCCAACCTTTAAGGTCTAGAGTCGGATTCTACCTCCTCGTAGCAGGATTGATAAACCCCACAGCCCCATTGATGAAGGCTAAGTTCTCCAATCTCCCAGTCCCCATAGGGCAGGATTTTTTTAATTCTCCTGCCCTACATGACGGATCGTTCAATAATAACTGATTGTCAGCATGGATTGAACTCCTGAGCTCCCGCTAATTGCGACAGGAGTGTTAACCACTGCGCCAGCTAGGTATTTCATGAAAGGTAAACTTGGGAACTAATATTTATCCTACTGGAAGCTAGATTTTGGGATCTTAATGGGTGGGTAGTGTGTCTCTTCCCGAGTTGCTGGTAGGTTTCAACGGAGGTGTTTCTTACTCCTTACTCTTACTCCTTAGATGTAGAGTTCAGGAGGCCCCGTAACAATCGCTACTTAGGTGTTTAATGAGAGATTCTCAGTGGTTTAAAACAGAATCAGTGCTTGTTACTCCGGTACAATAGAGCTAGAAATGCCCCACTCGAGACCTCGAGCCTCCCTACTTGCTCCCATGTGTATTATCTCACTATAGTCTTCTAATCGTTCTAGTGTTTTCCGGAGGTCTTTTTCTTTTCCCTTCCCCTCTTCTCCCTTTCCTTTCTTTCTCTCTTACTTACATTCCGCCCGACTTTCTAAGGATGCCTCATTTCTACCGGGCGGGGGGGGTTCGCTCCCAGCAAGCAAGTAAGCATTGTGGTATAGATTAGATCGTATTTTGGGATAGAACATTTAGATACGACGTACAGTACATATATAGACAGGACATTGTGTGGCAAATTGCAGACAACGCCGAGTGAGACACCATGAACCATCAAGCACAAAAAGTACGATCCAGTGCGCGGTCTACCTGACAAAATAAGATAGCAAACGCTACGTGCAGGTAGGAATAACGCCAATAGTCCACGTATCCCGCATGTAAGGGAGTGGCCAGCCAGCCCCAAGGAATCCACAGGACAATACCTCACCCAGAATGCAAGAATATTTTAACAAGTTGTGGGCCCATGCAATGCGCCTAGCATATTCCTACGTCCCGACAGAAGAAGGCAATTCCTTCCCTCCGCCTCGCCGAACCGCCAAACTCCCCAGGAAGCTCAACTGCAGAAGAGAATTGGTAGAGTTAATTCAATGCCATCTCGGAACCAGTGTACAGCAAGCAACCAGTTAACCTCCTTATCAAGTCAAACCAAAGCGCAACCTTTACAGCAATCACATAAGACATATCCAACGTTGTTAATATATGATTGAGAGTAAAGGTTTTTCAAAAGTATCATATCATACCACCAAACCATCAGATAGATAATACCGCTCACCGCTACTGCTACCGTAATGCTACTACGCCTACGGTGCAACCGGCCCTACCCCCATTTCCATACTTCGTTTGTCCATTTTTCCATTTTCTACCACTTCCAGTCACCTGCCACTAGCGCTACTAGACAGGATAAAGGCAGTGATAAGGCCCAAAGAGCCAAGTTTACAGGGAAAACCGGATGACGAAAGAAACAGAAAGTAGAAGTGAAGAACGGCAAAAGAAAAAAGAAAAAACTCCCTCCCATGCGCAAACGACTGACCTTACAGACTGACAGATAGATAGACAGCCTAGAGATCGTCTTCCAAGTATTTGTAGGCGAACTTAAAGTCCGTTTTACGGCGATTCATCCTATAATAGACAAGCGACAAAGAAACAGGCGCCAACCAACTTTAGCCCAGCAATTTCATTATATAGATAGGCAGAAAAAAGAAAAAAGGGGGAGGAGAGGAAAGTACAAATCAAAAAAAAATCAAAGGGTTACCGACCACGTAGACTCATAATCGAAGAACCGGTACGTTCCCTGCTCGTATTCTTCAGTTATAGTTTTCGGCTCCTCATGACGTTGGAACCAAGTCTGGTACTGCTTGTGAAACCTCCAGCTCTGACGCTTGAGCTCTTTAGCGGCAAGGTATTGCTGGTAGGTGCCCTGGCGGTAGTAGAATACGTAGAAGAGCGTGTCTACGTCTATGCGCTTATACAAACTCGGGTCGTCGAAAACGGGGAGCGGCTCCTGGGGGTAGTGAGTAGGAGTGTTGTACTTTGTAGTTGGCTTGTAATGACGAGGCTTCTCGGCGTCAATTGTGTCTGGCGCGCTAACCATCGAGATCTCGAGTGAGCGATGGAGGCTTCCGGGTTGGGGGAGCAAGCGTTTCTTTGTACTCTCGAAGGATGACATTAGGTCCTGAAGGCCAGGTGGAAGATAGTACACAGATTCTTCAGCTGGCGGAGGACTGGGTTCTGGACCTGAGGGCGGAATTGAAGGCATGGAGCTACCGTTCGTTACACTGGTCTGTGGCTCCGGTAACGGTGATGGAGAATGATCTGGTATCGACCTAGAAGACTCTGGCTCACTCGTTGACGCATTCCTCGAATTTTTAGTACTGGCAGCCTCCTCATGCTTCGCCGGCTCTTGTTGATTCCTGGGAGATACAGGGGGAGCAGTTGAAACACTGGAAGGTTTAGGGGACGGCGCAGCCGCAACAGCCGCCTCTATGGGAGGTGTATGGGGAACAGAGGTCTGACACCTATCCGGCAGGGAGGGGGTTGTGAGCACCGGCGCAGGCAAGCTCCCAGAGCCACTGCCTTGTCGTTGTGAAGGCTGCTTTGGAACGTTCGGGGGTGGTAAGGGTGACATTCCTAGACTCGAACTGGCAGCTGACGCTTGGGCTGCCATACTAGCCGGAGGGGGAAGAGGAGCAATTCCAACATTTCGGTCTGCAGCCGCCGCAGCAGTCGCTACTGACGCGTACTTCAGAACTTCACCCGCCGGCCGCGTTGGTATCGGGGCCGGTTTCATGGAGCCATTCGAAGGGGGCAGGCCATTGTTGATATATGGAGAGGCCGCGGAGCTGGCTGGCTGATGTAATGTTGCCAAAGCTGGCATGGGGGACTTAAGCTGGGTACTCGGCCTGCGGCCTCCGGTAACAGAGTCCTTCGTTGAGCCCGGACGTTCAGATAAATCGTCCTGGATACTCTGGGTTTCCTGACTTGACATCCTATCTGCATCCGCCCCTATACCATATAGATCCTCCGCATTCTCCTCGTCAAGGTCAAGTTCATCATATATGTTTTCACTTTCGTATTCCGGGTAGTCAACATCCTGCCAAGAATCCATATAGAAGCTTATGTCATCCTTGACTCTCTCTACGGATTCAACCTCTAATTGCCCATTCTCTAAAAGCCGCATGATCAGCTCCAGCTTTGCTTGATGCCATTTGTGCCTCTCCACTTGCTTCTCAACTTCAGCAACTCGATCCGCTTTTGACGAATCCTTCTTTCCTTTCTTCAAAGTAACACTCAGTGATTCGGCTTCAGCTTCGCAGGCTTCGATGTGACGATCTAGGTCAGATGTACAATCTGATAGGAAGGTCACCAAATCGTGTTTCTTTTGGGCCATAGGGTCTAGACGGGTGGATGCCATGAGGCCCTCTTTTGAATAAGCCTTGGTCTTCATTTCTTTCTCCACAGCTTTGAACTTTTCCATTTGCTAGAGCAATATGAACACATCCCCGAATGACAGGGAAAGAGACACATCAGCTTCGGACTATAAACTCCTGACATGCAAGAAAGACGTAAAAGAGGGGGATAGTATGCGTGGGAATTTTTCTTTCTTTTGGAGTAAACAAAAAGAAATTGGCCTCCATCTCCATCGCTACAAATATATCAATATATCGCAAGGTACAAGAGGACGCACATTGCCGCCGTAATCGCCACCAGAAAAGTAGAACCATTAAATGCAGCAGCAAACCGACCCTCCCCCCTCCTCCCACGACGCGAGATGCGCAATAAAGAGCATTGCTCTCCCTTTGCCAGACCATATTTTGTGCCCACCTGAAAGACCAAAGGTGTAGGAAAGTGGGGGAGAGGGATATGCAATGGAGGGGTGTGAAGGAGAGGATCCAAAAAGTCGGGAAACCCTTACCGTCTCTATTTTTTTCCTCTCATCCAACAAAGGTTTTTTATCCTTTATTTCCGAGTTTGCCGCCCATGTCTTGATCTGATCCCTATGTCGCTGGAGCTTTTTGATCTCGCGTTTTAGCGAGTCTTCCAGCTTCTCCTTCTGCGATGCATTGTTGCAGTGTTGGAGCTTTTCGTAGATCTGCTCGAACGACTGAATCCCTTCCGATACACGTTTGAAGACCTTTTCGACCTCCT
>Ga0307509_10003197_pt1 | contig 25329 bp, 22 predicted proteins | sample 10_EM_MG_FD_202245 | JGI IMG/M metagenome (GOLD analysis project Ga0307509, IMG submission 202245) | Populus trichocarpa ectomycorrhiza microbial communities from riparian zone in the Pacific Northwest, United States - 10_EM | ecosystem: Host-associated > Plants > Roots > Unclassified | place... | reverse complement strand
CCGCCGGCCGAAGCTGCGCCGCCCGACGCGGCGCCACCGCCGGCCGAAGCTGCGCCGCCCGACGCTGCGCCACCGCCGGCCGAAGCTGCGCCGCCCGACGCTGCGCCACCGCCGGCCGAAGCTGCGCCGCCCGACGCGGCACCACCGCCGGCCGAAGCTGCGCCGCCCGACGCTGCGCCACCGCCGGCCGAAGCTGCGCCGCCCGACGCGGCGCCACCACCGGCCGAAGCTGCGCCGCCACTGGCGCCACCGCTAACAGATACGCCGCCACTCGCGGCTGCGCCCGCACCACCACCAGCTGCGCCGGCGCCCGCCGCACCACCACCAGTCGTGCTCGCCGCGCCACCACCGCCTGTTGCAGATCCGCTACTGCTCGCGCCACCAGCGGCCGTGCCGCCAGAGCTCGCGCTGCCCGCACCACTACCGGCGCCACCGCCACCGCCACCACCACCGCCGCCGCTCGCCGCGATGTCCTGGGTGTAGCTCGGAGCTGGTTGCGGCGTCGGCTCGGCCGCGCCCGCACCACCACCGCCTCCGCCGCCACCTCCGGCACCACCACCGCCGCCCGCGCCACCGCCGCCGCCACCCGCGCCACCACCACCGCCGCCTGCGCCGCCGCTGCTGTTCTGCGCCTGGACCTGATCCTTCGCCGTCTCGCTGCCCGCGGCACCGAGCTCGCCGGTGCCGGAGCCCGAGACCTGGCACGCCGGCGAGTTGACGACGTTGGTCTGGACCTGCGAGCCGGTGATCACGATCTCCGACGACGCCTTGATCCCGAATGTCGACGTCGCGTGCGTCAGGACCTGCTTGCCGTTTGTCTTGATGCCCTCGGTCGTGCCGACCTTGAGGGCATTCGAGTGCATGATGACGTTCTCTTTGGCCTTGACCTCGATGTCGCCGGTCTTCGAGATGATCTTGACGACCTTGTTGACCGCGTCGAGGATGATCTGGTTCTGCTTCGAGTCGACGATCGTGACCTTCTCCGACCCTTCCTTGTCGTCGAAGATGAAGCGATGACCCGAGCGTGACTTGATCATCTTCGTGTTGTTCTTGCCCGAGTCGTTCTTCTCGGGTGGCTCCTGCTTTTTGTTGTGCAGGGTGCCGATGATGATCGGACGGTGAAGGTCGCCGTGCTCGAACACGACGAGCAGCTGATCGTCCTTCTCCGGCAAGCTGTACGTGCCGCGACCCTTGCCGGCCATCGGCACCGCGATGCGCGCCCAGAACGTCTTCTCGCCCTCGGACAGGTGCGGGATCGTGATCTTGATCCGGTAGCCCGGGTTGTCCGGCGGCGTGTCCTTGTTCTCCATCACGACCCCGAGCCAGACCCCGCGGTACTTCTTGGCCCGCGAGGCCTGCTGCATCGGACGATCGATAGGGAGAAAGCTCATGGTCGTTAGCTCAGGCGATCTTGATCGAAGGCGCGTCGAAGTTCGACGGCGAGCCCGACGTCAGCTTCGCGGTCGAGCTGGCGTCGAGGCTGATGTCCTTGCCGGCCTTCACTTCGATCGTGGTCTTCGCGTTGATCTTGATGTTCTTCTCGGCGGTGATCTTCAGCGTGCCTTCCTTGCACGTGATCTCCATCTTGCCTTCCATCGAGGAGATCGAGACGCCGGTGTCGCCCGACATCGGCGGCTTGTAGACCGCGCACACGTTCGGTCCGGCGCCCGCCTTCGCGAAGTTGCCGACGCCGATCATGTTCTTCGCCGTCTTGTCGGCGATCACGACCTTGGTCTTGTCGCTGTCGTCCAAGATCAGGCGGTGGCCCGATCGCGATCGATAGCCGCGGAAGTTGTTCTTCCCGTCCTCGTTCGGCTCCGGCGAGTTGTCGGGCTTGCTCCACGTGCCGCCGAGGATCACCGGCTGCGACGAATCGCCCGCGATGAACATCACGGTCACGGCATCGTCGACGTCCGGGAGGCAGTAGAAGCCGTACTTCTTGCCCTCCATCGGCGTCTGGAGCTGCGCCCAGTGGGTCTGATCGGTGTCGCCCTGATCGAGCCACGGCAGCTTGACCTTGATCCGGGAGAGGCCCTCGTCGTCCTTGTTCTGGACGACGACACCGTAGTGAATGCCGTACCGCGTGGAGTCGAGCGAATCCTGTCGAGGTCCGCCGGAGCGCACTACGAGCCCTTCTGCGCGTCGCGAGCGAGGCGCAAGTGGGTGACGTAGCCACCGTCCTTGTCCTTGCCGCCGGCGACATAGCGATGGGTCATCCCCATCACGTAGTACTTGCCGTTGAACGTGTCGTCGGACGCCTCGGTGTTGATCGTCAGCTTGATGACCTTGCCGATCTCGAACTTCGGATCGCCGACCGCCTCGGCCTCGCCGGTCATGTACGTCAGCGACTGATCGACCTGCTTCGCCTTCGCGAGCGCGTCGGCTTCTTCCTTGCTCCAGATCGGATGGTCGACGGTGAACGTCTCTTGCTCGCCGTGCGTACCGGACGCTTCGACCGCGTTCTGCGAGCCGAGCGGCGACGACTGCGCCGAGTACTCGCCCTGGATCAGCTCCTTGGTCTCGGGGTTCCATCCCTTGACCGTGACCTTCTTGTTGATCGGCGCCGACGAGATCCGCGGCGAGAACGAGCGCAGCTGCTCGCCATCGCCGACCTTCTGGCTGATCTTGAGCTCGACCCCGGAGTCATCGGACAGATCGGGCTGCTTGCAGTGCAGCGTCGTGTCGTCGCACCAGATGTGACAGCCCATGCGTGCCGCGCGGCTCCGCAGGAACTCCATGTGCGTCATGTTGTGCTGGTAGACGTGCTTATAGGTGATCGACTTCTCGTGCTTCCAGTCGAGCGTGAGCCCGGCATCCTGGACGACCTGCGAGAGGATCTGCTGATCGGTCTTGTCGGTGAACGTCTGCGACTTCCGGAAGCGCAGCAGCTTGTGCATCTTGTCCATCGCGCGAATCATGATCCGCTGCGGCTCGCCACCGCGATACTGCGGCTCGAGACCCACGATCTCGCCCTTGAAGATCGACTTCTGCTCCTGGCCGATCTTGATCTCGACCGTGCCCGCGACCTTCAGCTTCGAGTAGCGATGGTCCTGGTTGTAGACGACGATCTGCGCCATGTGCGGCTGACCGATGTCCGCATCGACGGAGAACGAAACCTGATGATCCTCGGGGACGTCCTGTCCGTCGAGGTTCATCTTGACGCTTACGGCGCCTGCCTTGCCGACACTCATTACGCAGTGCCTCCGCCGCTATCGCCTCCCGAGGCCATCGAGACACGCTCCGCTTCCTTGAGCTTCAGCGTGACCGTGGCGCGGAGCGGGATGCCGTCCTGGGAGAACATCGTGTACTTCGTCGAGATCTGTTCGATCACGCACTTGAACTTGTTATCGCCGCCGCCCATCACGGTGCCCCACACGACGACGCAGTGGTGCGGGCGACGCTTGTCGTCCTCGGAGCTGTTCGGCTCGCGGACGGTGGCGAGCTTCTCGAGCATCGCGACCGAGCCCTGGATGCTCGACTTCTCCTCGTAGCCATCGAACAACAGCTCGACGCTCATCGTGCGCCCTTCAGCGCCGGTGAACTCGAGCTGCAGGCCGTTGGCGTTGGCCTTGTTGTGCTTCTGCCACGGGACCGACTTGTCGATCTGGAGCTCTTTGGGGTTGTACTGCGCGTCGACAGAGAGACCGGCCTCGTCGAGGCTGCCGATCGAGATCTTTGCGCCAGGCGGAATGAAACTCATAGGTACGGCTCCCCGTTACGTGCTCGTGCAGCATCCATGAGCGTCAGGATGTGCTTGTAAACTTCGTTCGCGACCTTCTCGATGTCGATCTGCTGGTTCGAGCTCTGAAGCGCGGCCTGCGAGCTCGGGTTCGGGTTCGACGGCGCCGCGCTCTGGACGCCGCGCTCGGATGCCGCGATGTGGGTCGACGGCGCCGCCTGGACGAGCGTGAGCTCGGCGAGCGAGATGTCGCCGCTCATCCCGGTGCTGCGATCTTCGAGCATCTTGCGGGCGGCGGCCTCGAACCAGGTCGGGACCTCGACCTCGCCACCGCCGAACCGACCGGTCGAGCGCACGCCGCCGACCGAACCGGTCTTGACCAGCTCGGGCGCGGCGCTCGGCGCGCGCATCACGGCGCCGCGATCGCTGCTACTCGAAGAAGAAGAGGACGACGACGACGACGCGCCGCGCGCCTCGCCGCTCGGCGCGACGTACGAGCCGAGCGCCTCGCCGGCACGCGCCGACAGGTTCGCGAGGCCCGGCCGCGAATCCACAGTCGGGCTCCACCCCGCGAACATCAGCTGCTCCTGCTGGAGCTCCACGTGACGGCGCATCGCCTCGCGCTGGACCTGGGTGCCGGTCGACTGGACGCTGCCCGGCTCGTCAGCGCCGAGACCGGCAATCCCGAGGGCGGAGCCCATCATCGTGGGGGCGACGAGCGGCAGGACCGACCACGCGATCTGCGCGCGCTCCATCGCGGTCATCGACTCGTCGCCGCGACCCGCGAGCGCGAGCGCACGTGCGGCCTTCGCGGCCGGCGACCAGCTGCGCGATTGTGCGGTCTGGCCGAGCGCGACGTACATCGCCTCGAACTTCGCGCGGCGCGAGCTCGCGACCATCTGGGTCGCCGATGCGATCACGTCGGTCTCGCTCGGCTCGGTGGTCGAGCGGGCCTGGATCTCCGCCTGCGCCTGCGCGAGCTGCTCGCCCGTGCTCGCCTGCGACGCGAGCGTCGTCATCGACGGGGCACCCGCCGCAGCTGTGCTGGTCGCGGTCGGCACGGAGCCGCTCGAGACCGACGCCCCAGACCCGCCGCCCATCAGCTCTTCGATCTGCTGTGGCCCGAAGCCGAACCCGAGCGCCGCGTACGTGCCCAGCGCCGCGACCGACTGCGCCGCGAGGAGCTCGAGCGCCGCGACCGGCATACCCTGCTCGCCATCCGGCGCGGCGGCCGACAGGCCGAGTGCAGCGACGGTCGCGCTCGGCCACATGAACGCGCCGCGCGGGGTCTTGCGCTCGACGCCGAACGTCGCCGAAACGGTCGGCAACTGCGCGGGCATCACGCTGTAGCTCGGGTACGCCGTGATCGGCGCCTGCGCTCCACCCGGCGAGGTCATCCCCGCGAGCGAACCGGCGGCGGGCATGCCCGCGCTCGTGAGTCCGCTCGCGCTTGCGGTCTGCGCCGGCGCAAAGCCCCCGGCCGCGTACGTCTGCGCGAGCTGCTGCTCCTGTGCGCGTTCCGCGCTGATCGCCATCGCCTGGACGAATGTCCGGTTGACGGTGCTCGCCATCGCGGCGAGCTGACCGGGGCCAGCGATCGCGAGACGCATCGCCTGCGCGGCTTCAGCCGGGCCGAGGCCGTAGACCTTCGCGGCGAGCACGAGCTCCGGCGTGACGAAGTCGAACGAGAGATCCGCTGCCGAGCGCTCCTGCGCGACCGACCACGCCTGCGCGCGATCCGCGATCATGCCGGGAGCGCCGAACGACGGGACGCGCTGGGTCTCGCCCGCGCTGGTCTCGATCACACCGGCCTGACCGATCATCGCCTCGCCGATCATCGGCAGGCTCATCGCGTCGACCATCGACTGGCCGAGCATCGCCGGCATCGAGCCCGGGGCGAACGAAGCGAACGACGGCAGCGTCGACGACGACGCGTACGCCTGCGCCATCTCGCCGGGCGCGAGCGTCTGGGCACCGAGCTGCGTCAGCTCGGGGGCGCTGTACCGAAAGTCCTGGGTATACGGCGCGGCCGACGAGGTCGCCGCCATCTGCGGCATCGTCGCCTGCGGCGTGACGATCGACTCGACGTTCCACGCGAGCAGCGCCGAGCGCATCGTCGTGAGCGGTTCGAGCTGCGCCTGGGCCTGCGCGACCGCCTGCTGCTGCTGGTACTCCGCCTGTTGCTGCGCGAACACCTGCTGCTGGACCGCGAGCTGCTGCTGGACCTGCGCGATCACCTCGGGCGAGGCGTCGGAGCCGAGCTCGGTGATGTCGGCGGGCGCCGGCATCTCCGGCGCGGGCGCGACGTACGCGGGCGACCACTCGATCGCTTCGCGGGTGATCGGCGCGAACGGCATCGTCGACGCGAGCGTCTCGAAACCGGGCAACTCGCCGATGGCAGCGCCGCCGACGACCTCGCGCGTTGCGGGCGACATCACGCCCGCGAGATACGCGGCCGAGAGCGTCTCGCCGAACAGCGCGCGGACGTCGAACGTCGGCGCGGCGGCGACGGGGAACACGTGGCGGAACGCAGGCGCGAACGGCGAGCTCGCGAGCTGCGCGGACAGACCGGCGTTCGGCGCGACCGGCACGGTGTGCGCGACGGCGTCGGCAAGCGACGCGCGATCCGCGGTGACGAGCTCGGGCACGTGCTGGACCGGCGTACGCGCGCGTGCGGCGGTGCGCGAGATCGCGATCAGCACGTCGTCCGGGGTCGCCTCGTTATCGTCATAACGACGGACCGGCGGCGCGTAGATCGGTGCCTCGGCCTCGCGGCGCGCGATCGCGGCCGGCGAGTCGTCGATCGAGTGATCGAGCTGCGGCGCGACGAACACGGTGCCCGGCGCGGCATCGGCGAGCGCCTGCAGGCGCGTCGACGGCGACGCGGCCGATGCGGTGAGAAGATCGAGCGACTGGGGGTTCGCGCCGGAGAACCGGGCGAGCCAGCGATCCGCCCACGCGACGTGACCGATCGCGGCGGGGACCGACGCTTCGGTCGCGGCGATCGCGGTGGGCATGTTGCCGACGGCCGCCTCGCGGGTGTGTGCGGCGGGCGAGCCCGGCGCCGCGAGCCACGCGATCGCGGGCATCCGCATCGCCGACTGCGCGACCGACGGCGACGCGTCGGACGTCGCGGCGAAGCCCGGCGCGAACGACGGGCGCGGCGCGATCATCGGCAGCGGCTGTGCGGTCTGTGCCATCGGCATGCGCTGCGCCTGCGGCGCCTGCACGAACGGCAGGCCCTGCGCGCGACGCTCGCTCTGCGCGACGTTGTGATCGACGGTGGCGACGAGCCCGCCGAGTCCGGCCGGCATCACGAGGCGCGGCCCGCGGGTCTGCTCGAACGAGCCGCCGATCGCGGCGCTGCGCGCGATCAGCTCGGCGTTGCGAAGCGCGTCGCCGAGCTCGTTGATGGTCTGCGCCATCCGCTCGGGCTGCTGCGACAGGCTCGACGCGACCATGCTCGCGAGCTGCGGCGAGAGGTTCGCGAGCGCGCTCGTGATCTCCTGCGGGACGACGCGCGGCTGCACGACGGGCGCGGCGACCTGCTCGATCGAAGCAAACGCCGGCGAGCTCTGCGCGTCGCGCGCCGCCGCTTCGCGCGCCGCCTCGTGCAGACGCTGCTCGCGCTGGACGCGCTGGGTGCCATGCGCTTGCTGCGCGGCTTCGACCGCTGCGTTGTGCGCCGCGATCTGCGCGGCGTTCTGCTGCGCGGCGGCCTGCTGCTGCGCCGCGGTCTGCTGCGCGACCTGCGCCTGGCGCTCGGCCATCCGCTGCGCGACCCGATCCTCGACGCGCGCGCGCTCGTGCTGCGTGGCGACGGTGCTCGCGGCCTCGGCGGTGCGCTGGCGCTCCGCCTGCGTGACTTCCTGCGCGCGCAGCTGCTCGGCGCGCTGCGTGGTCTGCTGCTGGACGCGCTCGGCGAGCTGGCGCTCGGCGACGACGCGCGCCGCACGCTGGAGCTCCGCGATCTGGACGCGCTGCGCGCTGACATCTGCGACGACTTGCGACGCGACCGGCGACGCGGCCTGCTGCTGCGCGAGCTGCTGGGTGTATTGCTGCTCCGTCGTGAGCTCCGCGCGCGGCGCGGGCGGGGTCACGAGCTCGGGCGCCTGCCCCGCCGTGCGGGTCGGCTCGGCGGAGAGCTGCGGCATCACGCTGCGCTCGAGCATCGTCGAGAGCACGGTGCGCAACCCCGCGCTCATCCGCGCGACACCACCGTCGGCAGCGTTGCCGATCAGCGGCGCGACCGCGCGCTGCATCAGCTGCGCGGCGTTGACCGCGGCGAACGGAACGAGCGGCGAGTAGGCGTCGTGGACACGGGCAACGGGCGTCGCCAGCGCGGCCGGCATCGCGAAGTCGTTGCGCGCGGGCGGCGTGATCGATAGCGCCGGTGCGACGTGCTCGTAGAGCGCGCCCGGCAGCGCGACCTGCTGGCGCTGCTCCGGCGCGACGAACGTGCCGCGCGTCGTGAACATCGTCGGCGCGGTCCCCTGGCGCTGGACCGTCTGGGCCTGCGCTTCGCGCGAGGCCGCCATCCAGTCGAGCTCGTCCTGGTACCACGGACGCGGAAACACCCACGAGACGTGGTTGGTCTCGCGCTCGGCCATGCCGTCGCTCTTGTACTGCTGGAACAGGCGCAGCGAGGCCGACTTCTGCGCGACCTCGAGCCACGGGGCGACGAGGCGATCGACAAAGCCGAGGTTGCGGAGCGAGCGCACGCGATTCGCGCCCGCTTCCGGTGCCCACCGCTCGACGTGACGCGTGGCTGCATGCATCGCGGAACCGCTGTTCTTGGTCTGGAACGCGGGTCCGGACAGCGCAGCCGTCAGCGCACGCGGCTCGTTGCCGCTCGTCGGGCCATTTGTGGGCGTCTCGGCCATCTCTCACATCGCCTTGAAGGTGAGGCCGTCGTGCGCGATCTCGAGGGTCTCGATCGCGAGCTCGCTCTTCGACGCGTCGAACTCGGCGATGTCCCACTTGCACGGCCAGCCACGAACGAACGTCCACTGCGCCTTCGGCTGCAGGGCCGTGTCGAGCTGGGTGATCGTGCCGCCGATGCGGTTCATCTTTCCCTGCATCCACTCCTGCCGCCACTGGATCAGCGCGGAGCTCTTCGTGAAGCCCTGCTTGAACACGAGGTTCGTCCACTTGGTCGCACCGACCAGGTTGTACGTCGTGTCGTTGACGCCACCCGCGCGTACCGGAACGACCTCGGTCTCGTAGCGGAGGCCGGCGACGCCTTTGAAGTACGCCTGTCCGCCCATGCCGAGGTCGACCCAGAACGAGAATACGGGAAGTGGATCGTTACGTAGATTTTCCGCCATCGTGTTCTCCGTATCGGCAGCTAGGTGGTCGGGGATGCCTGCATCGTCTGCACGAGACTGATCATGATGAACTCTGCGGGAACGACGGGGGCGACACCGATTTCACAAAGCAACATGCCGCTATCGACCTGATCGAGAGGATTGGTCTCAGCATCGCATTTTACGAAGAACGCCTCTTCGGGATTCCCTCCGACCAGCATCCCCTTGTTATGGAGATCAGTCAGGAAGGTGATGGTTCGCTGGGTGACCAGCTCCCAGGTTCGGTGGTTGTTTGGCTCGAACGTGATCCAGCCGAACCCGGCCTCCAAAGACCGGCGTAACATGATGAAAAGACGTCGAACCGAGATGTACCGCCACTCCGGATCCGATGACGCGGTGCGTGCACCCCAGGGTCGCACCCCACGCTGGAGTCGGAACGTGTTGACCGAGTCCGCGTTCAAGATCCCGATGTGATCCTCCGTGATCCGGAGTGCGACGTCCTGGACCCCCTCGATCTCGAGATTTGCGGGGGCGTGGTGGACCCCGTCGAGATCTCGCCGGGCGTAGCAGCCGGCGAGGAAGCCCGAGGGCGGGATGACCCGGATCTTGTCGTCCGTGCCGATCGCGCGTAGCCACGGCCAGTAGTAGGCGCAGAACGAGCTATCGGTACGCCGGCGCCAGCGCCGGACGTACTCGATGTCCTTGCTCTGTGGGATGTCGAGGATCGCGAACCGATCCTTCTGGTTCTCGCAGATCGAGATCATCGAGTCCTGGACCCGCTGTGCCTTGAGCTCGCCCGACGGCCCGGGCTCGCGCTCGTAGAACTTCATGACGTCGGGCGCAGTGAGGATCGCGACCTCCTCGTTCGCCGCGAGTGCGAGCAGCCCCGCGCGCTCGCCGGGGCCGTAGTCGTAGCCGAGGTAATCCTCGGGCGTGATCGAGTCGAGCCCGTCGCGCCCGCCGGTGAGCCGCGTCATCGCGAGCTGCTCGGGCAGGTTGTGCGGCACCGGCGACTTGGTCTCCAAGTCCTCGAGCCGGACCAGGCGCGAGCGTTGCGCGATCACCTTCGGCGCGTAGCTCCGCGACGTCGGGTGCATCTGGAGCCCCTTGAACACCTCGCGGCGATCGCGCATCGCGACGTGGATCTCGAACGTCATGACCTCGAGATGGGTCGGTGCGGCCGCGCGGTGGCGGCGGTTGACGGGCGTCTCGACGCCCCACTTGACCAGCTTGTCGCCGACCTCGGTGATCACGACGAAGTCGGAGTTCTCGCGGTCGTAGATCCGGACGAGCGAGCCGACCTCGAAGCCGCGCGTCGTCGAGACCTGGGCCTCGCCGGCGCCGATGTCGAGATCGCGGGTGAGCAGCGCTTGTGCGCCGGGCGCGTGGAGGCAGCGGAACCAGATCGTGTTGCCCCACGTGCCTTCGTTGAGCGCGCGGATCTTGAGCGACGGCTTGTTCCAGTCGTCGATCTGGACGTGCTCGGCGCACGCCGCGTGATCGATCGACGGGTGCTCGCCCTTCGGCGCGTTGTGAGCGACGCGCACCATCCAGCAATCGGTGCCGCCGTTCCTGAAGAAGCCGTAGACCGAGTCGCTCGTGTACGAATCGGTCGTGGTGCCGAACAGCTCGACGAACTCGTCCCAGTTCGTCAGCCGCGTCGGCTGGTTCATCGGGCCTTTTTGGGTCAGCCCGACGAACCCGGTGATGCGGGTGTTCGCGATCGACAGCGGTGGTGGAGCCACCGAGTCGAAGCTCTGGTAGATGCCAGGTGCCTTCGGATCAGCGGACGGTCGCATGCGCATGCCAGCCATCGTCTAGTCCTTTACAAGTCCTTCACCGTCGGCGCGCATCGTTGATCTCGCGGTTGATCCGCGCGATCTCGCGAAGCCAGACGTGACGTTCTTCGTGTTCCATGTCGAGGATGTCGTCGATGGACCAATGGAAGTGATACGCGATGTAGCTCACTTCCTGGTACAGCTGTTCACGCGGATAGGTAGCGACCGCCGCCCAGGTCACCCCGGGCCAGACTGGCCACTACCTCCCTCCTCGGTGATCAGGGCACCGGTGACCATGTCGACATCCATCTCGTGCTGACACTTCGGGCACGTGACGTGATGCTTGGGTGCGCCGCCCTCCTCGTTGATCTTCCGGTAGAACTCCTGCAGGTACGCGAGGTCGGTCGAGAACAAGTTCTCGATCATGTCGACCGTGACCTGCTTGTGATCACCGAGGTTGGTGATCACGCGCGACAAAAGCACGATCACGAGGTACGCGCGGTTGCTCTGCACGCGATAGTCCTGAAGCGGCAGGATCTCGTCACGCGCCGTCGCGAGGCGCATGACGCCATCGCGATGGAGCTTGCCTTCTTCATCGACGAATCCGCGCGGCAAGCGGAACGGATACTGAGTCTTGAACGCCATCTAGTCCCGTGGCCTCCGAAAAGAAAAACGGCTTGCACCGGTTCCACACCGATGCAAGCCGCATCCTAACCCGTCGAACGCTTACGCGTCGAACGCGGTGAGCTTGAACTTCATCTTCTCGACGTAGAGCTCGACCGAGAAGCGGCTGATCTTCTCGGAGTTGGCCTCGCGGTCCTCGTCGCTGAACTTCTTGAAGCCGACGTTCTGCAGCTCGACTTCGCCGAGCTCGTCGCTCATGTTCGGGTCGAGGAACACGATGCGGCCCGTCATTTCGTCACCCTCGAGGTGGTGACCATCGACGAACCACTTCTTCGCGGCCTGGGCCCACGCGTCGTGGTCGGCCATCGAGATCGACAGCTTGATCTCGGGGACGGTCACCTTCGCGGGGTGCTTGGTCGGCTCGCGGAAGATACCGATCTGGTCGGCCGAGACCGAGCACTTCCAGGTGAACGAGTCCACCGTCGCGACGCGGCTGCAGGGCAGCGCGCCGATCTCGACGCGGAAGTTCGAGCACAGCCACGCCTTCTGCTTCGGGCCGATCTTGCCGCGGATGTCTTCTCCACCGCCCTTCGACCAGCGGACCTGCTCCGACTCGAACTCGACGTCGAAGTACGCCGCGTCCTTGGACGAGCCATCGAGCTTCGGCACGGTGACCGAGGTGATGAGCGCGTTCATGAAGTCGAGGCGCGACATCGCCTTGTAGTTGAAGTCGGCCGACGTGAACGAGCCGTTCTTCGTCAGGTAGCCCTTGTCGAAGGCGGCCTGAATCCAGTCGTACATGCCCTTGCCCATGCCGATGCCGACGGTGGCCTTGCCGGGCGTCCATTTGATGTTCGAGACGTGCTTCTTCTGGACGTTATCGGGGCCGAGGTCGTTCGCGACGATGTCGGCTTCCATGGCCAGACCGCTGAACTTCTTCAAGAAGCCAACGTTGTAGCCATCGATGTCGAGCGCGAAGCGTCCGGCGGTAAACGTACGTTGATCAGCCATTTATCCTTGTTCCTTGTGTTTCGTAACTCAGTGCCGACCCGGCACGGAGAGCGTCGGCGACCACAACGCGTCCCATCCACCTGCACCTCCCTGACAAGCAGGGCCCCACCCTTGTAGCCACCGAAGATCCCCCTGACGTTTCCTGGACAATCTCCAATCGGTCGTCGAGTCGGCGCAGCGCCTTAGTGCGTCTGCGCCCTCACTTTTCGACTCCCTCTTACGAGGGTGTCAGGGTCTTTCTTCCTACCTGCCCACTACTCTTCGACGCCACCACCGCTGGCCATCTGGCCGATGCGGAAGATGACGAATTCCGCGGGCTTCGACGGAGCAAGGCCGATCTCGACGACCAGCTGCCCAGCGTCGATCACCTCGGGCGGGTTGGTCTCGTCGTCGCACTTGACGTAGAACGCCTGCTCCGGCGAGACGCCCATGAGCGCGCCGTTACGCCAGAGCAGCGTCAGGAACGAGGCGATCGTCCGCTGCACGCGCTTCCAGAGGCGATGGTCGTTGGGCTCGAACACGACCCACTGGGTCGCGCGCTCGATCGACGACTCGACCATGATGAACAGACGGCGGACGTTGATGTAACGCCAGCTCGGATCGGTCGAGAGCGTGCGAGCGCCCCAGATCCGGATCGCGCCGTTCATGAGCCGGATGGCGTTGATGCCCTTCGGGTTCAGGAGGTCCTGCTCGCCCTTCGACACGTTGTACTTCATGCCGAGCGCGCCGCGGATGATCTCGTTGGCGGGCGCCTTGTGGACGCCGCGCTCGCTATCGGTGCGCGAGTAGACACCCGCGATGTGGCCCGACGGCGGAACGAAGATGTTGCCCTTGTCCGGGTCGTAGACCTGGATCCACGGGAAGTAGTAAGCGCCGTACTTGGAGTCGCGCGGCTTGGGCAGCTTGTCCACGCCACCGGTGATCGTCTCCGGCGAATCGAGGATCGCGAAGCGATCCTTGCGCGTCTCGCAGTGCGAGAGCAGCGCGTCCTGGACCGCGGCCGAGACCTGGCCCGGCGCGGCGACGATCGCGATCTCGTCGACCTCGTCCATGCACTTCAAGCCGGTGCGCGCACCGGGACCACCATCGCGGCCGATGAACAGGCCGTCACGGCCGCCACCGCCAACGACAACCGGAGCGGCTGCCTTCTCGTCCTTCTTGTCGGTGTTCGTCGCCTTCGGCGCCGTCGCGACGCCTTCCGGCGCGCCGACATTGACGACGAAGCAGCGCGAGCCGCCGTTGTTGAAGAACCCGTAGACCGCGTGCGCGAGGTGCTCGCTGCAGTCCTTGAAATCTCCGAACGTCTTCACGAACTGCGACCAGTTCGTGATGAGGACGGACTCGTTGAGCGGGCCCTTGGCCGACTCGCCGAGGAAACCGACGGTGTTGGTACCGACGGCCTCGATGGGCTTGGATCCGCGATCGACTTCTTCGACGTAGACGCCTGGTGACAGGTAGCTGGTAGCCATGTTCCCTTGGTTCCTTCTCTTAAAAAACCGATGACGGTGGTCTTCATCCGTCTATCGGCGGTTGCCGTTACTTCTTGGGAGGTCCCCCAAGATCCAGACGCCGCGCGCCAAGGAACGGGTTCCCGTTGGGACCCTGTTCGATCGGCGTGCGCGGCTCGATCATCGACTTGTACTCGAGCTGCCGGATCTCGACGCGCTTGAACTCCTCGAGCTTCTCCGGGAGGATCGGAATCGCGGTCCACGCCTGGATCGCGGGACGCACGGGCTGGTTGAGCGAGCCCCAGAACCGCGCGAGCGTGCCTTCGTCGAGGCGCGCGCTCATCAGCACGTTGAGCTTGAAGTCATCCTCGAACGACTGGCCCTTCAGCTTGTCGCGCGTGATCTCGGCGTTCTCCATCACGGTGCGGATGATGAGGCCGAGGAGGAGCTGCTCGTCCTCCGGCGTCTGCGCCCACGCCGACATCAAGTAGTCGAGGCGGACCCACAAACGGCGGCGGCGGAAGAACTCCTTGATCGAGCCATCCTCCTGGGGAACCTCTACGAGCTCGGAGTGCGGGGTCGAGTCGTAGCCTTCGGGATCGATCGACAGCTGGTAGAGATAGACGGAGACCGCGGGCAGCTTGCCCTCGATCGCGTCCGGCTTCGGCGCTTGCTCGACGATGTGCACGCGCTTGTAGCCATTGCGCTTGAACTCGTCCTGCAACAGACGAGAAAGAGACTCCGACGTCTCCTTGATGATGTGATGCTGTGGAGTCACCCCGAGGCCCCGAAACTCGCGACTGCGGATGTTGACCGACGATCGCGACGCGCATCAACCGATCCGGTAGCTTTTCGATCGTGCGTCACTTGTTCGTCTGCACGAACACGCTCGGCAGCGGCAAGCCCGCATGCGGTCGACGCGGAGGTGAAGCGTTGATGGCGGCGGTGCAGCAGGCCCTGATCGAGCGCGGCGCGACCGCGCGCGTCACGGCCTGCGGCTGCCTCGGGCCGTGCTTCGACGGACCGAACGCGGTCGTCTATCCGGATGATGTCTGGTACGGCGGACTTACCGCCGAAGACGCCACCGCGATCGCGGAGCACCTCGAGCACGGAACCATATACGCTGCGAAGCGCGTCGACGCTCCCGGCGAATAGTTCTCAGGCGATGACCGTCGCGAGCCGAGCGAAGTCGGTCCACGCGGCGTCGGCGGCGTCCACGGTCGCCTCGACATCGTTCGAGATGTCGGTCGCGGTCACCCAGGGGAAGCTATCCGCGAACAGCGCGCGGAGATCCTCGGAGCTCTGGCCGAAGCTCGGCGCGAGCAGCGCGACGTTGATGTGGAGGTGCGAGCGCGCGAGTAGATCGACCGCCTCGAGCGGCGTGCGCGGCGCCAGCGGGGTCATCCCGCGTGCGGTCAAGCGCGCGACGAGATCATGGCGGCGTCCGCTCTGATCATCGACGACGAGCACCGGGCGACGCGCGGCCGCGCGCACGGCTCCCTCGATCGCCGCGTCGATCGCGACGCGCAGCGCGGGCTCCACGTGCTCGAACTCGATCGCGAGCCGGACGTGATGCGGGTGGCGCTCGACGCGAACCGTCCTCGCGCGCAAGCGACCGCTATCGAGGCCGAGCTTCAGCTCGACATCGACATCCGTCTCGGCGAGCTCACCACTCGCGACGCACAGCGCGCCACTCGTGGAGAGGTTCTCGATCGTGGCGTGCAACGTGCCCGAGTCCCCCGACTGGGCAGAAAAGACAGCAACTCCACGAACCGGAACCCGCAACGCTCGTCGACGATCCATCACAAGCCTCCCCATGTTCGACCCGTCTCGACGATAGATCGGTTGCCCTCACCGCGATCACGAAATCTTTTTACACCCGCGTTCTGCCTCGGAGACAGACCGCGCCGCGGCACCTACATGTGATCAGTAGGTGAGGAGTGCGTCGAGGTGGCGGCGCTCCCAGCTCTTGGACTCGGAGAAATGCTCGTACATCGCCTCGTCGGCGAGGAACTCCTTCGAGTGGAACTCGCGGCGCCCGTTCTTGACCCGGATGTCGTGAACCTGATGAAGCATCTCGTGAAACACGATCCACGCGACGAAGAACCGGGGCACGAACTCGCGATCGAGCGAGCGGTGGATCCGGATGAGGCGATCTTCTACAGCGTAGCTGCCCATCTTGATCGAGTTGCGCCTCCGCGGACGGCCGTTTTTTGCGCCCCAGGTGATCAGGGCGTCGATCTTGTTCCCGAAGTAGCGGGCGTTGAGCTCGTCGTAGATCGAGCGCAGATCGTGGATTTCCCCGGCGGTGAAGATCACCTGCGCCGGCTGGCGGCGGGCGCGGCCGCGGACGTGGCCCGAGTTGCCATCGATGAAGTCGCCCAGGATCCGCGAGGCTTCGGCGTCGTTCTCGGCGATGTAGCGAGCGAGCGCCCGCGTGATCACCGGATCGGCATCGGCGAACATGTGGTGCAGGCGGACCTCGTAGCGCTTCTCCTTCGGGACGCGGCGGACCGAGATCATCGTGTAGCGGTTGTCGGTGAGGGTGACGGTGACGCGGCCTTTCGTCATGTGTGCGCGGATACGGCGCTCGAGCGAGTCCTGGGCATCGACCAGCTCCGCGGAGATCTCCGCGCCGCGCTTCCTGCGTAGTGCATCGACCAGTGCCGCCGCGTGGCTCGCGCTGTCGTCATCGATGATGACGCACGGCTCGACGACGACGGCAGGGGTGGCACTCATGTCGGTCCCTCGTTCGGGGAACGCTTCAATCAACGGGGAACTCCTCTTATTTAAGCAGACATCGAAGCGAAGGCGTAGGACAGACGAATGGCATTCGGGCTCCGAATACCCAGCGTGGGCCCGTCTTCAACTCCCCTCTCCCGCCGACGAGAAAAATGCTATCGCGACGATCCTCGATGGATCAAATTCCTTACCCCCCAAGAGATCGGATCTGATCGCAACTCCTCGGAAAATTGGATGTAGGCGGGGATCTCACCGGATCGCGAAATCACGCTAAGGTCGGCGACCGATGAGCACGTTCCTGGCACGGCATACCCGAACCCATAGCTGCGGCGCATTGCGCGGCAGCGACGTCGGCCAGAAGGTCGTCGTGACCGGCTGGGTCCAGAACTACCGCGACATGGGCGGCGTCGTGTTCATCGACCTCCGGGACCGCGAGGGGATCACCCAGCTCCGGTTCGATGCGTCGTTCGACGAAGTCGCGCACAAGCTCGCCGACAGCCTGCGGTCCGAGTGGTGCGTGGGCGTCGTCGGCGAGGTCCGCCTGCGCGGCACGGTCGTCGACAACAAGACCGGCAAGGAGCGCAGCCTCACCAACGCGAAGCTCGCGACCGGCGAGATCGAGATCTGGGCGACCGAGCTCGAGGTGTTCTCGAAGAGCGAGACGCCGCCGTTCGCGATCGAGGACGACACCGACACCAACGACTCGCTGCGCCTCAAGTACCGCTATCTCGATCTCCGCCGGCCGAAGATGCAGCGGAACCTCAAGATGCGCTCGCAGATCACGAGCACCACGCGCTCGTACCTCGCGAGCAACCAGTTCCTCGAGATCGAGACGCCGTTCATGGTGAAGTACACGCCCGGCGGCGCGCGTAACTTCCTCGTACCGTCGCGCCTCAACCCCGGCCAGTTCTACGCGCTCGCCGAGTCGCCGCAGATCTTCAAGCAGCTCCTGATGGTCGGTGGCTACGAGCGCTATTTCCAGATCGTCCGCTGCTTCCGCGACGAGGATCTCCGCAACGAGCGCCAACCCGAGTTCACCCAGATCGACATCGAGATGTCGTTCGTGAACGAGCAGATCCTCCAGGACGTGATGGAGGGCCTGATGCAGAAGCTGTGGAAGGACGTCCTCGGCGTCGAGCTCCAGCTGCCGCTCCGCCGGATGACCTACGCCGAGGCGATGGACAAGTACGGCGTCGACAAGCCCGACCTGCGCTGCGACCTCGTGCTCAACGACGTCACCGCCGCCGCGAAGGCCTCGGGCTTCAAGATCTTCGAGGGCGCGATCGACGCCGGCGGCATCGTCAAGTGCCTCCGCTTGCCGGTGCCGAAGGACAAGGTCCCGCGGTCGATGCTCGATGGGCTGCCCGACTTCGCGAAGGGCTACGGCGTTCAGGGCGTCGCCTGGGTTCGCGTCGAGGCCGAAGGCGTGTGGACCGGCGGTCTCAAGGGCTTCGCGGATGCCGCGCGCGCCGAGATCAATCAGCTCACCGGCGCGCAGGCCGGTGACACGCTGCTGTTCGTCGCGAACAAGGCAAAGGTCGCGAACGCCTGCATGGGCGGGCTCCGGCTCTTCATCGGCGAGAAGCTCGGCCTGATCCGCAAAGGCGAGTGGCGCTTCATGTGGCTCACCGATCCGCCGCTGTTCGAGATCGACGACGGCGAGATCGCCGCGGCGCACCACCCGTTCACCTCGCCGCGCGTCGAGGACGAGCAGTACCTCGAGACCGCGCCGGAGAAGGTCCTCGCGCGCGCCTACGACCTCGTCCTCAACGGCGTCGAGGTCGGTGGCGGCTCGATCCGTATCCATCGCAGCGAGCTCCAGGACCGCGCGTTCCAGGCGCTGCGGATCTCGGAAGAAGATCGCCGCGCCAAGTTCGGCTTCCTGCTCGACGCGTTCAAGTACGGCCCGCCGCCGCACGGTGGCATCGCGTTCGGCCTCGACCGGTTGTCGATGCTGATGACCGGCGCCGAGTACATGCGCGACGTGATCGCGTTCCCCAAGACCCAGAAGGGCTCGGACCTCATGACCGAGTGCCCGACGCCAGTCTCGAAGAAACAGCTCGACGAGCTGTTCATCCAGGTGAAGCCCGACCTACCGACGAAGTGATGCGCGAATTGCGCAGGCATTCGTTGGCACCCCAATGATCTGAGGCGCTCTGTCCGCGGCGGGGTGAGCGCGTCTTAGAGGCCGGCGTACCGCGGATGTGCGGCGATTCGGTACACCCGAGGACGTGAACAAACGGATCATCGGAATCCTCGCAGTCGGAGGGATTGCTGGCGTCGCTCACGCCACGCCCCAGCGTCCGGCCCTCCATCAAGACGGCTCGGTCACAGTCGGTAACCAGACCTACGCCAGCCGGGCCGACTATCTCGGCTCGCAGGAGTTCCGCGACAGCGGCGCTCGCTGCGGCGCGGAGAGAACGATCCACTCGTCGTTGGTTGCGGACCCGGGTGATTGCAGCACCGACTCGACGACGATCAACCAGGGCTACAACGATGACCGCACGCTGATCATCCAGGTCATCTTCCACGTCATCAAGAAGACCGATGGTACCGGTGACATCGATCCGTCGCTGTTGAAGAGCCAGATCGACGTTCTCAACGAAGATTACGAGGCGATTCCGAACACGCTCGGTTCGATGGGAACCAACGCGAAGATCAAGTTCGTCCTCGCGCGTTTCGACCCGACGGGCAACCCGACGCCGGGCTACGAGTACGTCACGAACGACAGCTACTACGCCGACCCGGGTGACAGCCCCAATGCGATGAAGCAGGCGCTGCACTGGGATACGAGCAAGTACTTCAACCTCTACACCAACGACGCGGCCGGATATCTCGGCTATGCGACGTTCCCGTGGGATCGCACGTCGTCGCCCGAGGAGGATGGCGTCGTCCTCGCCGACTACTCCGTCGGCCGCAACGCACCCAACGGCGGCCAGTACAACCTCGGTCGCACGCTCACGCACGAGGCCGGCCACTGGCTCGGACTCCTTCACACGTTCGAGGGCGGCTGCCAGGGCAACGACACCACGGCCTACACCACCGGCGATCTGATCAAGGACACGCCGCGCGACAACACCTCGCACTTCGACTGTGTCGCCGCGACCTCGTGCACGAACCAGCAGGTGCCGATCGAGAACTACATGGAGTACACCGACGACGCGTGCATGACGAAGTTCACCGTCGAGCAGGCAAATCGGATCCGCTGCTCCACGATGAACTACCGTTGGATCAACACCGAGCCGACGGCCGCTTTCACCTTCACGGTGGCTGGCCTCGCAGCGACGTTCGCCGGCAGCAGCACGGATGCCGAATCGCAGCCCTCCGAGATGCACTACATCTGGGACTTCGGCGATGGCCAGATCTCGACCGAGCAGAACCCGGTGCACACGTACGCGATGGGCGGCAGCTATGACGTGAAGCTCGAGGTCGTCGACCCGGGCTCCGGTGCCAACACGATCACGCAGTCAGTCGTGGTCGCGGATGCCGGCAACGGTAGCGGCAGCGGCAGCGGTAGCGGCAGCAACGGCGGTGGTGGTGGTGATGACGACGGCGGCGACGGCTCGAGCGGCGGCGGTTGCTGCCAGGCCCCGAAGGGCGGCCTCTCGTTCGCACTGTGCAGCGTGCCCGTCGCGTTCGGTCTCCTGCGCCGCCGCCGTCGGCGCTAATTTCGCGCAACTCGCGTCATGGTCGGTCGAAAACCCGCTGCATGCATGCGCAGACGCGGGTTAAGGTGCTTTTGATGGTGGCGTGGAAGTCTCTGTTCGTTCTCGTTTTGGCGAGCGGTTGTAGCGAGCGCAACAAGGAAGTCTGCTGCCTCACCGCGGCGGACTGCGAGTCGCTCGGCCTGTCCGCGAACGACGTCGGTAGCCGTGGCTGCCGCGATGGCGAGTCGTGTATCGATTTGACGTGCGTTCCGACCCCGCCGGGTACCGACGATGCTGCGGTCGATTCGCCTGTGATGGACGCGCCTGGGACGACCGGGCGATGCGATCCGGCGAAGCCTTTCGATCCTGCCGTGCGCGTCTCGAATATCGCAGCGGCGCGTAGATTCGTGCTCACGAGCAACGAGCTCACCGCGTACATCGTGCGCCAGACGACGAACAACTTCGTCGCGACCAGCTCGACGCGCGTTACCAAAGCAGAAGAATTTCCGGTGGATGTCGACGATCCAAAGATTGTCCCTGCATCGCATTCCGACGAGGTCTGGCCGGCGGGTGCGGAAGGACTTCTGCTCTATCACCGAAAGATGGGCACCGTGAATGTTTGCCAACGTTCGACGACAGCCGAGACGTACCCGGCAGGCCGACAGGTGCTCGTCGGCCCGACGCAGGATCCGTTGTCCGGATCGCATCTGGTCGCAGTGAATGGCGACGCTACGGAGCTCTACTTCACCAAGATCGCCGACTCGTTCCTGTACGAGGCCGATGGGGGCGGAACCAACTACAGCTTCCAATCGGGCGTGCAGATCGCTCCCATGGTGATCGAAAACGCTGCGTTGACTGCCGATGAATTGACCCTCTACTACACGCCTCCCGGTGGTGGTGCTGGCATCTTCGTCAGCACGCGGACCGGTAACCACGTGATGTTCCCACAAGGAGTCGCGTTGCCCGGTTTCGAGAGCAATGACGTTCCGTTCTACATCACCGCGGATCAGTGTGAGCTCTACATCGGTGGAGCGAGATCGGGCGTCGACGGTGTGTTCGTCGCGCGCCGGCCGCATTAGAGCGGCACGGTGTCGTGCATCGGGCCGAGGTCGAGGTAGCGCTTGCCGGCCTCGTCGAGCTTGAACAGCTCGGCGTAGCGGCGGTCGAACAGGATGTCGCCGACGCTCCACACGTAGCGAGCGTGGACCGCGGTCGCGAGCTGGTCGTCGATGCCGGTGAAGGTCACGACGACGTTGGTGTTCGCCGCGCGGAGTGATTCGGGCGTGACCCCGAACAGCGGGCTGTCCTCGTCGATCGGGTGGACGACGAGGAACGAGAGCGCGAACACGGGCGAGGTCGAGCGGCGGAGCTTGAGGTCGTAGACCCGGCGCATGCTCTCGCCGTGCTTGAGTCGCTCGTCGCGCGTGATGTAGGCGTGGACGGTGGCCTCGACGATCGCGGTGGTGCGCTCGTTGGCCATGCGGAACTGGAGGACGCGCTGGCCGTCGAACTCGGAGATCAGCGCGACGTTCGAGAACAGGACGCGCGAGCGCGGCGTGGAGAACCGGGCGAAGAACATGCCGGTGACGAGCGCGGTGAGGATGATGCTATAGAAGGTCTCGATCGTGACGATCGTGTTCGCGAGCGTGCCTTCGGGCGCGAGGTAGCCGTAGCCGATCGTGCCCATCGACTGGACCGAGAACCAGAAGCAGTCGACGAAGCCGGTGCCGTTCGAGATCTGGGCGTGGCCGAGCCAGAGCACGAGCGCGAACACGAGGTTCGAGCCGAGAAACACGAGTGCGAACAGGCCGAGGACGCGCGGCCAGCTCGCGGTGCGGAGGAGATGGTAGGCGTCGTCGGCGAGCCTGCTGTTGCGCATGCCGCGCCGCTCGATCATCGTGCGGCCGCGCGCGTCGAGCAGGGGCTGGGTCGCGGGAGGCTTGGCCACCGCGCGTACTATGAAGCCCACGTGGGCGTGATGTCGAGATCGACACGCGCGCCACGCCGCACGAGCCCGAGCTTGATCGCCTTGCCGGCCTCGCGATCGCGGAGCGCGCGATGGAGGAGATCGATATCGGTGATCGCGACGCCGTCGAGCGAGACGATCAGGTCGCCGTCGGTGAGGCCGGCGCGCGCCGCGGGCGAGCCCTTCTCCACGGACTGGACCTCGACCGCGGACTTGCCGAGGCCGTGGGTGTACGCGAGCCGGCGATCGAGCGGACGGCGGGCGGCGCCGATCCCTAGCCACGCGCGGCGAACCTTGCCGTGGGCGAGGAGCTGGCCGAGGACCCAGGCGGCGGTCTCGACCGCGATCGCGAAGCCGAGGCCCTGCGAGCGCGCGATGATCGCGGTGTTGACACCGAGGACACGGCCACGGGCGTCGAGGAGCGGCCCGCCGGAGTTGCCGGGGTTGAGCGGCGCGGTGTGCTGGATGACGCCGTCGATCAGGCGATTGGTGCGGCCGCGCAGCGAGCGACCGAGCGCGGACACGACGCCGGTGGAGACGGTCGACTCGAAGCCGAGCGGGTTGCCGATCGCGACCGCGAGCTGGCCGACCTTCGGCGAGAGCGTGCCGTCGACGGGAAGGTACGCGGACGTGCCGAGCGCGGCCGGATCGACGCGGACGAGCGCGAGGTCGGTCGCCGGATCGTCGCCGACGGTGCGGCCCGTGACGGTCTCGCCGGTCGACGTGCGAACGCGGATCGCGTGGCCGTTGGCCACGACGTGCGAGTTGGTCATCACGTAGCCGTCGGGCGTGACGACGAAGCCGGAGCCGGCGCCGGCCGGACCGCGCTTGCCCTGGATCTCGAGGCTGACGACCGCGGGACCGGCGCTCTCGACCACGCCGATCACGGCGCGCGAGTACGCGTCGAGCTCGGGTTCTATGTCGGGGGCGTCGGCCAAGGCTGCGCTCACGAACGGCTCCCGATGGTGACATCGAGCTCCTGCGGCTGGCCCGCGCGGAGGATCGAAACTTTCACCTGCTTCGCGGGGCGGCCATTCAGGACCTCGCGGAGCGAGTCGGGGCCGTCGACCGCGGCACCGTCGATCGTGGTGATCACGTCGCCGACGAGGAGGCCGGCCTGGGCTGCCGGGCCGCCGTCCTCGAGCGAGGCGATCAGCGCGCCGCCCTTGGTCGGATAGGCGCCGACGCCGAGATAGCCGCGGCGGATCCCGCCGTGGGCGATCAGCTCGGCGACCACGCGCTTGATCGTTGCGGTCGGCACGGCGAGGTCGGCGCCGCGGAGCAGCGTGCGGGTGTTGAGGCCGACGACCTTGCCGTCGGCGTCGATCAGCGGGCCGCCCGCGAACCCGCGCGGGATCTGGCGATCGGACTCCACGTAGCGGTCGAGCGTGCCGCCGCGCGGGGTGTCGACCGAGGGGCCGAGGACGCCGATCGCGCGGAGCGAGGCCCGGGCGGTCTTGCCCGGCCGGCCGACGGCGAGCGCGAGGTTACCGACCGCGAGGCCGTCGAGCTCGCGGAACGTGGCGGGAGTCAGGCCGCCGCCGGAAACTCGCAGAACGGCCAGGTCCGTCCCGGCGTCGCGGCCGATGACCTCGGCGTCGCGCTCGTCGAGATTGCCATCTGCGGTCGCGATGCCCACGGTGGTCTTATCGGGGCAGTGGAAGTTGCTGGTGACCACCAGATCCTCGGCCCAGACGATGCCGGTGCCTCCCTGGCCGTGACCCCGGCGGATGTGGACGGTGGAAGGGGCGGCGGCGGCGACTGCCGCGGCGAGGGCCGAATCGAGGGCGTGAAAAACGTCGAGTGCTGCGTTTGCCATGGTGTGGAACTCTCCTTCTCAGACCCTGCGCGTTTCCGAGAACGCCGCATATCCGCCGTTCGGAGGGTTCTAGGCTGATTTCTGGGCAGGTTTCCCGTCGAGAAACCGACAGTTCGAGATCCGTCCTGCCCATCCGGCGAGGGTTGACCCGGGCATCTGGCGTGACCACATTGTGCTTCACTGCCATGACCCGCAATCCACAACTCCCGCTGCGCTCTCTGAACGAGCCGATCCAGGTCGCACTGCTGACCGACGATCCGCTGCTCCGCGCCGGGCTCTCGAGCCTGCTGGCGCAAGTCGGATCGATCGACGTGGTCGATCGCGATCTCGCCGAGGTCGCCCTGTGGGATGCCGGGGTCGACGGCGAAAAGGCGCTCGCGCGTCTCGCCGAAATTCGAAACCTCGACATCCCCGTCGTCGCCGTCGTGAGCGATCACGCTCACGTGTCTCCTGCCCTCGCTGCGGGCGCCCGCGGCGTGGTCCTTCGCGATCAGGTCGGGCCCGGCATCCAAGCCGCGCTCGCTGCCGTTCGCTCGGGCCTCACCGTGGTCGACACCGCCCTGGCGCAACAGCTCGTCCCCGCCGCTCCGATCAAGACCAGCAATGGCAAAGGTCGAGGCGAGCTGACCGAGCGCGAGCGTCAGGTCGTCCAGCTCCTGAGTGAAGGCCTGTCGAACAAGCTGATCGCCGACCGCCTCGGCATCAGCGATCACACCGCGAAGTTCCACGTCAACGGCGTGATGATCAAGCTCGGCGCTTCGACCCGGACCGAGGCGGTCGTCGAAGCGATGCGCCGCGGTCTGATCCGGCTCTAGTCATTGTCGTCTTTCCCACGCGCCCGTTTCGACGGGCCGTTTTCATTTTCGGCAACCAGCCGTACACGCCGAGATCGATGAGGCCGCGGTCGCCGACCTCGACGCCCTCCTTCTCGAGCAGCCCGCGCTGGATCGCCGCGCCGACCGGGTCGAGGATCTTGATCCGGCCGCGCCGGCCCGACGCTTTTCCGATCACGCGCTGCCACGGCAGGTTCACCTCCTGCTTCAGGGACGCCGCCGCGATCCGCGCACCACCGGGAACGCCGGCGAGCTCCGCGACCTGGCCGTAGGTCGCGACCGAGCCGCGAGGGATCGCGCGAATCACCGCGTGCATGCGAACGAACAACGCCTCGAGGTGCGCACGATTGCTGCTCCGCACGCGGCGATCAAGACATGGAACGCGCCGCCGTGTCCCACCCTGCGCGGTGCATTCGTCTCGATCGGTCGTCGCCCGCCGGGGAGTTGCGGTACGACTACCTCGTGCAGATTCGCGT
>Ga0307509_10003196_pt1 | contig 25329 bp, 39 predicted proteins | sample 10_EM_MG_FD_202245 | JGI IMG/M metagenome (GOLD analysis project Ga0307509, IMG submission 202245) | Populus trichocarpa ectomycorrhiza microbial communities from riparian zone in the Pacific Northwest, United States - 10_EM | ecosystem: Host-associated > Plants > Roots > Unclassified | place... | reverse complement strand
TATCTCCTTTTATTCTATGGTTTACAGTATATATACAAGGACTTTGTATTTTAGCTACCTATCCGTTTGTCCTGTGGGGACAACCGGAAATCTCATATTTTATCTTATCTCGCTGATTTGATTTCAACAACCTCGATCAGTATTCCTGTTAGGAGTTTCAGCCCGGAAGGTGCAGAATTTGATGGAATTCTCGTGGAATTCACACGAACAGCAATGATTACATAATATTCGCTATCCACCTAAGGGGCCAAATATTCATCAACACCGTCTATAAACCGTTGAGCACATCCTTAACAACGCGCGAAGCATCCAGGACGACTCGCAAAGGTTAGTTTCATTCACGCTATCTACACATCCATCGTACCCTCCGAATGCAGATGTCCTGCGAGGTGTATCCCACGTTTTGAGATGGATGGGCCCCCCAGCAAGTGGATGCTGACTTTTTGATGTGTAGGTCAAACATGTCTCTCGTAGTCCCCGAGGCGCATCAACAATTCCAAGTAGGTTGTATTGTGGTCTTTCCTAACACAGTCCTTACCCCATATCACTAGCACATCCTCCGGCTCTTAAATACCAATGTCGATGGGAAGCGCAAAATCATGTTCGCCTTAACAGAAATCAAAGGCGTTGGTCGCCGTTACTCGAATTTGGTCTGCAAGAAGGCGGACGTTGATCTTAATAAACGGTACGTTTGTGTCAGTTCTCTTTCCCTATCCTCATTTAGGATCGTGGCTAGTGCCGGTGATCTCAATTCTGATGAACTCGAGCGACTCGTGACTATCATCCAAAACCCCACCCAGTTCAAGATCCCAACCTGGTTCCTGAACAGACAAAAGGACATCATCGATGGAAAGAACTCACAAATCCTCTCAAACGGAGTTGACTCCAAGCTTCGTGATGACTTGGAGCGATTGAAGAAAATTCGGGCGCATCGTGGTCTTCGACACTACTGGGGTCTACGCGTGCGAGGGCAGCATACCAAGACGACAGGTAAGATTTCTCGCAATAGGAATCCCGCCCACTTCTTCATGTTACTTCTTCCAGGTCGGCGTGGCAAAACTGTTGGTGTGTCGAAGAAACGCGGTTAGAGGGGGGTCGGAACTTCCATGTTTATTATCCGTTTCACGTCTACCTTCATATCCGTCTTGCTCTACTTGATAATGCAATTGCTTGGCTGAACCTTCTGCACCGTTATAATTCCTCGTGATCATGTGATCTATCTCGAACTCCTTGAAATGTTGAACTTGACAAATGAGTTGATGGATCCTTAACATATTGCTCATTGCTCTGAAAGTCTACAATGACGACACCAGCCAGACCTAGGCAGTCTGGGATCCCTGGCCCTGGGCGTACAAGTGGTATACCAACTCCTGGAAGATCCCGTTCTAGCTCAACTGTCCACCAAACCAACACCACGGCTCCTGACGATGTATCACGGGCTTTTGCAGACGCTATCAGAGCCAATGACCCCTCACAACATCGCATTTTTCCATCTTCAAATAATGTCTCGACGGCGACGTTGTCTCCCCAATCAGCAGCACATCCACTTTCTTCTGGTCGTCGTTCTGTCGTAGGTCGCCCATCATCAGCGGCGTCTTCATCTTCAACAAGGTTTCATGAACGAGTTAAAACCCCAACATCATCACGGATATCTAGTCGTCCACCAAGCAGACAGCAATCTGAAAGTCTGGGGAAAGTTTTCAAAGGCTTCGAAGTGGGCGATAACGTAAGGATAGAATCGCTTGGCTTTGAAGGAACCCTCCGATTCATTGGAGAAATCGACGGAAAACTTGGTCTTTGGGCAGGTGTGGAATTGAGCGGTGGGTTTTCTGGACGAGGCAAGAATAACGGTACAGTTAATGGGTGAGTAAACATCTTCAATTCAATTTCCCCATCCTCCTAAGGAGTTCGTTGGCTTAAAGTTTGGGCTCGCAGGAAGCAGTATTTCTCATGCCCAGACAAGTGCGGTGTGTTCGTTGCGACTACGAAGTTATCCGCGCCCACGGTTGGTCACGGCGTCGTTCAACGACCTTCATCTGTAGCTTCGTCAAGGGGTGGGAGGGCCACGCCAGCGATTTCCGGGAGAACCACTCCGTCTACATTTACAACCTCGCGCACGCCATCTCTCTCATTCTCAAACGGAAGAGCTACGCCTTCGACTGGGGGAAGAATGACGCCTTCTCTGTCCAGTGGAAGAGTTACCCCCAGCTCTAACTTGACAGGAAGCTTTCTTCAAAGACCCTTCAAAACTCCGGTCTCTAAAGCAAATAATGCTTCTCTTTCGGATAAAATCACAGCAGGTTCACGGGCGTCCAAGTATATGACGATGACAGCCCAGCAACTGAGCTCACGCGATCGAGATCCTGGAGGTGATAACCCTCCACCAAAATCCGATGACAGGATCAGTTTGAGCATTGCTAGCCCCACTGTATCTCGCAATTTATCATCTCCAACGCGCCCTCCTGGATCTCCATTTTCAACACCAAAAGCAGCAGGTGTGCGGACATCTAATATTGCAGCATCTCCTTCTTTATCTTTAACTCGAAGCCGAGTATCCCAGAATACTCCGCGTGCAAGAGTTTCCAGCTCTGTGGCAATGCCCCCGCCCCCATCTCCTAAACCGCCTCACCTACAACCAATCCGTTTCCCTGAATCTTCATCGTCCCATATGTTGGAAATTAAAAGCAAGAATGTACATGACAAAGGTGCCGCCGATGGCTCGTCGGGCTCGTCTTCTCGTCCTGGATCTTCTGTGTCTCTCAGGTCCGCAGGAAATGATGATCTGAGCATTTTGGAACTGTTACAGTCTCGCTTGGATGCCGCCGAATACGAGAATGAACGCCTCCGTGCTGCTCCTGATACGGAAAGCGGAGCCATTTCTTCCCTGCAACTGGAACAATTGGAGCGCTTGCAAAAAGAGCGACAAGATGCGCTGGATAGGACCTCATACTTGGAGGCAGAGCTCCCACTCTTAGAGAGCCGATTGGCGACGTCGCTGAGTGACCTCGACAATTTTCGAACGAGCTACCAAAGCTTGACACTGCAACTTGAAGAACAGAATGCAGAAGTCAAACAACTGACAGCTACATATCAGTCGGACTTACAGTCACACACATGGGAAAAACAGGTATTGCAAGAGAGGATTGACGAACTCGATCGCTCGAGCCGCCAGAAGGACGAAAGCAATGAGGCACAACTATCTACCATCAAGGAGTTGGAACGCAATTTCGAGAAACTTTTGATTGACATAGAAGACGAAAGACAAGATCTGAACACCCAAATCGACGAACTCAGAGTTGCTGGTCAAGTACGATAAGTATCCCTTTCTCGTCATCGTCTTGTCTGAAGCAATATAGGAAACCATCGCCCTTTATGAGGAGCGTCTATCTGCTGCAAATAGCCAACGATATGAACTTGAGCACCGCATATCATCCCTCGAAGCCAACCTCAAATCCCTCGCAGTCGCAGATCGCTCTCAAGAATCCTTGGCACATCTAGCATCGTCCGCTACCCAAATTGACAATGAAACGCTCCGAGATCAAGTACAACATCTACAGAAGAAATCCGTCAAGCTCGAGGAACAGCTCGAAGAAACGCGCGCCACGCTCGAAAGAGACGTATCCACCTATCAGGACAAGATTACTCGACTGCGGTTAGAGGAAGAACAGAGGAAGCGAGATCTCGTTCTCAAAACGAAAGAAGTGGAGCAGCTACTAAAATCCGAGCGAAACGCCCGCAACCGCGTTGAGGAAATTGAGGAGGCTTTGCGCGAGAGTACGGTCGCTCTCGAAAATGCTCGTGGCGAAGTCGAAGTTTTAAGGGCGGAGCTGACCGTGCGTATCTGCATTTTGTTTGGTATTCCCTGAGGCCTGAACCTCATTTCTAGAATCTTGATATCCTTATTGATGACACGAGTGAAGGAGATATTTCATCTAAACTTGCAAACTTCACCAAGAGAGCATCTGCCGATCGGGCTAAATACCAGCAAGAAATTATCCGCCTCGAGCAGATTCTTCAAGATGCGCGCGCTGAAAACACAATACTTTTGGAAAAGGGCCAGCCACCCCCAGACCTTTCAGAAGTTAAAGATGCCGAACGTGGGGAAAATATCATTGTATGGATTTTTCTATTCGCGTATTATGAAACTCTATAATTTTGTGACGCAGCTTCGCGATAAAATCCACCTGTTAGAGAAAAAAGTCGCAGAACTCATGCAGAATCTGGAAGATCGAACAAGTGGGACTGAAGTCACGAGGAAGAAATTAAACCGGGATGCGTCTGTTTTAAACGGAGGATTAGAATCTTCTAGGCCAATTTTTTTGAAACCCGAACCCTCGACTGTTCGCGAAGAGGTTGCCGGACTCAAGTTAGGGAGACCAAATGCCATATGTGTTGGGCACACACTGACTCGTTTCACTAGACACATTGTCCAAGAACTGCAGAAGGAAAATCTCGCATCCGCGCAACAAATCAAACTCCTCGAATCAGAAAACCGGCTCTTGTCGACTGAAGCTGAACAACTTCGTCAAGTAAGATTGTTGCTCTAGAGGCAGCGCTATTCTGATGAACCCATCGCAGGAGGTCCATGTTCTAGAGGACAATTTAGATAGTAGCTCTCGGGAAGAGGTAGCAAGTACCGAGAGGGATAAATGGCCATCGCAACTTGCCGACCAAAGTGTTCGATTTGAGGTAAGCATGTTTCGTGGTGCGGCGCCTCTAGATCTACATTCAACGCAGAACGAACTGGACCAAATGCGGAAACGTCTTGGTGAAGCAGAAATGAAGCATGCTCGTACGGTACATGGGGTGCGTTTGATAATATCATACATGTCACTGTACTATGATTTACTCAAAAATATAGCTTCACAAAGAAATTAGTGAACTGGAGGCTTTAGTGGAATCAAAGATATACCGCGAGGTAGGCTTAAATTTTCACCGGTATTCAAAGATTTTTTTGACTCCCCACAGGACGAACTAGAACAAGAGGTAGAAAGGCTCAAGGATAAATTATCACGGCACAAGAAATCATCAAAGAGTGGTAACGAAACGGATGGTCGGCACAGGCTGAGCACTGCGTCAACGAGCACGGCGAGCTCGGAGAGTGCGAGTGTATGCGAGATATGCGAACGCCCTGGGCACGACATCTTCAATTGCAGTCTCCTCAAAGACGATAAGGAGGTGATCTGCGAAGACTGCGAAAGCCCGGGCCATGATGCCGCGAACTGTCCACATTCGCAGGATGTATTTTGATTATGTAATCACAATAATTATAATTATAATCTATGATATCATAGGGGCTCCGTCCTTTTGCAACAGCCATGTCTTATGCCTCAGTCGATGCGCCGCCTCCTAGCGAACAGCCCAACCCAGACCCTGCCCTCCTCAACACCACCCACGTTGTCCCAGACAATGATACTGTCAAGGTGAACGCCGTCCTTTCTGATGATACTCCTGCATCCGGGGCAGATCACTTGGAGCTGGATCCAGAGGATAGTTTCCCATCCCCTGAATCACGCTTCTCTAGACCTAGCAAGGGACATAAACGACTGCAAGAAGTGGAGGCTGAGGGGCTCTACCTCTGGGAAACAGCCAAACATTATCTCATTCGGCCAAGTGTGGGATGTGGTGTACTGGGCCTCGGTAGGTTTCCAAAAATCGCTGTCGTCATTGTCACTCTTGACTTAGAAAACAGTGAATATAGGGTTGCTTGCGTCGGTGGGCCGCACCTTCTACCTGCGTCCACATTTGCGTCGTGATGCCACAGCCATATCGTCTGCACTGGCCGCCACCATTGCCTTGATATCCCTCGAAGGTTTCGCCACGGGAAAATACCATCAGACATCCCGCGGCCAAGAAGGAGAGAGGACGAAGAAGGAGGGGGCTCTGATTTTTCGCCACATTCACGAGCAAATTATGGGGCCTAGAGTTCTAGGAGTTGGGATATGTGAGCATTGCACAGGGCTATGTTATTTAACCTATGTTCATGCCATTCATCAGTCAATTCAGCTGTCTTGGGTACCCTAGGATACTTCTCATTCATGCATTGGGATAAGCAATGGGACCGCCAGATTGTATCTGCAACTTGTATTGGATTGTTGGCATTATTTGGAGGAGAAAGGGTCAGACATAGTATTGTTCTTGCAGTGAATACTAATTAATTTTGAATTTTATAGGCATTTATTTAAGAGTGTATAATTAATGTTACCAAAATCAAATTTTTGTACTTTACATAATGCTTACCTTCGGCATCTCTAATTCTTGAGACTTCCTTCCCTGTTGACCACAAGAATGTCCCGATTTTTTAGACAAGCAGGCGATTCCGACTCTGATTCCTCAGAGTCTGAAGATGAGCTCATGTCCAGCGAGGACGAAGCCCCCCCAAAACCGACAACAACGGCAAAGCCAGCCATGTCTCGTTTCCTTCGCACAGCAGGCTCAGATTCAACCGACGACTCGGACTCGGACGAAGAAAGTGATTCAGACAGTGATGCAGAACCCAGGCGAGGCGGCGACGACGCCGAAGAAGAGGAAAGTGACGAAGAAGACCGGCCGCAGATCCGTATTCTCAGCGCCGTTGACAAGCGACTGAAAGAGATGGAAGCAACAGGCAAAGTTATGGAAAATGCTTTGAAAATCAACGATTGGATGGCAATTTTAAATGGTATGTACCATGTTACTTTTCGGTGGACCCGGACACTAGAACATTGGTCGCAGAATTCGACAAACTTGTCCGTATGATCCAAAGGCAACACAACCTTTCAGAACCTGTTCCAGCCTTTTATGTGCGAACCCTTGTAAATCTCGAGTTGTCCATCAACGCTACCCTTCAGAAGGAGAAGGAAGCCAAGAAAAAAATGAATGCTTCCAATGCCAAAGCACTCACGGCAATGAAGCAAAAGATCAAGAAAGCTGTCAAGGAAAACGAAACTGACGTCAAAAAATTCACCGAGGTTAGTGGTACTACTACCGCGATAAGAGTCGTATCTCATACGTCCACAGAATCCTGAAGCTTTTGAACAAGACTATCTCAATCTCATCGCACGAGATTCTGCCCCATCAGCGGCCATTCCGACAGCGCGATCAGGTGCTGCAGGTCCCAATGACCAGGTGGATGAATTCACTACTGTAGGAAAGGGTGGAAAGGTTGTACAGTTCACGTCGGAAAGCATCTTCAAGGATTTGCAAGCCGTGCAAGAAGCCCGAGGCAAGAAGGTAATCCCACCGTCGCACTCCTCGACATGTCTTTAACTGTATTTTATTGTAACAGAATACCGATCGAGTAGAACAAATCCGAATTCTAGAAATTCTTGTTGGGGTGGCAGCAACTTCATACCAACGAATTCGTGTCCTTCTTGCCCTAATATCTTCCCGTTTCGATTACAACTCTTCCGTTACCAGTCACATGCCCACCGAGCTCTGGCTATCAGCCCAACGCGAGGTGGATCAACTCGTTTCTATTGTGGCTTCGGATCCCAACTATTCGATTCAAGAAATCACAGAGGACTATGATGAATATATTGAACGGTCCCCTGCGACGGAGAAAGGGATCGTTCGGATCCATGGCTCGATCATCAGTTTCATTGATCGCCTCGATGACGAATTCACGCGCAGCCTCCAGAACATCGACCCCCATGGAACAGAATATGTTGATCGACTGAAGGACGAAAAAGTTCTCTATTGTACCATCTGCCGTGCTCAAGCTTTCTATGAGAAGACTTCACAAAGTGAACCTCTTGGAAGGGTCGTCATGAGGCGTTTGGAACACATCTACTCCAAGGTTTGGCGTGCTAGAAACTCTATTTTTCTGGACTCACAAGCGTAATTTTGTTCTAGCCGGATGCTGTTGTGCAGGCGTTGGAGGCTACCGCGGATACCTCAGACGTAAAGCCGGCTATGAGTTTGGCGCAGCATATCACAACCTCGGCCCTGGTCCATTCCCTTTGTGTTTACCTCTACAAGTCTGGAAATTCTCTCCTGCGGACAAGAGCGATGTTGAGCCACGTTTATCATCATGCTCTTCAAAATGATTTCCACACCGCTCGTGATATGCTCTTGATGTCCCACCTTCAGGAGTCAATCCATTCTGCCGACGTGGCTACCCAAATTCTTTATAACCGAACCGTTGTTCAACTAGGCTTATGTGCGTTCAGGTCAGGATTGATAAAAGAGGCCCAGGCAACCTTGCAAGATATTTTCACGACGCAGCGTGTGAAGGAATTGCTTGCTCAGGGAGTTCATCAACAACGGTTCCAGGTTATGACACCAGAACAAGAGAAAGCAGAGAAGCATAGACAGCTGCCGTTCCATATGCACATCAATACCGAACTCCTGGAAGCAGCATTCCTAGTCTCCAGCATGCTCGTCGAAATTCCTCTCCTGGCCAGCATCGAATCCGAGGAACAGAAACGCAAAGCCATTTCTAAACCCTTCCGCCGTCTTCTTGATTTTGCTGACAGACAAGTCTTTACCGGCCCCCCTGAAAGCACTCGAGATCATATCATGCAGGCGAGTAAGGCTTTGCAAGATGGAGAGTGGGAGAAATGCCGGGATTTAATACAGAGTATCAAAATCTGGAGTCTCATGCCCGAAGCTTCGACAGTGAAGGAAATGCTAGCCAAGTAAGCCAATTTATCCTAAAACTCTTTTCTATCTCACAAAGTGCATTATCCCTGTCGCATATCAGACGTATTCAAGAACAAGGACTGAGGACCTATCTTTTTACTTATGCTCCACATTACAGCACCCTCTCCCTTTCCCTGCTGTCCAGGACGTTCTCCCTGCCCCTTCGGGCAGTAACCTCTGTTGTGTCGAAAATGATATGGAACGAAGAGCTCTCGGCATCTTTGGATCAATCAGGCGGCGTTGTAGTTTTCCAAAGGATTGAGTTGTCCCGTTCTCAACAGCTTGCGCAAGTAATTGCTGACAAAGTGGCTGCGATGGTTGATCAAAATGAAAAGGCTCTGGATATCAAAATGGGTGGAACTGGAGGATGGGGTGACAGAAATGATGGGGGCAAAAATGAAAAACGAGAACAGACTCAGGAACGTAGGGGCCGTGGTGAACGCACACGTGGTGCTCGAGGTATGTCTGCAGCTCTTGATTAATTTCGTTCATATTTTTGAACTGTGTTCAGGTGGGGCTCGGGGACGGGGAGCACGTTTCTCTCAAGGATTGGGGAACCAAATGCCGAGTCATACAGGGCAACGAGGGCAATAAGGCCACAAGCTGATCACAATTTTGCTGTATTGCTTTGTTCATAGTAAATACCAATCCCCTTCATCACCGTGTTTTTTTCTGGATGAATTTTAAGCCTTCTATTCCGTTTGTAATTCCTGATGTTGCATTACAGGTGTATCCGGTGCTTCCATCCAGTCAGAAACCTCCAATTTTTCTCCCTTTGCTGTTTCTGGAATTTGTTCAGTATTGTCACAAAAACATACATGAGTGCTAACCTCTGGCCCCCACTTCATAACCTGCCTGGGTAACACAGCGAATCAGTTCAGCCTTTGAGCATACTAGAGTACTTTTGCCCAGGATGCAACCTTCTAGCTTGGCACTGCTCCCCCCTTTGTTTCAGTGTCAGGTTCATAAGTATTTTAAATATGCTTACCCATCTTCAACGATACAGTGATCCAACAGAACTGAACCAGTAATTTTGACCATTTTTCCAATGGTGCAATGTCTGCCGATGACAGATCTCTTGATTGTTGTACGTTCTGCAATTTGAGTGGATTCACCGACAATAGAATCAGTCGAAATTTGAGCCCTTTGGTCAATTAAAGATCGGTTTTTAGGGTCAACCGGTAAGCTATACGTAGCTGTGGATAAGATCTGCGGATATGGATGGCGAGTAAATTTTATGTAGGACGAATCAATTAAACTGTCAACCCACCCGTCGATTGACCTCGTAAAATTTGTGCAAGGTATTGATACGCGTTGCAAATTCCGTGCCTCGATTTTTGATAACAACCCCAATCTTCAGGCTAGCTTTAATTAAGCCATCCTGGGCTGTGGGCAAGGCAGGCCGCGATGTCCGTAAACCAGCTTCCAGTGAGTTTGAATTGAGGAGGCTTGAATGTTTCAAAGAAAGGGACTGTGATGTGGACTCTTCGCTCATGTTTAACTCTGAGGGGTGAATTAGTACCAGAACAAGAAGAAGCGGATCGAACAACGAACCCCGTGTATACTTGAGTCTTTTTGAATGTTGACACTGAATTTTGCAAAGCCATGGTAAGAATTCTTCCCTTAAGGATGAGAAGTGAGGTTTCTGATGCAAAAGATCGAGTACGGATCTACTGAAGACGTATACATGCGAATCCTGGAAGGACGATGATAACTTGGTGTATGGATATCTGCCATTGGGGTCAAGATTAAAGTCAAAAGTCAATTGCATAACTGACCTTGAAAGAATCGGAAGCTTCAATTCGATTTCATCGGCATCCCTGTCTATGCTATCTGGGGTTTCGATATGTAATAACGTGCTCGAAGAAGGGTCCCAGACAATAGGAAATGTTGTGGGTAAGGGACCCCATTCTTCGGGAAAAGATCCTTTCTCCAGAGGCTGCGAAGAATGCCAACAGGTTGTCGCTAGCAAGCTTTCAGAGAGGGCATCCACGCGGAATTTATTCAATAAATGGCAGAGGGGGAGGGATGGTGGGGGAATGAAGTCGCATGGAACAACAACGAAATCTTCAGGGATACGGCTGGAAAATTGACGAAGAAGGGAACATGTGCCCACATTACCCTCCTGAGAGTCGTCATACGTTTGGAGATCGATTCTCAGGGATGACGACGAGACATCGGAGTGAATGTGATGGTGTATTGAGGAGCGATGCCGCGCAGGGCAGATTAAAAGGACATCTAGGAAATAGTCAGCCAAGGACTCGATGGACATAATAAAACAGCGCACCCTTGATTCCGGATTGCTCAAGCCACGTCAAGGTGTATTCGATGAGAGGTTTGTTGGCGACTGGCAAGAGACACTTTGGACAGGGATCATCGCCGTAATCACTGGTGAGTGGAACGAGGCTAGGTGGGAGGTCAGTGGAAAAAATGAGGAAAAGACATGAAGATTACAGACTCGTTTCCAAAGCCAGCAAAAAGAACTGCGAGAAATTCCCTGGTGACTAGGTCTGATTTGACATTGTCGAGGTCCATGTCCAAGGAACAAAATCAGCAAGATAAGATTGTCCCAGTCATGTGATAGTGGTTGTCCTCTTCCTTCCATGTCCGTTCATCAGCTCTTCCAGCGGCTGGAGACCGTTGGAAAGGGTGCCTATGGTTCAGTCCATAAGGGCAAACATATACCCAGCGGAAATATTGTTGCTTTAAAAATCATAAACCTTGACACAGCAGATGACGACGTCGGGGACATCCAACGAGAGGTCGCCCTTTTGACCCAACTACGAGATGCCCCAAACATCACAAAGTACTTTGGTTGCTTCATGGACGGCCCTCGTGTATGGATCATAATGGAGTTTGCTCAAGGGGGGAGTGTGTTGTCCTTGATGAAGGCCTCTAGAGATGGCTGCCTCGAAGAGAAATACGTTGCAGTCATTGTTAGGGAAGTTCTTGTTGCACTCAGTTATCTCCACAAAGTTCCTGTAATTCATCGTGACATAAAGGCTGCTAATGTCCTCGTCACCGCTACCGGCAAGGTTATGATCTGCGACTTTGGAGTCTCCGCGCTCCTCGCAACAACTTCCAGCAAACGAAACACTTTAACTGGCACTCCCTATTGGATGGCTCCAGAAGTTGTCCAAACGGTTCCCGCATACGATACCAAGGCGGATATCTGGAGCCTTGGTATCATGATCTACGAAATAATAAAGGGAACACCTCCGCATTCCAATTTGGACAAATTCCAGGTCATGGACCTTATCCCGAGAATCAAGCCACCCAGATTGACAGAAACCGAGGGAAGTAAAGATCTGCGAGACTTCATGGCGCTCTGTCTTAAGGAATCGCCATCTGAGGTATCCTTCCCTTTTCTTTATAACCACACTCCAGAAATGCTAACGACATTTAGCGTCTTCCCGCAGATGAACTTGCAAAATCTAAGTGGATCAAATCCACATCCAAAGTTGGGGTCTCTATGCTGAAAGACCTGATCCTCCGTCTGCAGCAGGCTGGCCCTAGAGCTAGCCTGGCTGAACCTCTTGACTGGGAAAACTCGGAACTGAACGGGTATGCTTATCCACTTTGGGCGTGTCCTAGACCAGGCTAAAATAACATCACAGAGGTATTTCAGAAGATCATAGCTGGGAGTTTGACACCATTAGGAGCCGATCTTTTTTGTCTCCAGAAGGGGAGGACCCGAAGGAATATGTGCAGCCTGAGCCGTCATCAAGCCAGGCAACCATTCGTGCAAACCCGTCAACCACTTTCCCAACGTCATTGCGCGTGCTATTTGAGGATGGCAATTCTGCGCAACAAGAAGGGCGCTGGCCTAATCTCAGCGCCTCAGATGTATCTGTATCGCCGCACCTCAATACGAGCCCAGAAGAAAGAAACGACGAGGTCCAGCCCCAGTTGGGTGGACTTCCTCTTCCTCCTTTGATACTTCGCGCACCATCTAGGCCTTCGCTAAGCAGCAACAGTACCACAGTCGAAAATTCACATCGAATACCTAACGACTCAGCGCCAATTTCTCGAATTATTTCCCCCCTCAGTGAAAAAGTTGATCCAAGCTATCAAAGCAACCTGCAGGCCCGACATTTACCTCAAAACTCTCACGACGATTTGATGCGCCCGAGGCATCTACAACGCCCTCAGTCAAGAGCTGAGACGCCGACGAAGCAGTTTAATGCCGTCAGGAAAGCGCCTGGCCTGAATCGCGACGTTGACCTGGCTTCTCCAGCTTCATTCCAATTTCCTCAGCCGTCCAAGCCGACCCCCCTTTCGACAGGGACATTGGCCCCTCGTCAACTCCAGGCCCGCGCATCCCCTAGCACACCAGTTTATACACATCAAAACACCCTGTCTCTCGACTCACAGTCAATATCTCCTACAAATGACGATCATCCTCCAATATCGCGATCAAGGTCAGCGACAACTCCCCCACCAATAGCTTTATTGGACCCCGAAATCATAGTGAAACCTGTCCACACCTTAGAAGTCAAAAAAATAAATGATCCGACGGCCAATTCACAGCAGCCCGCGCGGGCAACGCCGGGTTTGAAGGATGTATTAAAGGCATGATTTACCCTAAAATTTCATCATAAACCTACGAACCGATCTATTTTTAACAGATTCCATTGCTTGCTTCTGGGCACCATATGGGAATAGGTGACCTCCTACCGCCGTCGCCTTCCGCAGTGATGAATGGTGCAAGGCAATTCCCTTCACTCTCTAGCTTGGTTCCGTTACCGACAATGGACGTCTCCCGGGATGATAGTCTGCTTCATGTTGAGAACACAAAGATTGGTTCAAGCTCAATCATTCAAGCCCGCAATAGCCATGAACTAGAGCAAACCATCCCGGTTGGTCCTCCATATGTGTACACTGCGTCACATCCAGTACTACGCCCCTTCGATTACGCGGCATTGATCAATCAGGGCCAATCCCTTGGTGGGGATCTTGAAAATACTCTCAAAATATTGGTGAATTGGCTATCTACCATTGAAGCGGGGTTAAACACAGTCCTAGACAACGCCATCGAAGAAGAAAATGATGACCACCCCGGGGATTCGCACGACGACGACCGAATTTCCGGAGCAAGTAACGATTTAGTTGATAGTTAAATAATACATAAGGGCTTAAGTATATTGGGTATGTAACACCAGGTCACAGGGTTATGTATTGCTTCGCGACAAGATAGTCTGTGATAATCCGAACAGCGTCAGCGACTCCCACTTCGTCGGTCCTGATGTGGATTTCGGGCGATTCAGGTGCTTCATATGGAGCCGAAATCCCGGTAAAGTCTGCGCACGATTATTGGTAGCAACGTCTTGACGCGAAAGGGCCCACCTTTTATCTCCCCCGCCCGCGCTTTCTTGTACAATCCCTTTGGATCTCTGTCTTCAACGACTTGAAGAGGCGCGTCGACGAAAACCTCTACGAATGGTAACGATGACCGATTGTGAAGGTCGCGGGCAAGATCTCTATCTGCGCGGTATGGGGAGATGAATGCAGTGACTGTGATGGATCCAGCGTCTGTAAACAGTTTAGATACCTGAGAAACCGGAGGTTCAGCTGGTGATGTAGAGGCCATTGAAAAATCTGGGAGACCTCGCCTATTCTTCTGATGTTTTCGTTGCGAGATTTTTCGTCGAATCCGAGGTCCTTGTTCAATCCAAATCGGACATTATCTCCATCCAGACGGTAGGTAAATTTTTTAAAGTGGAGGAGATGCTGTTCCAGGGCGCACGCGATTGTTGACTGATGGGCATGAGAAAGGTGATACGAATAAATATCAGGATTGCCGACCTTCCCACTTGCGCTGAGGCCAGTCAACCAGATCGTTGCACCTTTCTGGCCAAGCAGTTCGGTGCGTTCACTATTCGTCACAGAGCCTGAAGAGGGATCGGTGGCAGAAGGTGGTTCATATATTTATGACTACTAACCAGGATGAAAGGTGATGTTAGTGGCCATGATGGAGGAATGAAAATTGGGGCAGATCTAGGTTCGTCGATAACATTATCATTTTAGTTTTAACGCAAGTCACAGGATGAGGTGACGTGCTTATGAACAATCGGCGTTCCGGTGGTCGACGAAATCGGATGTTTGTCGCTCGTCCCAGGGACATTGGACGGCTGGGAGGCGCAGACGCAATATCAGTATCGTCCTATGTCTCACCCGCGGACTCGCGAATTGTTGTTGGATCCCAGCGCCAATAACTTTGGTTTAAACCATCCAGAAAGGGCGGAAGATGTGGAGAATGATGGGAAAGGTGCACGACGCTTGAGGTGTTTGCACCGCTTGCTCATGATCATTGTGGTATATTTCAACTCAATCAAGTATCCAAAGACTGATAGGTAAGGACCACTGTGTTTGCTAAAATTTACTAGCTGGGAACCACCTTTGGTTTGGAGGAAGTCCGCGTATTATCTTTGACTTTGTACCCACATTCCTTCATCTCCTGCAGCACCAGACTACCCCGAGAGTCCTCCACTGATGAACATTTTACCAACAAGGATTCATAAATCGCACGGGTGGGCACATGGCCAGCTGCCTTCATCTCTTCGAGATAGAAGAACGCGTCCTCATAGGTCTCCTGAGTTAGACAGAGGAGGATCATTTTCCCGTAAGTTTCTTCATTTGGTTTGACTTGGGCTTGTTTCATATCGTCCAACAGTATATCGCCAAGCTGCCGATGGTGGGCACCGACACAGCCCTGTAAAAGAAGGTTGAATGTGGAAAGGTCTGGTAAAAGGCCGTAATCAGAAAATGTCTTGTATATGCCAATGGCGCGTTGCAAGTCGCCAAGGAAGATGGAGGCCTGAATCATGACATTCAGAGCATCAATGTCAAGGCCTGCATTTGACGCATGGATCTCGTCAATTACACTCCACGTTGAGTCGAGGGAATCGATATCGCGCTTGATGGAATCAAAGATGAACGCGGATGTGAGATCTGTCGGGGGAATGTCGTTTTTCCGCATGATGTGAAGGGTTACTAGTGCTTCTTTAATCTGACCGTTGCGACAAAATGCTTCGATGAGTGCCGAAAAATGGTGCTCTTGCCAGTCAACGTATCCAGTTTTTAAGACGCGAAGGACGTCGGTGGCAAGATCTGGAAGACCGTGACGAGCAGCGGTGTTGAGGGTGGCCATGCATACGCCCTCATTCGGGGTTATGTTTAGCTCGTCGACGACCCGGGACCAGCAAGTCAGGACACCTTCAAGCTTTCGAAGATATTAAAAATGGGGATAAAACCGTACGAGAGGACGTACATAGAGATGTCTGGCTGATGAAGCCAGGCAGGCTATCCAAGCCGAGTCTTCTAATCGGCGGAGGGAAACCTGCTCGAAATAGATGGCGGTATCAATGGCAAGTCGAGAGTAACCACAGTCTGCGGCCAATATCACGACGGCTTGGGCTGCAGAAAGTTCCGGTACAATGTCTTTTTTTTTCATGGCCATCATATACTGCAGGGCCATTTCAATGTTGCCTTCGTCGACAAGACACTGGATAATCGCGGTATATATTGGGGCATTTGGCTTTACACCAAGCCGTGTCATTTTATCCAGAGCATTCCAGAGGTTCGTATAGGGTCGACGACGCTGGGCCTGTCAGAGATTATTTAGATGGCGCAATGAGAGAATGAATGTTATTACGTTGACGAGATGGGCAAATGTGGTGGGTGTTGGCTGAACACCAGAAAGTAACATGTCGTCAAAAATGGCCCAAGAAAAGAGCCAGCTTGCATCACGAGCGGCGAGACTCATGAGGGCATTATATATTGAAGCGTCTGGTTTCATTCCGGCAGATTTGAGCTGAGCAGAGATTTTTAGACAGTCGGCAAAGTGGCCCGAATTTGCAGAAGCCAATATTTTAACGGTATAGTCGGTGACTGAAGGGGAGCTGAATTTGAGATTGCATCTTGGAGGAAAGGTATGGAAGAGACGACGGACAGAAAACATGAAGAAGACAGAAAGAGAGGCGTGCTTACATAATACGTGTTCCAGCAATCAACGCGTCTTGTTCGCAGACCACCACCACCATGGTAGGCCAATCTCTGTCTCCCAAGTTCTTTACTCACACCCTCTCTAGTTTTACTCGGAGACAATCCTCTCTCGTCGAGGCCCTTTGGGTAGGGTCTGGCTCGCAGCCCACATGGAGCGTAAGCTCTCAAAGAGTCAGACCCTCCAAACAGACATCGAGCAATCTGTTGGTCAGTTTTCCTCCTCTCCTCATCTTGCTTCATTCTGACGCGTCTCAGAGGCCATAATGGGTCAAGAAATTGAAACGATGGCTCTCCGTCTCAGTGGTCAGCTCCTTCTGGGTGTCGTGCGAATTTACAGTCGCAAAGCCAAATACCTCCTCGATGACTGCAATGAGGCCTTATTAAAGATAAAAATGGTGCCTTTCAATCCCTTCTCCACTTCTTTACCTTGCCTTATTCCGTAATCCAGGCATTCCGTCCAGGCACGGTCGACTTGGCCGAGGATCAACTCACTGTGAACAAGACCGCCATCACGTTGCAGACCAATGGTCTCGGGTTGGATCTATTACTCCCAGATGTGGACTGGTGAGTCTCACGCAACGGCAAATGCACTTCGTTTATCATCATCTTCCAGGGAAATGGACTTTGAGGATCGCCCTCTGCAGCGTCAAGGCCACCACCAGGCACACGTCGACGATATCACCCTCCGCACCGCCGACGACTTCCATCAGTTTGGCGCAAATGACCCATTCGATATTGGTCCCTCGGATGGAATCGGCTCCCAAGACTTTAATGACCTCGACCTGGGTATTCATTGGGGTGATGAGCAGAACGACAAGTCTGAGGCGCTCAGTATGCAAGGTAGCGTGGGTGTCGGTCGTGATGCACAGATCCTTCGTGATTCTCTTGAACCTGACGTTATACGCGCTCATCAACTCGCTGTCGACCTCGATATGTTATCTCACCGGAGCAAGAGCAGAGACCTTTCGGAGCAACCTTTCCAGTCGGCTATGGACATCGACGTCTTTCCTGATGTGGACCTAGGGGATTTGGGTATTGGCTTTGATGATCCTCCGCCTCAAGCCTACAACGAAAATGAGAGGACCCCAAGTCAAACACGCTCCCCTTCTCGTGCTTGTGAGTGTCCTGCCCTACCACTCTCCCTACAATATTAATCTTCACTCTAAGCTTCACCTCTCACCGAGGTGCCCCTCACTCCTCCCCCCTTGGATCATCGACAACTCGAGGCAGCGCCACCACCTCCCAACGGATCCAAGAAAAAGCCTAGGGATCGAAAGCAAATCATTGATTCTGTTACTGAACTTCAGAATGGGACCTCAAGCAACGCCAACCGAGGACGAGCTGCAGGGAACGCCAATCCTCTAAATGTGGATATAACCAATATCATCTCTCAGCAACATTTTTTGCCTCGTTCATCCATTGTTATGAGACTGCTGGAAATTCGTGGAGATCCTGTGACCTACTTCCTGCCTACGCAATCAAAGGGTAATGCTGTTCTTTACTCTGCCGCTCCTCCCGGACTTGCACCAGAATTAGCACAACTTTTCACTCGTCCTGTTCCGGGTGCAACCTCCCACAAGCGGAAGGGGTCATCCCCAGGACAGAGCCCAAGCAAGAGACTTCGCCGAGATGACGTCGAAGTGGCCAGGCGGGATGCTAGCCTGGCCCCCAGCGACATGGTTTTCAATGGCGACAATGAACTCCCCGCGGTTGATGGCAGCTTTCAATTTCCAGACCATGCGGGTGCCATGGACGATTATCAGCTTGAACTTCCCGACGTTGGTATTCAACTCGAGGACGGACGGGCCAGGTCAGTGTTCACAGATAGGAGTCGTCTGTCATCTCTGGGTCCTGAAGGATTGGATGATGTTGATCGCGCCATCGATTTGAATTGCCCAGTCTCTATCTTCGATGTCAGCCAACCTACACAAACCCAAGCGCCGGAAGACGATCAAGACCAAGCGGATGTCCCAGAAACCAATAGACAAGGTTACAGCAAGAACACAATCAAGGCATTGGGACTGGTCAGAAGGGAATTGCAGCCTGGTGCTAATGAGAATGCAGATGGACCCAAAGTGATGAGCTTCAAGCAAATGTCCACTAACGTAGGTGACCATATCTTCATGCGACGTGTTTTCTCTTTCTCACTTTTAAAAAAATAGGCGTCTCGACGAGCGGCTGCATCCTTCTTCTTTGAGATGCTGGTATTGGGTACTCGAGATTGCCTCCAAATTTCCCAAGAAGCTGCCTTTGCGGACATAGAAGTATGTGCCAAACCCCGACTCTGGCAGCAACAACAGCATGGAGAAAGCATAAATGTGGAGGCATAGACCTTGTTCCATTTATATAAGGATTTTTGATTATTGATTTGTTGATCTTTTACCATGTTTCTTTCCGGGTCGCCTTTTTGAATTAGTGTTTCGCTTGGTTAGTTTACAGGAATTTAAGCACATCTATGTATATGGGATAGCAGAGTTGTACAGACAGCGGAATGAAAAAAAAAAGTGTAATTAAAAAGCCCCTTGCACTCTAGTTGAAATGCTTGAAAGATACTGATGAGCAGCAGTCAAGGCCTCCTGCACCTTGTCAACCTCAAGACCCACTCCTTGGGCAGATTCTTCCTTGCCACCGGCCTGTAAAGAGTTTCATTTAATAAGTGTTGCATTGGATGACCTTGGATTTAAATCATACTTTTCCACCTAATATTTCTGTGACCTTTGACGCCCAAGCACGAGCGTCTCCTCCCTTTCCCTTGAGAGAAGACGGAAGATAATTTGCATGTGCAACCTTTCTGTTCTCCGAGTCCACGGTGAAAACATATAAACCCTTCTCAAGTTGCTTGGCTTGTGACACGAGGCATTGTAGTATCTAAAGGTTCACGTCAACATATCAGGAAAAGCAAAATCTATGTGAGAACCCACATACCTTTGCATTGCCATCAACATCAACTAGTGCAATATAGGCATCTGATGTTTCATTATCTTTGAAGTGTTGTTGCAATTGTTCGATGGCCTGTTACAGTGTCAGCAGTGGGGTTTCCCGATGCCAGAACACACACAATGTACATTTTTATTGGCTTGGGCTTCTCTATCTTTGAGTTGTTTGTCGTGCGCCTTGCGGACGGCGGCAAGACGATCCTTCAGTTGGGCCTTCTTCAGGATGGAAATATCAGCTTGGCCGAGTTCCTAAGGCGAGACAGAAGTCAAGAATTATCTAGCAAATAGCAATAAACGGGACGAACGACGCTGAAGGCCTTTAATCCACTATCCTTGGTTTTTCCCGTGGACACTTCGAGAATGTCAAGCTTCTCTCCTAGCGACTGCGCAAGTCGAGTAACATCATGAGCTTCGTGGCCTGTCACGGCGACAATGCGACGAATTCCTTTGGCGATACCTGATTCTTCTGTGATCACAAAGTCCTTGATATCTCCAGTCTTGGCAACATGTCTATAAACCGAGTATTAGCGCCATCGAGTGGAGAAAAAAAAAAAAAAAAAGGTCGCCCACGTTCCACCGCAAAACTCAACACTTGTCTTGCGCCATTTAGGGTTTTCGAGGTCCTTCGAAATATCTTCAACGTCGTATTCCAGAGTCACCACCCGTACAGGATCCGGGTACGATTCTCCAAAGACAGCTCTAAGCCCAGGAATGCGCGAGGCAGTCTCCAAATCCAGTTCCTTGCTGAAGACTTTGACATTGCGTTTGATCCAGTCGACGCTCATTGACTCGATTTGCTGAAGGTCAGGCAACGGGATTTGAGCTTTGTGAGAAAAGTCGAAACGAAGCTTGTTGGGAGCGACCAATGAACCTTTCTGGTCGATATGGTCACCAAGGACTTCCCGCAGAGCGTAGTTGAGGATGTGGGTCGCGGTGTGGTTGTTTCGCAGGGGCCATCGGCGGAGCTGATTAAAGTTGTTGGAGAAGAAAAGAGGGATTGGAGAATTCGAAGGCTTACTTCGTCATACGAGGCAACGACTTGCGTTCCGAGAGAGAGGGCGCCATACTTGAGATGTCCGGTGTGCAACACATAGCCACTGTACGCTTGGACATTGACGACCTCGAAATCGGCCACACCGTCGATCACAATGTTACCTGTGTCGTATTCCTGTCCACCCGCTTCGGCATAGAAACATGTCTTGTCCAAAATGAGCCCAAAGGTGGCACCTTCTGGAATATCTTTGGTCGAATGGAAGAAGGCCTTGTCATAAAATATCGCTTTGACAACTGAATTGACCGTTCCCGGTTCTGAAGATTTTTTTTGCTTATTTGGGTGGGGGCAGAAAGAAAAAAAAAGAGCCCAACGCACTGAATTTCGCAGAGTCATCTGTCTTTTGCACGTCATCATTCTTGGCTAAAGCGTCTAGGTCGTGGACTTCGAGTTTGACGAGGTTAGTTCCGCCCTTTTTCAACGACGCTTTGCTCGCTTCCTTTGACTGGGCCTGAGCTTCTTCAAATTCTTTGTCGTTTATCGTCAACCCCAGTTCCTCGGCCATCAAGCGGGTGAGGTCGACGGGGAAGCCAAAGGTATCGTAAAGTCGCCAGACGTCCTTGCCATTGAGCTCGACGACTCCTTGCTCCTTGGCACGGGTCGCAAATTGGTCAAACAATTTTTCCCCCCGGTCCAGCGTTCGGGAGAATGATTCTTCTTCTTCGTCCAAGATTTCTTTGATTTCGTCAAGCTTTTTCGTAATTTCAGGGAATGCGTCGCCCTTTGAGATGGGAATGAGTAGGGTTGTACGGGAACAAAAAAAAAAAAGGTGATCGATACCCACCATATTCTCGACGACGACCGGCATCAACGAAGAAAAGAACGAGCCAATATTGACGCCAAGCTTCTTTCTCGCATAGCGCGCGCCCCGCCTCAATATCCGCCTGAGAACATATCCACGGCCAACGTTGTTTGGCACTCCACCGTCACTCAGCGCGAATGTGAGTGTGCGAACATGGTCAGCGACGACTCGGTAGGCGGTGTCAATGCCATCCACATCATCGGCACCAAAGCGCCCTTGGTACGGACGAACACCAGTGAGTTCTTGGATCTTGTCAAAGATAGGAACGAATATATCTGTATCATAGTTGGATCGCCTGTCTTGGATGGCAGAGACCAGTCGCTCAAACCCCATGCCGGTGTCGACGTGTTTGGATGGAAGGGCGCGAAGCGAGCCATCTTCTTCGCGGTTGAACTGGATGAATACATTGTTCCAGATCTCCAAGACGTCGGGATCGTCTTGGTTGACGAGATGAGCGGCGTTTCTACCACCTATGCGATCATAATGAATTTCGCTGTTCAATGGGGTGAAACGGAGTGGGCAGAGGCAGAGACAAGGCAAGCTAACCTGCAAGGTCCACAAGGACCGGTGGCGCCCATTTCTATAGAAGAGAAAATAAACACAAAACGATGTACGGAGAAGGGTGGTGCACTGACCCCAGAAGTTGTCTTTAGCATTGCCGGGAATGACATGGTCTTCTGGGACGCCCCGATCAAGCCAATATTGCTTCGCCTCGAGATCCGGCTGCAGGCCGTTCTTTGGATCACCCTCAAAGTATGTCACATACAAGCGATCGGGGGAAAGCTTGTACACGTCGGTAAGGAGTTCCCATGAATATGCGATCGCGTCTTTCTAAAAAAGGCAATACCGATTAAAACGAGGGGGGGGGGAAATAAAATAAAATGACCTTGAAGTAGTCGCCAAACGACCAATTGCCTAGCATCTCAAAGAAGGTGTGGTGGTACGAGTCCTTGCCGACATCTTCGAGATCTGGAGTAATGGGTTGTGAGAGAGACGAAAATGACTCGATGGATTTTGATTGTGACAATACCGTTGTGTTTTCCTCCGGCTCTGATGCACTTTTGCGAATTGAAAGCGCGCTTGACCTTGGACATCTCGGAATTGGGATCTACTGTGCCAAGGAAGATGGGCTTGAACTAGAAGGGCATCGTGAAACAGTTGCTCTCTTGATTGTAAAATTGAAGAGGACGGACCTGGTTCATGCCTGCATTGGCAAAGAGGAGGGTAGGGTCCTCGAAGGGGATCGTGGGTGACGATGGGATAAGAACATGGTTTTTCTGGCGGAAAAAATCGAAAAACTGCTGCCTGACGCGGGGGGCAGACCAAGGACCTTGGTAGGGCATGACTTTGAAGATGGAGGAGAGTCGGCGTGCAGTGGCTAACATAACATTTGTGTGACGATAGTGACAACTGTAAGTTACTCACAGGAGTTGACACGGGTTCGAATAAGGATGCTCTAAATTCACTGGCTATACAAGTACATTCGAGCTCGTATTTAAAGCTGAGAGTCATTCTAACTAATGACTCATTGGAAAGTAATTGGCCTGGGAAGCTTACAATAGTACGGTCACTTTCGTGACAAGATCACATTTTTGTTTTAACCATGCCCCGTATTCCGCCCTCGCTGCTCGCTGTCCTTCGCCGCCGTCCACCACCTCTGCCCATCATGAATGCCGCCCGTCTCGTTGAACGACTGGCACCGAAGCCTATGGCTCTACCCAGTCTTTTCCGCATCCAAAACACACCACCGATCACGCAGTCGCTGCTATTCCAACTACCCGTCCGGTTTGCTGCTCGGGGCACTGAATACCAACCGTCACAACGGAAAAGAAAACGCAAACACGGGTTTCTAGCGCGGAAGCGCACTGTTGGGGGTCGCAGAGTTCTTGGCCGTCGGATGGCCAAGGGAAGGAAATACCTCTCTCATTGAGTAAGTATGTGTTTACGCGTATCATTACTCTTCTTTTATTAAAGGTGGTATCAGGTCAGAAAGCAAATACTACTACTACTACTATGATGATGACAGCTATAGAGTGTGGTTGTCTAATGAAACAAGGGTTGTGTTACATTGTGTGAAATAGCACTTGTGCGGAAAAAAAAAAAACCCCCATCCGGATAGATAATAAAACGATTGAGAACAATTCCGGGTATCCAAACAATTCCTGAAAGGTATAACCTGCAGGGTATATAGTAATAAAGGGGTGATTAGCGGACGCCGTCGAGGATGGGACGGACATCAGGGACAGAGGTGAGATCAGCGAGAAAGGGTATAAGGTCAGTGAGTTCGGCATCGTGAGGGTCATTGAACCATGAAGAAACAGGGACGGCGTTATTGGGATGGAAGATGTAGGAGGCGGGAGAGTTGTCGAGGATGATGGTGTCGGCAATGGGCCTGCCTAGTTGGGAAAGATCCTAGAGAGGAAGTGAGGAAAAGGTAGAGGTGGAAAGGAAGAGGGGAATTTACCTTTACATAGTTGCCCTTGTGATTGAAACAGCTTTCGCGGAATAGGCGATGGGCAACGACACGATGGATATCGAGCTTATCTAGGACGGGATCGGCGTACTGAAGAAAAGGGTATGAGGAAACGAAGAACAGTGGGAGGGAAGACGGACTTTGCTCAAGCTAGCAGTGAAGATGACGACCTCGTAAATCTCGCCCATTTGCTTCAAAAAGTTGTCGACACCAGGGCGTTTTAGGACATGAAAGTGATGCCAGTGATATTCTATTTCGACAGGGACGATAAAGTCTGCCTGCTGGACAGCCTGTGTGTGTGGGGGGGGGATGAGATGGGATGTGAGTAGGGAGGGATAAATACATGCCTTGAAGCTACTGTGAACCAGGGTTTCGTCCAAATCAAGGACAAGGCACTTTCTGCCGACATGTTCAGGAGCGATGGGGGGCAAGAGCGGGTTTGGGACGCCATCCTATAAGAGAATGAAAAGGTGAAGAATGAGAAAAGTCAAGTACGAACAAGGCCGATGGGGATACCAGAGCCACCGGACTTTATGAGGCGGAGTTCTTCGTCGTCTTCGTGATGGTCGTCGTCGGTGTAGCTGGTGCGGTCTGAATCGTCGGGGTCATGGTGAACGAGTTGTGTGCCTGGTGGTTGGACGGCGCCAGAAGTCATGCCATCTGTTTCGTCCTCTGGGAGCGGGGGGGGAGGGGGTGTGATGAGGACATCCAGAGTGGTGTCCAGGTCGGGCTTTGAGATGACTTTGAGGGGAAGCGGGGTGATGATTGGAGCAGAGACGCAGGGAACGACTTTTGTGACGACACGGGAAAGAAAGGAGGATTTCCGGCGATGATAGCGGCCATTTGAGGCGTCGTCGACGACGACCACTGGCGCGGAGAACAATCTCTGCCGGAGACTTGGTTTCGCGGCCATGGCAGTCCAACAGCAAGGGCGGCCGTGACAGTCATGTGTTGTGACATCAAAGGGTTCATGTTTCTGTCTTACATACTCATTCTCTGACTAATACAACCAATGCTATCCTTCACGTCCGTTGGCCAGCCCTCTTCAGATGCCGCTCAGAATATTCAGACAATGCGCCTCCGCGACGATCCTCCCCCCATAACACGTCAATCAAAAAAGCGAAAAACTCCACCAACCGTCGATCCTCCTCTCCTTCCGCCCCCGCATGCCCTTATGCATCCCATTCCCGGCTATCCATATGCACCTACCGATTACACTCCCGGTGGTATGCCTCCTGGTGCCATTCCCCATCCAATGCAGCAGCAGCAACAGCAACAACAGCAGCAGCAGCAGCAACAACAACAACAGCAGCAACAGTCTCAGTCGCCCCCACCCAGTTCCGGCCAACGTCCGCTGAGCTCTACAAAGCGCGCAGAGCAAAACAGAAAGGCCCAGCGCGCTTTCCGCGAACGCAGAGATCAGTCAGTCCACTCACCTTTT
>Ga0307509_10003195_pt1 | contig 25330 bp, 20 predicted proteins | sample 10_EM_MG_FD_202245 | JGI IMG/M metagenome (GOLD analysis project Ga0307509, IMG submission 202245) | Populus trichocarpa ectomycorrhiza microbial communities from riparian zone in the Pacific Northwest, United States - 10_EM | ecosystem: Host-associated > Plants > Roots > Unclassified | place... | reverse complement strand
ACTATTGTGATAGTTCTATCAAGCACGACAATCCACCCACCTTACTATCTGAAGAGATAGTACCTCTAGTAAAACGACTCAAGACAAGCAAGCCAGTTCCGTACTATCTGAAGAGATAGTATTCCCCCACGCTTTATTATAAAGGAGAAGACTTGCTCCCTATAGGAAATCACTATCGTTGCCTGTTGCACAACTACCTAACAATAGGATTGTTACAAATATGCAGTTAAAGGATATTATGATTGAAATGTCAACTCGATATAAGTTTAATCCAAGGTAAGTTGAAAGCATATTTCTTGAATAGTTATATAACTACTATTAACAACAAAAAACTTAATAGCTTTTTAGTGAAGGCACCTATCGATCAAGGTTTGCGGAATGGGGTTTCAGCAAAAAGCAGGAGTCCTTGTTCAAGCATATGGTCTTGGTGAATAAGGTTAAGGAACTATGGAGTAGAAATCTTAGTTCAACCAATATGCTCCGATGTTTACAATAGAAGGCTGGCATCTATCTCCGTTACAGTTAAAGAATTTGCGTCTTCATCCAAGTTTAAGACTGTTGATGGGAACAGCTCATACTCCCGAAGCACGGCTAGAGGCAGCTGTACGTGCAGAAACCTATGTTCAGGAACACCTGGTTTGCGGGCAGTCAATTCGATATGGCGGACAATATGCACTTACCAATATTCGCTTAAGTGGTGTATTTATATCACAGTACGTTGTCTATTTTATTTTTCTATATTTATAACTACTAATTACTAATTATAAATATTATCAGTTTAGAAAACAAATCAGAGAGGCAATGCAGAAAGTAGATCCAGATGGGGTGCAATGCGAAGTCAAATGATTGGCAAAAAGAGGGTTCGACATGAGTTTCATATTCAAGAACCTAATCGTGTACTATCAATTGATGGTCATGATAAGTTATCACGTTTTGGATTTGAAATTTATGGGGCTATTGACGCATACTCACGGTATGTGTTGTGGTGCTATGTTGGCATTTCAAATCGAACTGCTGTATCGGTCAACAAGCAGTATCTTAGACTTTTACGAACAACTCTGCATATACCGAAGTTGATTCGTTCAGACAAGGGTATGAATTTTCCTATTTTTAATTTCATAATATCTTATCTATTTATTATATAATTATAACATTATTTATGGGATCAGAAACAGTTCTTTTAGCTGAGTCTCATCTCACATTACCCAGAGCAAACTACCCTAATCTTCTATTCGCAAAAGCATACTCCTTTGGTAAATCTACCAAGAACCAGCGCATCAAAGCTTGGTGGAATATTTTAACTGAAGCCCAAACACAAGAATGGAAACGTTACTTTGCTAAGTTGGAATCTGATGGATATTTTGATGGTGGCAATATTGATAAATCATGTCCACAATTCCTTTATATGGATATGATACGAACTCATATCCATCAATTTATTGAAGTTCACAATTCTCATCCTATTCGATTTCAACGGAGTCGTGATTATTATCAACCTACTAGTCAGCTTTTCCTAATGTATCACTATCCCGAGAGCGGAAAGAACTATCATGAAAAGGTTAACGAAAGCATATTATCAGCTTTGAAAAAGGAGGTTGCAAACTATAATCTCGATGAATACTTACCTTCATTAACAACAGAGCTTTATGGATGCCTCCTAAAGGAGGCAGGATATCCGGATCTATTTTCCTATAGTGATCCACGTCACAGAGATGCCTACATCTACCTACGAGATAGGGTCTCTCAGTATATCACTGATGGTGGACAAGTACAATTAGTGTCATGTCCAGCTGGTGCAGCTGAATGGATTGCAGCAAATCGCACTCATGAGATCGCGATACATCGAGGAAATGTTATTGGTCAACATGGTGATACCATGAGGGGGTTGATACCAACTGATGACGAGTATGAGGAAAGTTTTGAGACAATTCAGAGCAGTGACTTTAGTCTACCTGATCAGGAAGCTGAAGGTACATCAAGTACCTTGACAAAAAGAAATTCTCAGTTGCCACAGATTGCTACGTCTCAGGCTTGTCGTAAGTAAAAGTAAATATCTTTTACTAGTGTGAAAAAAATTACTAACTGAAAATAGTTAATAGTAACGAATACGAAAAGCTTCCAGACACAAAAGACAACAAGTATATTGATGATAATATACATTTTCTTTATATTTAAGACTCAAACTCTGAACATTCAATATCTACATTCTAAGTCGATTAAAACCTTCATTATATTTCAGCAGATATCTTCTATTGTTCCACTTATCCTGTTTCTCTATCTTTTTCAAACTCTTTCTCGCTCCAGCTCCCCCTCTTTTTATCTATATTTTATATCACATATATTTCCCCCCCTTCCGCCAATATACATTTCCTCTTTTACTCTAGTCGGTATGTCTGCCTATCAGGTTGATTGTTGTTCCTGTCGGCAAACTCTTCCTATCCGGGGAAATGTCAGTATTTGTATAGGATGTAATCATCCTGTTAGCGTTCACATCAGTTTCAATAATGATGAGGTTGAAATTCTTCCAGGCTGGAATCGTAAGTAATATAATCCCTACTCTTATATTATTTATATTAGTATTAATAAGTTCTACAGCCATATCAGCTTCAACAAATTCTACGACTCCGTCAAGTTCGATGAGTCTATCAACTTCCTATCGGCCTCCCCGAAGTGTTCACGTTTCAGAAGAGGTTAAATTTCAGACACAATGTGTCGATCCAGTAAAGGAACAGCCTGAATCACTACCATCCTCAAAGTTCAATACTCTTACTACTTCAAGTAGTAGTTTTACGAAACCAATTCAACGATGAGTTGGACTTTACTTCTACCGCCGAGGTCTTAAAGCCGGATTCTATGAATCACCAACATTACTCAATTTTACACGTTCGGAAAGAATTCCCAACTGGCAGCTCTATTTGAAAAATCTGGTACTTCAACATCCTGCATGATTTAGCTATCTCAATATAAAGACTATGGAGTTGCATCCACGACTAGCTATTTGTGTTGGTTTCTGGGATGGAACAACAACAGGAATTGGGCCAAATGCCAATATTCTTCAAAATAGTGGACTAATATCTGATCTTCTTCGCTTGACTGATTGTCCTCAAGTATCTAATTTAACTCAGACTACACTTACTCCCTCAAAAGGTTCACGATCTGTTAGTTCACTATTACGAATGGCTATCACAATTCATTTACGCCCAATTGGAGACAATTCATAGGATGAGGAGAATCATTCTCACCTTCCACTTAAGAACGAATCCCAAAAGAGTTCTCCTTTCAGTCTTACTTTACCACCAAACGAAAAGTCCTCAACTTTACCTTCAACGGCTAATATTTCTTGTGAAAAACAAGCTTCTTCCACCCAAATGGTTCTTATAAAATCAGATACCAGCGATGAAGACGATTCTATGACTAGTAGATCAACAACTCAGGAAGATACACCTCCTCCATCCTACCTACCTTCTAATAATACACCTACTTCTGTTTCTTTATCTACTTCGCATATATCTGCCAACCTCGAGTCCAACAGACCAGCCACTCCAATCGCCAATACCAATACTTCCTCCATAATTGGTAGAAAACGAAGTTTGACCTTACTTTCCCCTCAAAATATATCTACTCAGTCTACTCGTGAGCTTAAGCGCAAGCCAAGCGATAAGATTGGTAAATAAGCTTCACAATTACTTATCCAATGGTCAGATTTTCTTGATGATTTGATTGACCAGAATATTGAAAACAAGTCTGGATAAAGTATCTGTTAGCAGTATAAATTATCTGTCCGTTTTCATATTTTCTTTTAAAACATGATTTTTGTTCTTTTATATTTTCTCTGATGCCCTAACACCTTTTTCATTATCAGTTTTTCTTGCTTTCGACTTGTTTTCGGTCTTGTTACCTCACTTATTTGCTTTGTATTTTGATTTCTTTGCGCTTTACTATCACTTTTCAAGCTAATCGTACTTCACTTTTTTCTTATATTTCTTTCAACAATTTTTCTGTTCTATATTTTCTTATATCTCACAATTCACATTTTATTCTTTGTTTTCTTTACAACTCCAATGATTGAAATCTGAATACTCTAATAGATTACCACTTTCTCTTTCCTCTTTATTATATATTTGATCCAGAGGGTAATTGTCTATTCATATTCTCTGACATACAACCTATTTTTTTCTTAAGACATTTCACTTCAAGCCTTTCAAGCCCTTATCGGCCTTATCACAAAGAGTCAGAAATAGCATTTACAGTAACGGTAAGAGAAAAACCTTCAATACACTATAGTTTATATTTCTACTCTCTTCATCTTATAAAGACACTATTGAATCTAATATAAATATGATATCTTATAGGTTTTATAGCCGAGAGTTCAGTACCTATCTCCTCTCATTTCATCAAATAGTGTAATTTTCTGGAGCTCTAATACTTGATTTCTAGCCAATATTCTCTAATTATATCATACTTGCCTACAGCTAACATGCTACTGCTTTCCGTTCAGACTTGCACCCCGCTGCTACACCCTTTCTCAAGAGCACTTTACTACTATCCACTTCCCAGCTAGTATCTTACTACGATTTGTGGAGTGCTGTTCTGAAAAACATAGGTTGTTCTCCGTGCAAGATATGTCAAGCTACTTGAATTGATTGTTTGCTAACTTTTGACTCATTTCCTTCACTCAGGCTTAATCGTACCGGAAATCTTATTGCCTTTTCAACTTGGCAAGCATCGTTAGGATTATCCATATAATGCAACTGATCCTATTGATGACTTAGCTTACTTGTTCCTAGTTTAAATATTTGGTTTTCTTTCTTGATTTTTGATTTCTATTAAGCTATATTTTTGAATTACTTATCTCTGGAGAGGTTTGAAACTCTTGTCGTTTTCAAGTCCTGTTTTTTGAAAAATTTCCCCTCACATCAAAGGTTTTTTTAGTTATTCATGGCTACTCATAAATTGAGCTGAAGGTTTTTTTATTGCTATAGCTGGTTCTGAATACATGTTTTGTAAACAAATATTATGATTCGTAACCAATTTTTCCTATGCCTGCCAATCCTAAATTTATAAATATTATTTATAAACTGTAGAGTTACCCGGCCTTGCTCTTTCATTGTGCTGTTACTACCTGCTCGCTTAAGTTTTTTTGCACTCGATGTCTACTTAACCCGCCGTAAACAGCCCCTCCCTCCCGTACCCATCCTGTTCGCTAAGACAGCCGGAAACATCGTCACGAACACTGGACACCCTCGGCGCATCCGTGGGTGAAGGCAGTCCCTAACTTCGGATCAAACACTCTCCTCTGTCCTCGGCAAACTCCCGACCATGCGGCTTCGTCTTCCCTCCCTTTCACTTCCCTTGCCTCCGCTCTTAGTGCAACGACGTACGGTAGTGCCGTGCTGAATGTGCTGTACGACCGCAACCCCCCCATTCAACAGCGCAAGACCTCCACTACGAGAACCCGCTGTCGCAACACTTCCCTCGCTTGCCGCTTTGGAAAGGGCTAGGGCGCGATGGCGACGAAACGGCGAAACGGCGAAGTGGTTACAGCGAAACGAAACGCCAAGAGTTCACAACGAAAACGCGATCGCACAACCTAGGAGTGGGAATTTGGTGGTTTCATTCGAACTCAAAGTTATGGAGCGACTGTCCGTCTAGGCCCGCACAACCCTACGGTATTACAATCCCGAGGTAAGCCGGGTCGGATTGCCTATCCCGCAGTACGATCGTACATCTGGAAAGTGGGGAAGTTCTCTTCATCAATAACACCACAACTAACTAACGGTAAAGATAGGAGTACGGTAGATATAGCCACAACAAAGTCTTCCTATCCTTCCATTAGCCACCACACATGCCCGCGCTATTGCACGTATGTCTCCCATTACCCTTGCTCACTCCCGTGCTAACAAAGGAAAGACAAAATCCCCCTGTTCACACCCTCCCGACATATAGCCCTCGTGCGCCCGACTCTTTCACGCTTCCCTTACAGCTTTCCCGATGAACGCATCGATCCAAAACTCAAGCGCATTCCTACAGCCAAAATACCCTCCCGAAAGCCAAAGCACATCTCCGAAGCCAAAACGCGTCCCCAAAAACAGAGCGCATGCCCAAAGCTACCCAAACCGTGAAACGACTATCGCGATTTGCTGAGCATGCCGAGCAGCATCTCACGATTTCCAACACCCGCGCCCACAATGCCACGTTCTAGCGCAGCGCTCTGCACTCTGCCCCCGGCACACCAAACATCTGCCATTTCTCCTTCCCTCCCACTCTTGTCCCTAGCTACACTCCAAAATTGGTTGGGAAGGCCTCGCCTACGCTCGCCATCAGCATGCAGAGCCACCATCCCCGCACAACCCTAGCGTATGTGCAGGACGTAGTCCTGGCTGGCGTCAAGGCTGCCGCTGATGAGCACAAGCGGTCTGCAGCCTCTTAGGTGACTGAGGCCCCATGCACCCTAGGAGAGCATAGGCGACCTCGCGTGGAGGGATCCGATGTGGACTCTCGTCCTCATGGCAAGCCTCACACCCGCGTACTGTAAGACCCTGGGCTAGCCGGAGGCTACAAAGCTCGTTTGGCACTGGGTCCTGCATACCCTTGCCATGTTCGATCGCAACGGGGGACGGAGGAAATGGGGGCGGTGGATGCCTAAGCGCATGCCGGAATGATCTCAATCTCGGAGGTGAGCCAAGAGGGCTGCTGGATGGATTGTCGAAGTAGGACTTTTTAGACCCGGGGTATTTCCTCGCACTGACAACGCTACTTGGGTAGATGCGGGATCGAGAGTGCTGTTGGAGTAGCTACTGGTGTGGCAAAGTTGATTGGGTAGCTCGGCGGGGTGCGGGGTGCCACGAGTGATTATACTAAGGCATGTATTGCCGAGATTAAGGGCGCTAGGGTGGGGAGGTTAAGGGGGTTATTAATGGGACGGATTGGGAGTAGGATGTTGGAAGCTGCTCGGCATACTCAAGTGTTGTTCCCCATAGTTATGATAAAGGTCCCGAAGATGCGCTTTTGGATTGATCTATTCAAGTACCAAAGTTAAAAGGTCTGCGCAGAAGCACGGATAACCGAAGCCTTCGTAGAGTACATCGTTTGCCATCGCGGAGTGCACCAGGGAAGGGGACATGGAAGGTGAATCGATATATCCGGCAATCGACGGAAAGACCTTAGAGCATCTCATTATGTTTAATATATACCCCCGCCTCCACTGCTTCGATAGTGACGAGACAAGAACGAGCGAACTTCTCCACTCATCCCAAAGTCGTACCATCAAAGTTGCATCTCTGTTTCATTGTGTCCAAAAGGGGTGACACCCCGCACCTCATTTGGGAGGATTGGTGAATCGATTTGTCGCAATGAGTATTATAAACTGCTTTTCTCTCCAATGAGTTTTTGGTTGGTAGGGAAGTGAGATGCGATCATGAGCCCGTTTCAAAAAATTCGCCCCTTTTGACTTAGACACATCGCATATTCACCAGACACACTCCCGTTTGAAAAGTTCTCGTAACCACACGGGTACCTTCATGTATTTGTAGCTGTTCCTCGGCTAGCGCCAACATACTACGCCAGCCACAACTACATGAAGGTGCCAGGATGGTCACGAAGACTTTTCAAACGGGAGTGTACTAGTACATACAACGTCGGAACCAATCCCGGCCCCGATCACCTCCAGTACGGAGCGCCCCGCCCGTGGCCCCAATCATACATGCCCACACCGCCATATGATACCATGGGCAGTGCCGGAACAGCTTCAGAAACCAAACCAAGATAAAACCCAAACCTTCCAAGCCGAGATTCATGATTGAGAAGCCTCAACTTTGATGAGATACCTATCATAACTCCCGAGGAGAAACAATCTTATCATCATCATCAGCCCCTAATCCTTACCCCCCCCGTTGGGGAAGATTCCAAGCGATAGGGTGAGCCACATATAACAAACCGGCAACTTTCCAAGTTTTACTTGCACGTAGTGCTTGCCCCTATCATACTTGCCATTCCTCAACTTCACAATATCTCACTCGATTATCGATACGGCACTTGTAATTATCTATTGGATATCTTTATTTTCCACGGACAAGATTTTTGCCTCACGTATTGCCTCGCCATCTCACTGCTTTATATTGAGCTGCAGTCCCTCCGGCGACGAGGTGGTTTTCAGTTGTTTGGTCGGTGGTTCTGGGGTTATTTTGTATTGTACTTCAAACTCTGGGAAAGAGAGCACAATCACAGGGGATCATGAAAAAAAAAACTTAATATTTCTTGAAAATGCATTAGAGATACTGCTCGATTTTAGAATTTTTTTCTCTGGCAAGAGGGGTCAACCATGCGGATGGCCGTGTCGCTTAAAAATCGGAAATGCTGATTGTGGAGGGGGATTTCTGGCTGTACTTAGTTTGCATATCCTGGATAGCCCGTGGGTGGCTTAGAGAGCATGGACAGTGGTTCATGGTATGGCTTTGCTTGGGAAGGGAAGTACGCTGGACTTGTGTTGAATGGTGGGCGGGGGGTGTTGCCTTTACTGCAGGGGTGGTTGTTGCTAGGCCTTGGTTGGCAGGGGGGAGGGGCAGAGTGCATATAGGGGGGATCAATTTTTTTATTTCTTTCCCGGCGACAGCAGCAGCGGGGGGGTTTTTTTTTCCGGACAACAGACCAAGGAAAAGGGTTTCTGATAGTGCCCAACAGGAAGAAGTCCTACGAGAAGAATCACCTGTGCATAAATAGTTGGACAACCGGTCAAGGTCGGGCTTTCTTTTTCGCATGGATTTTTTTTCCTTTCTGTAGGTTCTTGGGTGAGAGGTTTGTTGATTAGCTTAGGAGAGCTGAATTGATCGTGACCTGTTTGGTTTCTCTTTCTTTAGGGATTTCTTGATAGTGATGATTGTTGGTTTGTAGCTTCTTCCCACTCCGAAGAGTGAACAGACTGGTCCGGGTTCCTTTTGTTTCATGATTGACTTGGATTTATGGGAAAGAGTAAAAGTAAATCAAAGCTTCGGGAGACAAAAATGATTAAGGAAAGCAAGAAGAAACTCTGTGGGCCATGACATATCCTTCCCTCGGCACGGTTCCCACAGGTGTCAGCCAACAATTACGAAATGCCTTCGCATTTTGCATTTGAACCTTCTTAGTTTGGACCTGAACAGGACCATGTTTACCGATTCTATGGTTATCATAGGGGTTTTCTACCATATATTTTGTAGAGGCATCAGCAAAAGTAGTAGCGACACGCATCTTTAGACCTATTAGATCAGTTGGAAGTCGAGTGAGGAGCATGGCAAAATCTATATTGGAAATGCCGCCATCCTGCACTATACGACAATTCACGCTCGTAATCTATCCTACATTTCCCAGATAGTCAAGGCTGAAGACTCATCATTTTAAATGCCTTGGATTTCAAAATGCCAGATTGTATCGATGAATGTCGCTTGGTTAAGGAGCAGGTGACCTGGCATTTTTTGTAAATTGGAATGTTCTGAAATTAGGTTTAGATAGTTCAATAAATTTATTCATATGGATATAGGAGTCACGGTGGATAGGGGGGGTAATTGAAAAACTCGGTTATGAAAGACGGGCGACGGTGAAGATGGTTCCTGACAGTGTGAGTGACGTCTGATGATGTGATAACGATTTACTCAGACAAGTGCGATGCCCGGTTGCGCAAGTACAGCGGTGCAATTTCACGTTTATCCGCGCTCTGTGAGAATTGTGATGAATAAGACACCACAAGGGGTGTTCGGGATAAGGTATGATAGCCCCCCGCTTAATTGCCTAAATGAGTCGAAAGTTCTCCCCCTCATCCCCATAGTCCCCTATTCTCTGGCCGTCACTTACTACTACCGTAAAAACTGAAATAAAAGAACCGTGTGCTATGTAGTCGAGAATTACCCACTTGAGAAAAGGGGCTAAAAACACAGCAAAAACAGAGCTGCTCAGGCCTCCTGAGAGTCATAAAAAAACAAAAAAAACACTAGACCTTACCAGAGGAGGCAACTCCAACGACATAGCACACAGTTCTTTTATTTGAGTTTTTACGGTACTGGGGACATCTTCGATGACTCTTTTTTTCTCGAAAGACCTGGATTAGCTCTTGAGAAATTTTGTCCGGCCTGTTAAGCGGCTGTCTCAGTAGGAAGCTGAGCATATTCACCGGTGACAGCTTCTTCAAAGCAGAAAAGTCAGGGTAAAAATACATAACGGCAGCGCCCCCCCCGAGGGCTTCGTCGCACCAGTTATCTATAACTAGTGAGCTACTATCATAACCTATCATTAGCCGTTTTATTTAATCCCTAGCAATCATACATGGACTCTTATAAGATATTGTTCTTTCCCACTCCAGGATTGCAGTTGTGGAATAAGGTCGCAGGGCGCATCCTCAGTACTAACCTTATGCCGGCATCAAGACTCCATTGCTTTCAGGGAGCGGTAGCATACACTGTCTACCAGTTGTGCTCGGATGTCCCGACGACGTCCCATCTTTTGAAAAATTACTGGGTGGTTAGGCGCAGTGGATCCAATCCTAAGTTACCGAACGGCACAAAACTTATATTGATACGAACAACGATAATAGACAAAAGATATCAGAGAACAATAAAGAATAAAGAGATCGTATGCGAGAACGAATGACTTTGACAAGACAAGTGAAGACCGTAGAACCGTGAGAGAAAGATGCGATGAGTATGAGATGAACTAACTAAAACGAACAAAGGGAAGAACAGGCTGCCTTATATCCTTATCTGCAGAGTACCTTCCTTCCCGGCATACTTCCTGCGCATGCCGGATTCTTCTCCCACTTTCCATCTGTCGGTCGTCCTTCTGTTTCGCTTTGCGAAGACACATCCGAGGTAAGAGCTGTTTGGCCGAGGGTGCAGTTATACTGGATGCCTCGGATAGTGTTGATGGCCGCGGGTATCGTTGATGTTCGGCTATTGACTGTCGTTCGTGTTTCGTCGTCCAGCGATCTGTGTTTGATCATGTCGCATCAGGTATGCAAGGTGGTGACATTCGATCGTAAGAAGCTAAGAGTGGTGGAACGCTGTTGAAGCAACCATTGTGTTAACAATAGCGTAAATGTGTTTCGCCTTATGCAGGAACGAAAGTATGCATGTGGTGAGCAGCCTAAAATCAGAATTCTCCAACACCATCGCGGTAATGTAGCTAGACATGCCAGTATTTCAAACTTGACATCAGGAGTTCTACTGTTAAAGCTATCCACGATAGTGGTGTAGTAATCGCCATTGTTGTTGGCTTCCGGCATTTTAACTTTTCACCTCGGAATCTTGCCCGGAGCAAGATTTTTACTCGATTGGGGTCTGTTAAGGCGTTAAAGGCAATTACTTAAGCTTGTGGGGAAGAGGCGTTAATCGTGAAGCCTTGCACCTGAGTTGCTTCCCCACAAGTCTAAGAGGATTAATTGAAATGGTGAGTAGGTTCGAATGTTGCATTCTTATGTCGAACCATACTATGATATCCAGACCTTTTTTTCGGTGAATCCCAAAAGGCTAAGGGTTTGATAAATTAACATCAGCAGCCCCGTTCAAGCCAGCTTTCGGTCTACCCCGGCCAAACCATAGATTATTGTTCAGAAATAATGTGTTACCCTAACATGCAGTATTTCGAAGTTGCTGCTTATGCGAGTGCACCATGGCAACTCGTCTGTTGCCAGGGGAAGATAAGACACGGGCACACTTTTTGTTGCGGACCTTGGCCATGGGCGGGCCACAGGGGTATTGGGCAATCCGGAGCATTTGGAAGGTATCCTTTCGGACGTGAAGGCTTAAGGACAGAGGGGTTGGGGGAACACATTAACACGGGAGTGGTAGGAGTGGAGCAATGTTTGATATGGTTAGGGGGCAACTCCGGGAAACTCGTAGGGGGAATATTCAAAGTGGTTCTCATCACCAACGACCCGCGAATTCCAACTACCAGCATTATACATTTCTCGTGGCGGGGCCCTACTCTGCTCTGCCCACTCTATTGCTGATCCAGTTATGAGTTAAGCGCCAACATAACGGTGTTCACCCCCCGTCGCCGATCAGCCCCCCCCCCCAGTAGTGATCTGGTAGTTCCGGGAAATCATTAGTCGCTTGGAAGATATCTTATTCGATAATCTATTCCAGCTCAGGAAGTTATTAATTTGCGCTCTTGTAGGAATTGAATGGGGCGCTTCAGGTGGATAGGTACCCTAATTGAACGAGAAAAAAAAATCTTGTTAGGTTCACGACCCAACTTCCTTCAACCTTCCTATTCCTTTTGTTGCAGAAGTATGCGTTCACATGGGGTTACACACTCCCATTTGAAAAGTTCTCGTAACTACGCTGCTAGATTCATCTAGTTGTGTTAGGCGTGCGATGTTGGCTCCAGGCGAGCAACAGCAACAATTACAGTACATGAATGTACCAGTGTGGTTACGAGAAATTTTCGGACATGAGTGTGCATGGAGAGAAATAGACCCCTGTGGGAAGCAATGGAATGATTAAGGTTGTTTCAATATCCCATATATACTTATGTTTTTGGTTAGTTTGTTTGATGACGAGCCAACGAAGTTTCCGGTTATACCTGCCCTCTAGTAAAGTTCCAGTCTAGTTTGAGGGTTTGGCTCTTGCACCATTTGTTAATTATCTTCTGGTGGAACTCAGGATGTTAATATCTAGCAATGATACCAGTACATACGGGTTGATTCATTAAGGACACCAAGCCCGACAACCGACACCGCTTAGACAATAATAGAAAATGAGATGCGAGAACAATTTGTTAACATACATTAGACATCAAGGTGCAAATTAAGGAATAGACATAAAGGAGGAGAAACTACCTCTAACCATAGCGTGAGGAGGGGGTTGCTTGGAAAACGAAATAGAATGGGGGGAATATATATAGAAACCTCTTAATCAAAGCTGGAAGACGCCCTTCCCCCCGCTCGACCTTAACTCTTGAAAATCACAAGCCGGTTCATCCCGCCGAAGCAACTTTCCAGACTCTTAAGCTCGAAGATTGCAAAGCCCGCGCTCTCCGAGTTATTGATTGTCAGCATTAGCCAGTCTCTAGGTATTTGCTCCCCCAATCTTTTCGCCCAGGCTGGTTTTGACAACTGGTCCCCTAATCCCGGAAGGGTATACGAACGGAATGAGAGACTCCGTGTGTTCCCAGTTCCTTGAGTTTATCCTCTGGTCCAGTCCACGATATAGTTGGGTGGCCAGCAGCGCAACCACATCTTTTTTCTCCCCAGGTATTAGTGACCTGTTTCCAAAATCTGAGTACCCGAGTGCCCAACTCAAGCTCTTCTGGAGGATAAAAAGGAACAAGAGAACAGCCGGGACAGAAATAAGGATCCGGACGGATAGGGTGACAACATCTCCACTTTGAAGGACGAATTGTGCGGAATCAGCTCCCACTGAGCCTCCCGATCCTTCAGCGATGTTTTGCATGCCGTCCTTATCGTATTTGGTTGTGTCGCATAGGACATTCCGACTGCTAACCCAAGCAGCCGTCACCAAATGTTCGAAGTCGCTTTTCATAGTGGATGCGCCAGCATTCAGAATATACGAAGGAGCGGTAGCATAGGAAGCGGATTTGAGTGCAGACTGCCCTCCCGCAAGACCTACCTTGACCACACGTGGGACTCCAAACTCGAACTGGAAAACCTCAACCCAGAGTCTGTCCAGTTTCAGGCCAGGCAGCTTATATAAGTCCCAGGTATCCGCCTCTTTGCCATTCAGATGCCACTTACTATCTTCCCAACAACTGAGGACTGGTCGCCCCCGGGCCACCTGATAGGCTATGGAAGCGTTTGCCCCAGACTTTTCGGTGGTATACCAGGGGTCTTGACCAGGGGTGTAGGTATAGAGTCCGCCAGTGTTAATTATCATGGCGTATGAAGTGTTAGATCTCGTAGCAGTACCCAGGTCGAGCTGAAATCTCAACATTGGAGGAAGATCCATCTCTGGTTGGTATTTGACCCGAAGTGTGTCGTTCCCACCAAAAAGTATGTAGGTATCGGATTGTTCGGTTGAATTCGTGAGCCATGTATAATCAGTGCGGCATGAACCTTTGACCCTGAGCTGCAACTTGGGATCACTCTGCAACCCCATATCCACCCCTGAAACATGGTAACTGTAAAGCGCCCGCGCAGAGCCACTAACCGTTTGGAAATCTATTTGTACCCGTTTGCGGACTGTTGCCTTAGAGGCTTCGATAGATCCGAGTGCGCGGAGTGCTGAAGGGGCAAACAATGAACTCAATTTAGAAAATCCAGCGCCGTTGTCGTTCGGGATACTGTAGAGCAGGATGTTGGGGTAGAAGATGGCATCCTTTGCAGGAGGGGCGACGTTTCCCATCGAGAGTTGTACAGGTACAAGGATACCCGCGATAACATTTCCAACAGTCATAGCCAAGGCAATAAATACAAATAGGAGGCTCCATAAGAGATCGCTTATCCCGCACTTCGCGTTAGGAACGGTGGAACCTTCGGAAGTCATGTTCTGCTCCACTCGGACAGGAAGTACGCTCTCGATCGTGGGGCATATATCGTTGGAGCCTATCTTCGAACCCTGGCCGGCAGCCCCTTCATGTGACAGGGCCCTCTTGGCTCCGGAACCTGAGGGGGACTCTGTAGGATTGCCCTTAAGCATGTACTGTGTCACTCTCCTGCAGTAAGATGCCATTAACTTCATCGCGTTCATCGATTCACCAGAGTTCCAAAGTGCGACTAAGACAGTCTGGCGGTTTGGGTCGCCATGTGTGGGCCAGAATGCCATTATAATGGCTATGATCAAGTTCCATCCAACCATAAAAATCAAGATCGTCAGGATGGTATACACCGAGGAGATGAAAATGAAGGCTCTTTTGCCGACGGCAACAGCCGGAATCCCGCCCGAATCTGTCGGCATCATGAAAAGTTTTGTGATACCTGTTACGTAGGTATTCTTCTCGGGGTTGGTGTAAATGTCCATGGTGAGGGGGTGTGGTGTCGTTGCAAGGGGATCTTTGTTATTGTCATTAGCTTAGCAAGTGCTCCCTTGAAGGGGGTGGTTCGACACATACCAAGTCGTGCACCGTATCTTTAACCAAATGTTTAGGGAGGTTAATCTCCGAGGGCTAATGTGTATGGGTCTTCGGTCTGGAAGATTGCCGGGCTGATCTCCCTGAGGGACGGGAGAGGAGAATATATTACAACATTCCCAGTGAGCGTTGCCAGAGAAACCAGCCCTCTGTCAAACCATTAACGCAAATCTAAGCTTCAAACAGGTAGATCCAAGGCCACTCGTATGACCTGTGTGTGTAAGAGCGTCTAACCTCTCGCACTGCCTTCTCTTGTACGAAGGTTCTACGGGATGAAAAGTTATTGAAATGCTTTCTTGGCAGCATACGTTTTGGGTACCAATTGGCCAAACCCTGCACTTATCCTGCATACCGGTAATAATAGAACCGTCTGCCGTGTGGTTGAGAATTCCTTGGTTTAGGATAGGTGCGAAAAACACAGCAAATAACAGAGCTTCCCAGCTCGCCCGAAAGCCATGGGAAAAAGAAAAAACCAGGACATTACCAGTGGAGGCAACTCCAAAATACGCACGCTTCGATTGTTTGAGTTTTTACGGTACTTGTAGCTCAAAGTTGGCGCCCTATTTATGTCACAGGTAAGTTAAAATTTCTTTCAGGTGAGACTTGGGGGCTCGGCATTAAGTGAGGCCTGACCTTGGGTACCACTGCCGGGGATGGGAAGGGTAAGTCTACCGACGCCTTCCTGATTGGCTCATGAGCGTTCCTGGCTATTCAGAGAATGGTGTTTGCTCTAGCCACTGCGCTATTATTTCGACAGACTTTTTTTCTTACATATGTTTAAAGTTCGACAGAAGAGGTTTTCGTACAAGGGCTGCCAAGTAGGTCCTTTAGTGGTGACAAGAGAAACAAAAACACCGAACACCAATCCAATGTGGTACAAGCAGCGTGCTGCTATTTTTTCCAATGCAATAAATTCGATGTCTTAGACATCCCTGCTATGCTCACTTGTACGAGTACGAAAACATTTTGCCTGGCGCTTGCACACTATCGCAAAAACTGGAATTATTGGACCTCACGTTAGAGTTGCCTCCCCTGGTAAGGCCGAGCCTAAATTTCTTCCTTTTTTGTCTCGCCTGAGGGCTGAGAGATAACTTTTCCGCGGCGTTTCGCCCTTGAATCTAAAGAGGGAATTCTGGACGACTAACGTGAGGGTCAATTATTTCACTTTTGACGGTAGATTCAATGAGAGACTCGTGTGTGGTTGCTTTTTCCCACTACAGACTTTAGATGTTGGAGCTAATAGGGTAGAGAAGGCCGAAAGCTGATGGTCAATACCTCGGCTGGCTCTGACTACTAAGAGTTCGTACCCTGGTCGCTAATTTATGAGGCACAATTACCGGATCAGCTAGAGTAGGTATGATGAACCAACTTTATACGTTTGAAACTCATCAACCTAGTTCAATTCCCCATTTTCCTTACTCGCAGAGATTGACACTCTTTGGCTATGGAAATAACGCTATTAAGGCCAAAACCACAAACGGGTAAGTCGCATCCCAAGGCACTCCCGGGGCAGGCAATGTTATTCTGGTACCGACAGGCCCCAGGTACCCGATTGGCTCTGACAGTGTCGAGTGGCTTATCGGGAATTGCCGAACGCCCAGAGCGCTCATAGGCAGCAGTAGGAAAAATTCTCAGCACTTTTGGGTGGTTGGTTTAATTCACGTTTGTCGCGACTCAATGAAACCCCGCACTCTTCGTATTAAGGGGACAGGCAATGATATGGTACTGTACGTGGACAAAATTAAACGAGGGGCGGTTGGTGGCAACCGCAATGCTCCAAATATCCCTCACTTTAAACACCACCTAAAGAAATTTCTCCAGATCAAATATTAATTTCTATGTATTCTACTGTGAATTTACATTTTTAATTTGTTTTTCGGATTTTCATGACATTGGGGTTTGTGGGGGAGTACTGTTGTCATGGCTGGAGCTTTTCACCTTCCTTGATGCGCGGTTAATTTTGTCCACGGACAGCAGATTGACTAAGAGACCTTATCGAAGCGATTTCCCGGCCCACCGAGCATAGATACTGCCATTATTTTGTTACTGATTCCTGCATATTGGTGCCCAGGCAAAATCGTGTAAAAGCTTTCCCCATTGCTAGACCATGTTCGGCTATTCCCACAGTTAGTAGCCCATTGTCTCCAGGTGAAATATTCTTCGAGGTGACAGACTAGTTTCACCCAACCCAAGGATGCTTTCCATTGACACAATCATTTGTTCTCGGTTTTCCCACCCTAACTTAACATTTTATTACCCTAGGGAATGCACAGACAAAGTGACAGCAGGTACCTGTCATACTGGTAAGCCCGGGGTGCCTGAAAATAGCGGGGGAGGGTATGAGTAGATGGGTGCTTAGATACGCACGGGTTATCAACTATATCAATGTTATGCTGATCCTTAATTTCCTGATACTTCTGATGAGGTATTCGAATACTGTACTGTATTAGACTACTACGGAGTATTACATGTAGAATACCAGGATCCCCTACAGGGATCACCATAACACCGTACTAGCACAGCTTTAGTACCCAACCAGCTACTAACATTGAGCAATACGACCAAACCGGACAAAAACCTGATCGGGAGGATGGTCCCAGCTACTAGCGCCTTCCTGGACATCTCAGTCCTACGGTAGTGGGGTGCTGAAATAAAGCCATGGAGTTAGAAGCTTAAGGGTGCGAGTACTTTCCCACGGTGTCGAATTGGGGCGTTTAAGAGATCGTAGATACGAAGAAAGAACTGTGGTTCGGCCCAGAAAGTAAAAAAAAATTGGCTAAGAAAGAAAAATGACGGTTCTTGTACCTCTACTCAGTTGTAGAAGATGTGGCACAGCGACACAACACAACCTTCCTACAGCTCAGAGCTTGGTATTAAGTTTAGTTCAGAAGATATCAATTCTCACTTAATATAATGATAGGAGGTAACTTACTTGTACTTGAGTACTCGAGAACAATGATTAAATTAGCGTGCAGGCCTCTCCCGTAACAGACTGCGAGGTTCTGCGCATGCAAGGAATCTCAATGCTCATTTGATCTCTTCAGCTCGTTCCAGTCCAGCTAACCCACCCGTAAATATCCCAAGGTATGCGCGAAGGAGCTAGTGTAAGACATTTAGTGTAAGGAATAGTAAGTTTGGGCTTTCGTATGTCTCATGGGTTAGGACCTTTACTTTTTTATTTTCGGCTTCTTCGAATTTGAGCTAGGCTAACATAATTAAGTCTCTTTCGAGGCAAATTGTTTGGTGTAAAGCCAAGATACCGATATTTGAGAAAAGTCTATACTCCGCATTTTAAGAACTTGATTGGATCATCAGAGACAGAGGCTCTTGAGATTAGGAATCTGTGGATTACCGAACAAACTAGAGATAGTAATCTCAGCGATTTTTTCTGGTGGAGCTCAAATATGATTACAAATTTCGTAGTAGAGGCTCAAGGCGGCTTGTGATGTGTTCAAGCGAAAACTCAAATCGAGAAGACAAGTGTTGTGTTGAGCTTGCTTTCGCGTCGCGTTGCCTACCGTAAAGAACCCCTGCAAAAGTGTTGGCGAAATGAGCTTTTTATACCAAAAACATCGACTTGTAGTTGCTTACAGCTTATGGACCACAGTGAATTTTTCCAATCTAAAATCTTGTATATAGTTACAACACCATTCTCCTGCTCATACACAACTCCGAATAATCATGGCAAAAAATTACAAAAGTTATGTAGTCCTAAAGTTTTGAGCATGCCGAAAAGTCTCATTTTATATACAAAATTGGCATTGCAACAAGTATGGTCACCTTGGAAGACTGGTAACTTGCCCCTGTGGGGCGAATTGCCTTGATAGGTGGTGTCGGGCGGAAGCTGCGGGGAAGCTGAAAATAATTAGGTAGGTTGTAAGCATTATTTGACGCAATTCTAAGCGTGGGCCGGGTCGGACATGGCAAGTTTCGGTGTAAAAATGCCGTTTCCTTAGCACGTTTGCTTAGGGACTGTGCGCGCTGAGTGGTAAGTTTGCAAAACAGACTGATATGTATCATACTCCCTGGATCAAAGGGTCCGCATCCGCACTAAAGGCCCGTTTACCTATAGACGGCCGTCTAGCAACCAGAGGCAGTGCCGACCGTCAAAGAAAGTCAGTTAGGTAAACGGGCTTTCAGCTATATACTAGATAGTATATTAGCTCGGCGTGCGACAATTCTGTTTTCTTTACATACCTTCAACTATCTGTCTCTTTCTAAAAATTAAATTTGTAATTGTGGTTGTGCTAGACGGTGACGTCTCAAGCGTTATCTAATAAACGTAGAGTTCCTTACGGGGCGTAATTTTTGGCATTCCCTGCCCCTATCCCCGCCCGGGCCCCGGCCCACCCACCCCCCAGACGAGTCGCTGTTAAATTTTGGTGATAACAAACGGGGCCCCGTCCAGGGAATGAGTAGGGGTGGGCCCTGGATGGGGGTGGGGCGGGGATAACCAAAAGAAGTATCCCCCCGGGCCACGGGAAGTGCGGGGCCTGCCGAGTGAAAACCCGTACCCCCCCCCCCCCCCCCCCCCCCCCCCCCCCCCCACAAAGAACACTAAATAAACGGGGTGAAATTGTTTGACAAATTTTCCACGGTCCTAGATTCTTGTAAAGTACTAGGACAAAAGGGTTCGTCCGATCAATGGTTATCCAGCAACCCCTCAAAAACCCCCACCTCCACGATCAACCAACCCTCAACAACCATGCCTCCAGAAAAGTCAGGCTACCTCACAGACTTTGAGAAGGGGCAAATTGTTGCTCTAAAGGAAAACAATCTTTCTTTTTCTGAAATAGGACAACTCTTACATCGTCCCAAGAGTACTGTTCAATGTTTTCACAACCAGTATCAAAAGAGGGGTGTTGCAAAAAACCTGCCATTTAGGGGAAGACCCAAAATTATGCATACCGGAACCTGTCACCGCCTAGTCTGAGAGTCCAAGAAGGCACGCCGCCTACCCCTATCAGAATTGCGCACGAGGTTGCACCACATGCCTCCGTGAAGACAATTAAGCGAGCTTTGGCATCAGTCAACATAAAGAAGTGGAGAGCTAGGAAGAGAACATTTCTGAAGGATGAACATGCTATTAAGAGGTTAGCCTGAGCAAAGAAGTATAAGAATTGGATAAAGGAAGACTTTGAAGGGGTCATCTTTAGTAATGAATGCATGGTTGAAAAGTCCAAGGATCCTAAGGGTATTTGGGTCTTTAGAACACCTGAAGAAAAGTCGCACAAGGACTGTATTCAAGGTGTTACAAAAAGGCTTGGAATAAAGCTGATGGTCTGGGCTTGCATTTGGGGCAAAAATAAGGGTCCTCTGATTCCTATTATTGACAGGAGTGTGGATAGATTTGTATGTATTGGAGTTTTGGAGGATGGCTTAGTTGATGTCTGGCAGGAGGTGGAGGACACTGTTGGAGATCCTATATTTCAGCAGGATGGTGCAAAGATACATACTGCAAGAGATACTATGGCTTGGTTTGCAGAAAACCATATACAGGTTATGGAATGGCCACCCAATTCCCCAGACCTTAATCCAATTAAGCACTGTTGGAAAAGGGTAAAGGAGAAGTTGCACCAGCGCTTTCCTAACATTCACAAGACTAAGGGAGGTCCAGATACTATTAGAAGACATCTAGCAGAAGCCCTTAATGTGGTTTGGACTCAAGATATTGAAGGAGAATTCTTGGAAAGGCTATGGGAGTCAATGCCTAGGAGAGTGGCTGCTGTGTTGGATGCAAAGGGATGGTATACAAAGTATTGATTTTTTTGCTTTGTAATTTCATATATAGTTTTTCTTATATTTAATGGATGACTATCTAAATTTTCAGTTCGTTCTAAGTAGTTGTGGTTGCGTGGGTAGTAAATTTAAAGTGGTTGTGGGGTTGCCGTTGCCGGGCCGGACGAACCCCCCGTCCCCGTACTTTAGCTAGCCTGTCAAAAAGTTACGTTGCCTACTCTAGCTAAACGCCATCTACTTTGCTGAACACTCCCCCACTGTCAAGCCCCCCTTAACGGTCGGCATCGTTTCAGGCCTTAGACGGATTTCTATAGGTAAACGGGCCTTAAACTGAGTAAACCTCCGTGTCAACCACTTGCCCACACCACTTATGTGATACAACTTCGGCAATTTCTGCAATTATGGGATCTCTGAATAACACCAGTGGCAAGTCTATAGTAGGAAACAAAATAAGCTTTCTATTATATTTTTTCTTTTAAGATTCATTGAGTCGGGGTCAATTTGTTGCAACGGGGGTTTATGAGGTTTAGGGTAGATGCGGACTTTTTGACCGGGGGAGTATTGCATACAGCCTAGGATTGGCCAAATCGCAGAGTTTTGATAGTATGCAATAACAGCCTGTTCTGAAAACCTCACGACATTGGATGTACAGTAAGTTACATGTATATGGGTTGCTCCACATACTAGTAATTTATCTTGAAATCAAGTAGGGACCGAAGGAAAACATCCGACAGCCAAAAAGAGTCTGAAATATGTCTGGTTTGCCTACAGGGGATTAAGAGAGGGGATTTTGTTGCTAATTTGAAGGAGATTACTCCGGCATAGAATAAGCTATGGTGCGTCATTGGCTCGGGATATACCACCTGTACTCTCTACCCAAAATACCCGAACTACCCCTGAACCTCATCCTATTTTACAACTAAAATTATGCGAATAGTGACATAAGCGATTGTAAAGAAGCAGAAGAAGGAGCAAGAATAGGACAACCAGAGTTGGGACTTGGGGAGCCTCGAGCTATTGTGAACTGTGATAGATAGTGTCATATGTTGGGTCGAGGGAATGCTTGGTCGGGAGTGTGCGTCGCGAGCACGGGCCGGGTAGTGCATCATAACTTATTTTGCGCTGGATGATCCCCTCGGTAGATAAGAGATTGCATCAATTAAAATATTGAACACTAGTCTGGGTTGGCGGTCGGGAATAAATCTCTGGTTTCTATCATGGCTACGATAAGCTATACAGATTTTTCAGTATTGGATTACGAAGTCTCCCTCATCAGAATTACTCGAATACACTAGCGTTTAATGTTTGAATTGGTGCGGCAATGCCTCACCTTCGACGGGCCGATCCATCCAAAAACCTTCTTCTAGAACCTCAAACCTTCTTGACTGATCGTCCTTGTCATTGGTTATTCGGCTAAAGGAAATCTAACTCATTCTGAACTATTATATATCCCAACCGGCCCTTGAGGAGCCCTGTTGTGCTCGAGTGGTTGGGATTATTGTTGCCATCGCGGTCGTTGCTTTGGCTGAAAACCATTCCTTCGTATAGGGGGTCATGAACATCACATTGCTGCGCCCCTGTCATCTCAGCATTTGCTTCACCGCTATCACTCCCTGTATCGATATGCATTACAAGCCCCTGTCACGGAGATTCAGTGTTGGGGAGAAAGCTGTGGAAATACATCTGATTTTTTATTAATCTGTGACATGCGTATCACAAATGCCGGTGTCGGGCTCTCTCCCTTCTACCCTTTGTGTGGATGGTGTGTCGCGCAAGCTGTATTCCACTCCTGTCGCCGGCGGCGGGACCTTCTTCTAAACCGTAAGATAAATGGGTAGGGGATTGACTCGATGCTGACCCGCTTAATTCACCGGATAGAGGATAGTAGGAGAGAAGTGCTTGACCCAATCAAAGTAGAAAAAGGAAACGTTGACAATGGTATGCTTGCCTTGTGTGTTGTGCCCGCTTGTAATTGACTGAGTAAGGATAGAACAACAGAGAAAGAGATGAACCCAATAGGAATAGAAAGGAAACGATGTCTATTGATTGCTTGCCTGGGTGTTGATGCCCCTCGGTTGTTGTTGCTGTTGTTGTCTTGCTAAGAAAGAGAGAAGAATGCACGCTGAGCTAGATACAAAGTGGGCAAGTCACAGTGGGAGAAAATTCTCCTTGTGACCGCCAAACTACCCTATGACAGACCATGCCCTACACCGGTAACAAACTATGCTCATTGCTTAGGGCTTGTTTACCTAACCGCTTAGTTCTAAATTTTTGGGGATAAAACTAGAAGGTGGGTTGTCAACCGGTATCATTTTCCGATAGACGGTGCAAAATTACAAGTATTTACCCAATTTTCAACCGTTCTAAAATATTTTTGTCACTAGAGGGTCAAAACGTGATGTTGCCTCGGAGGTGCACATGGAAATCCCACGGGGCCCTAGGTGGCACCGTTTTATAGATAAACAACTATCTGCTTACCCGCACTCCTCCGGCGGTCGGGCCCGGCTTGGCGGTTGGCACAGTCTCAGGGCGCTAGACTGCCATAACTGAACGACCTCCGGCTTCCCGCCATGTGTGAGTTCCTTGGCTCCCACCCACTTAAGCACTCGAGCGCTCCAGTAGCAGCTTCGAGTATGAGCGCGCTAGGGCAACATATGATACACCTTTGGGAAATAATCTAGACCCATCCCTTCGCAGGTAGACACTGAAAACAGTTTTGAACTGTGACATTAATATTGTTCCCCAAATTTCTCGTTTTTGGGAATGTATTAAAGGAGAATAAGGCGTGAGTTAGTAGGGTTAAATATCAGGATTAGGGAAATGTGAATCACCTTAGAGTTCTGAAGGGATTAATTGCCGGGGGTTTGTGTAACTAGGTTTGGGCTTGGGTTCACTGATTGGAAACAGTGTTGCCAACTAAGGCGCGAATATTTATCCACCCCCCTTTTTCCCAAGTTCAAGCAATTGAGTTTGTCAAACTGCAAATCAACCAACACCTTGCTCTCAACGTTCAACGCGGTGAAAATTGAAAAATGTTGCGAGCTTTCAACAACAACCATAACTCTCCCACTAATGCCGATAACTCTTTCTATACCACAGGCTCTTCCAAAAATAACGATCGCTATTTCTAGAATAACGATAGATATTTTAACACGGACTCTTTCCACAGAAGTGCCGTTAACTACACCACCGTCGATAATAGATCAGGAACACTTACGTGGCTATCTCCACTGGAGCCACAAGTACTGGATCCAGACGTTGCCTCGCGGGGGGTCGGCACTATAGGAGCCTGGGTACTGGAAATTGAGGAATTCAAACGCTTTTGCAGGGGTAGTGGTGAAGATGGATCTTATCGTCCTGCCTCATTTTGCGACGGGAGTCCAGGAGCTTGAAGGGGATATGGGGGCCTGGCCGGATGCCTCCGTGCTTCAGAAGAAAAACTAAGGTCTATAGCTAGTTCTGTAAAGAGGAATCATGATAAATTGAGAATGGATGGGTAGGCTTGCGATGGAGGTCTTTATCCGGATTCGTATTTTGCATCATTGAAATACTAATAGAAAGTAATACCTAAAGACTGCTAGACACCTGGGGGCCAAGTATTGGTAACTTGCCTATATCACGGTGTTGAGCATATCTTCACCCCAAATTTCCCTCCAAGCAGTGCACCAAAACTTCAGGCCCGTCCGTCTTGGAGGTGGGATATGACGGACTATGGGTCACAGTCTGTCATTTTTTGGGTGAGTGGACACCCTACGTCGGGAAGCCAAAGACGTGGATGGACTGTAGGCCCGGGAGTCCAGTACATGGCAAATTCTGATGATTATCCTCCATCCCTTACCCCCAGCGGTCTTCTATATTATGCGACTACAATAGATCATAGTAGCACGCCGCTTTATTTTTCCATCGTTCATAAACCCGTTTGACATGAGCACCCCATATTAGTGGGTGTTTCACTGTCATATACGTAGGAATTTACTGTCCTAATAATCTCCTTTGGATTGTGGAGTACCTAGACTGATTGTTAATGGAGGCAGCAGCAGCTAAAGCGCGAAGATCGATTCCCGAGTAGGAAGCATATCCATAAATTAGGCTCCAAGATTCCTCCCTAGGTCGTTCGTGGACTAGATTTCAGAGTGTTGAAAGGTATCGGGAGTGAGTGAGTGGAAGCGAGCAGTAACGTGATTCCCGGGGAAGTGGCTCACGACAGAGATCCGGCTCACCCATAGCAACCATGGGAAAATCCAATACACATTTAATTATCTCAACAAATAATTGAGAAATCACCTTGAGAATCAAGAGACAAGTACTTTGGAATATAGAGAATCTGAAAATTGAGTTTTTATTTTTGTAGTCATAAAGTGTTACTCAGATATGGTGATTTTAAGATTGCCCATTTAATAAATGAATCGTAGCCTTTCATTAGCATAAAATGATTCAAAATCCTTGAAGAATAATATTAAGAAATAGACACCAGGATAATATAAGTCTTATATATTCAGAATAATCAGGTTTTAATTTTATTCATAGGCATTTTTGAAGG
>Ga0307509_10003194_pt1 | contig 25340 bp, 21 predicted proteins | sample 10_EM_MG_FD_202245 | JGI IMG/M metagenome (GOLD analysis project Ga0307509, IMG submission 202245) | Populus trichocarpa ectomycorrhiza microbial communities from riparian zone in the Pacific Northwest, United States - 10_EM | ecosystem: Host-associated > Plants > Roots > Unclassified | place... | reverse complement strand
AGTGGTAGTTCAGTTGGTTAGAATACCGGCCTGTCACGCCGGGGGTCGCGGGTTCGAGTCCCGTCCACTCCGCCAACATCAAAAGCAAAAAGCCCAGCCAAAAACTGGGCTTTTTGCTTTTTCACCGTGCATCGGGGCGACGACTGTCTCTCGGCCGGCAATTCTTCCAACGCTCAAACTCGTGAAGTGACGCTTTGCTCACCTCCGGCCCCCTGCTTCTGCGTCAGTCCATCCGTCCAATCGCCGCTCCATCACTACGGTGAAAATGCGGCGATCGAATACGGGCTTACCGGTATTTCACCCGCTTCCCCGTTGATTAGACTGGAAAGGTGGAAATTCCTCAGCAATCGAGTCGAAGCGCGCAAGGCCCTCCGGCTTCCGGGAGCAGATCATGAGCAAAGCAGCGTGGGCAATTTCGGCAGCGATAACGATCTGGCTGTTTTGTGCCGGCGCTGCTGTTGCCGAACAGCATGACGTCCCTCACCCCGAGGCGTCCCCGGGGACAAGTGCCCGGATGGGACCTTGCGGCCATGCGGCAATGCCCTGCGCCGGTTCGCGCGTGGCAGACCGGAAGCCGCCCGCCGATATCGAATACGAAAGCGTCGGGATCGGCGACGACGATTCCCTGGCGAAAACACCAGGCGCCTACAACCTGCACATGGTTTTCGCGACCCAAGGCCGCGGCGCATATCTGGCCGACATCAAAGTACTCATCGAGAATTCGCGGGGCAGGAAAATCCTGGAGACCGAATCGCCGGGACCCATTTTTTACGCGAAGCTACCGATGGGAACTTATCGAATCACGGCCGACTCCCATGGAAAATCCTTGCGCAAATCGATCACCCTGAAGAATCGCGGGAAGCGGGATTTGTACTTTTACTGGCCTGCCGAGTAGATCCCCGCGAACGAACCGACCGCCAATTGCCGACGGTCGCCAACGCGTGTTCAGCCACGTTCGAACCTGAACGCGAGATAGCAGGAGGAAGCATGAGCGAGCATCTGCCGCCGATGAAACTTCCGAGCCACGACGTTCTCGCGCAACTTGCCCGCGACGATCCGCAGGCGTTCGATGCGCTGCGGCAAGAGTTGATCGAAAACCGGATCAGCCGCGCGCCGGAAAAGCTCCAGCACCGCCTGCGCGTGCTCCAGTTCCGCGTCGATGGTATTCGCCGCCTGGCAGGCTCGCCGTTGGGCGCGACCGTGAAAATCCAGGCCTTGATGTGGAGCTATTTTCTCAAGATGAATGACAATCTGCAGGGGCTGGTTCGCTTGACCGACACGCAGCCGCATCTACGGCGCGTGGATATGAAAGCGAAACCGGAAGCGAAGCCGGAGTCAAAACCGCAAAGCGCCCGCATCATCGAATTCAAACCTCGCCAGTCTGTCGCGGCCGGATCACGCGCGGCGGAGTTGAAACGCTAATCGGGGCAGCCGAGCTTCCACGTCCCCAGGCGTTCATAGGCAGCGCCGAGGCTGGAGAGCCTGGAACGGACCAGCACGAAGCTGCCACAAGGCCAGGCTAGCGCAGCGGGATTCAGCGCTTCCAGTTCCGGCGTTGGCGGTATGCGTTTGGCCTTGCGCACGAGCGTCACGTGCGGCACAAAAGGCCGCAACGAAATGGCATAACCCCTCGCCCGCAACTTTCCCGCAAGCAGTTCGGCCAGGAACCCCAGCGCCGCGGGACAATGCTCGCTTCCCATCCACAACAGCCGCTTGTGCTGCCAGTAGCCCAGGCGATCGAGAAGCAGCGGGCCGGAATCCGGAAAAACTGGCGCCGACGACCGGAGTTCCTCCTCGACCTCGCTCGCCAGCGCGAGCAAGTCGGGCAATCGTTCGGTATTCACGTCCCCGACAAAAACCAGGGTCAGATGCAAGGTTTCCTGCTGCATCGCCCGGCCGGCAAAGCGCTCGGCAAGGCGCTCGGCGATGGCACGCAAACGCCCGGCGCAAGGCTCGTCCGGCCAGAGGGCGAAAAAGACTCTCGCCACTTCGCTATGGCCCGATTCGTCGGACGCCGCGGAAGCCATTTGTTCACCGTCGGTAAGCAGCAATTTTTTCATGTGCAAGCGCCTGCAGGCGTCATCAAGACCCGTGGATTACGCGGCACCGGGAAAGCTCCGAAAGCCCTTGGTCAAAATCCCGGTGCGCGGGTGTTTTGGCCGGCGTTCAACCGCCTGGACTGAATGTTATTCCGGTTTCATCCATGCGGCAGTACTTGCGCATTTTCTGCAACAGCCGGAAAAACTTTCGCGGGAAGGGCGGAGGTTCTACGATCAATTGGGTGACCTGGACAAATCCCGTACCGGCTGGACTGAACGTTCATGGCAATTCTCGAAATCCGCGGGGTGACCCGCCGCTTCGGCGATCTGCGCGCCGTAGATGACGTCTCGCTGTCGATCGAAGCCGGCGAGTTCTTCACGCTACTCGGCCCGTCCGGCTGCGGCAAGACGACGCTGCTGCGCATGATCGCCGGCTTCGACGAACCCGACGCGGGACAACTGTTCCTCGACGGCCAGGCACTGACCGGCATTCCACCCGAAAAGCGCCCGGTGCATACGGTTTTCCAGAGCTACGCGCTGTTTCCGCACATGAGCGTGGCGCAGAACATCGCCTTCCCGCTGCGCATGGCCGGCAAGGACGAAGATGAAATCCGCCGGCGCTTAAAGGAGACGCTGGAACTGGTGCACCTCGCCGACAAGGCGCAGCACTTTCCGCACGAACTCTCGGGCGGCCAGAAGCAGCGCGTGGCGCTGGCGCGTGGCCTGATCAACAAGCCCCGCCTGCTGCTGCTCGACGAACCGCTTGGCGCCCTCGACGCCAAACTGCGAGAACAGATGGAGCGCGAGCTGATCGCCCTGCAGCGCGAGGTCGGCGTCACCTTCGTCTTCGTCACGCACTCACAGCAGGAAGCGCTGGCGCTGTCGCACCGCATCGCCGTGATGAACGCGGGGCGCATCGAGCAGGTCGACGTTCCCGAGCAGATCTACGGCTACCCGAGAAACCGCTTCGTCGCCGACTTCATCGGCACCATCAACCTGCTGCCGGTCGAAGTACGCGAAGCGGCATCCGGGCATCTGCGGCTGCTCGCGCCGGGGCTCGGCGAGATCGTCGCGCCGCCGGTGGCCGGCGTGAGCAGCGGCGAACGCGGCGCCTTTGCCTTGCGCCCGGAGCAGGTGCGCATCAGCGCGCACGGCGCGGAACCGGAACTGCACAACCACTTTCGCGGCACGATACGCGACTCGCTCTACCTGGGCGACGTGACGGTCTACAAGATCGAACTCGACAATCGCGTCGTCATCGAGGCGCTGCTTGCCAACTCGGCACCGGGGCACGCCAGGTTCTTCGAGATCGGCGATGCGGTCGGCGCCGGCTGGCGCCAGGATGCCGGCGTGTATTTGCGTGAGTGATTTACGTGAATAAGCCCATCCCTGATGCCGTGGCCGGGCAGCGCGCCGGCTCGCGCGGCAGCGGCCTGACACGCTGGCTGGTCAGCCTGCCGCCGACGCTGTTCCTGCTCGTGTTCTTCCTCGCCCCGGCGCTGATCATGGTCGCCGCCTCGTTCCAGCATCCGGGCGAGTTCGGCGGGCTGGCGCCGCTCTTCATCGACGGCCGCATCGATCCCGCGCAGCTGACGCTGGAAACCTACCGCTTCTTCTTCGGCGACTGGATCTACGCCGAAATTTTCCTGCGCTCCTTCCTCGTCGCCGCCGCGACGACCCTCATCTGCCTCGCTCTCGCCTACCCGCTGGCGCTGACCATCGCGCACAGCACCAAGCGCCACCGCGACCTGCTGGTGCTGCTCGTCATCCTGCCCTTCGCCAGCAACTTCCTGATCCGCATCTACGCCTGGATCATCCTGCTCGGCCCGGCCAACCTCCTGTACACGCCCTTCGCGGTGATCGCCGGCATGGTCTATGTGCATCTCCCCTTCATGATCCTGCCGCTCTACAGCAATCTCGAAAAGCACGACCCGGCGCTGCTCGAAGCCGCGCAGGACCTCGGCGCCGGGGCGTGGACGCGCTTCTGGCGCATCACCTTCCCGCTCTCGCTGCCCGGCATCTGGTCGGGAACGGCGCTCGTCTTCATTCCGGTGCTCGGCATGTTCGCCATTCCCGAACTGCTCGGCGGCACCGGCGACCTCCTGATCGGCAACCTGATCAAGGAGCAGTTCCTCGACAACCGCGACTGGCCGCTCGGCTCGACCCTCTCGCTTCTTTTGACACTCGCCGTCCTGGCGCTGGCGGCGCTCTCGGCCTGGGCCGGGCGCAGCCGGCGGCGGAGCGCATGATGCGGCGCCGTATCAACTGGCTGTGGGCCGCGTCGCTGGCGGTCTATGCCTTCCTCTACGTGCCGCTCGCCGTCGTCGTCCTCTTTTCGTTCAACGATTCGCTGCTCAACGCGCAGTGGGTCGGCTTCACCACCCGCTGGTACGGCAAGCTGCTGCACGACGACGAGATGCTGCGCGCCGCCGCCAACTCGCTCTTCATCGCGCTCACCGCGAGCAGCGTCGCCACCCTGCTCGGCACCATGGCCGGCATCGCCATGCAGCGCTGGCCGGTCGGCCTGCTGCGCTTCCTGCCTTTCCTCGTGCTGACCCCGGTGGCGATGCCCGAGATCCTGCTCGGCGTGTCGCTGCTGCTCTTCTTCCGCCAGGTGCTCGACCTGACGCTCGGGCTGTTTTCGATTCTCGTCGCGCACATCACCTTCTCGCTCGGCTTCGTCGCCATCATCGTGCGCGCCCGGCTGGCCGGCATGGACGAGAGCATTTTCGAAGCGGCGCGCGATCTCGGTGCAACACCGTGGCGCACATTCCGCCACGTCACCTTCCCGCTCATCCTGCCCGGCATCCTGGCCGGCTTCCTGATGAGCTTCACGCTGTCGATCGACGACTTCGTGATCACCTTCTTCGTCGCCGGCGTCGGCGTCACCACGCTGCCGCTGCAGATCTACTCGATGATCAAGGTGGCGGTCAGCCCCGAGGTCAACGCCGTATCGACCCTGCTCATGGCGCTGACCCTGACGCTGATCGCCCTCGCCTCGCGGCTGGCGCCCGATACGCTGAAGGCGAAATCGTGAAAGCGCTGCTCGTCGCCCTGCTTCTGCTGAGCACGCTGGCACGCGCCGAAGACGTGCTCTACCTCTACAACTGGAACAACTACATTTCCGACGAGACGGTGCAGCGCTTCGAGGCGAGCTGCGGCTGCCGGCTGAAGCAGGACTACTACTCGGACAACGAGGAAATGCTCGCCAAGCTGGAAGCCGGCGCCGCCGGCTACGACCTGATCGTGCCGACCGGCAACGCGGTCGAAGCCCTGATCCGCCGCCAGGCGCTACGCCCGCTCGACAAGTCGAAACTGCCCCGCCTGCGCAACCTCAAGGCGGAATACACGGACACCTGGTTCGATCCGGGCAACCGCTACTCGGTGCCTTATGCCTACACGGTGACGCTGCTCGGCTATAACGTCGAGAAGCTGCGCGAGCGCAATCTGCCGACCGATACCTGGGCGCTGATATTCGAACCGAAGTATCTGGAAAAGCTGAAAGGCCGGGTCACCGTTCTCAACAGCGCCCGCGAACTGATGGCCGCGGCGATGATCTACCTGGGTTACTCGGTCCACGACACCGACCCGGCAAAATGGGAGCAGGCCAAACGCCTGCTCCTGCGCGCCAAGCCCTACTGGGCCACCTTCTCGAACAGCACCTACATCAAGGATCTGGCCATCGGCAATATCTGGGTCGCGCACGGCTACTCGAACGACATGTTCCGCGCCGGCGCCGACGCGAAGGCGGCGCAGCGCCCGTTCAGCATCGGGTTTACGATCCCGCGCGAAGGCGCCGTACTCGCCCTCGACAGCTTCGTGCTGCATCGCTCGGGGGCGCATCCCGATCTGGCGCAGCGCTTCATCGATTTCATGCTCGATGGCGGCAATGCGGCCGACGTTTCCAACCTGATCGGCGCCGGCAATCCCAACGCCGCCGCGACGAACAGGATCGATCGTGAGATCGCGGGCAATCCGGCGATCTTTCCGCCCCCTGACGAGGCGCGCAAGCTGCAGATGCTGCGTGATTTCGATGTGCACAGCCGCCGGCTGCTGTCGCGGATGTGGACCGAAATCAAGGTCCATTAGCGCACGACGGAAGCATCTGCCGCACTTGCTTCACTTGCACGGCGCGGCGTCGAACCCGATGGGCGGGACCAGTCCCGCGATGTCCAGGCACTCGAACTCGGGGCTGAGATAGATCTGATTCTGGCTCACCCGGTGAATCGCCGGCAGCAAATCCCTGCCGGCATTCATCTTGACGACATAGCCGTGCGCACCGGCGCCGATCATTTCGGCGACCATACGCGGATCGGCGTCGCACGACAGGCCGATGATTCTCACCTCGGGGTGCAGGGCGAGCAGTTGCCGTGTCGCATCCACGCCATTCAGGCCGGGCATGTTGACGTCCATGCACACCACATCCGGGCGGCTTGCGCCAAACAGCTCGAGGACGGCGCGGCCGTCCGCCGCCTCGGCCACGATTTCCACCTCGGGCGCCATTTCCAGCACCATGCGCAAGGCATCGCGGAACATCGCATGATCATCGGCCAGCAGTACGCGAAATTTCATGATGATCTCCGCTCGGTCACGTCCCTGATGAACCCCCACAATACTTCAATCTTCAGCGGCTTGTAGTGCACTGCGATGCCTCGGTCGGCCATGCTGCGGATCAGGGCCGGATCGGTATCGCCGGTAATCAGAACGGCCGGCAAGTCCTCCCCGAAAAGCGTCCTCGCCTGTTCGACCACGTCGAACCCGGTTTCGGTTCCCTTCAGACGGTAATCCGAAATCACGATATCCGGCCGCACGCCACCGAGGCGCTCGAACAAGCCGCTGGCGGTGGACGCGGCAAGCACCTCGTCGCCATCGTTCCCCAGCGCCAGAACCAGCGCCTGCAGCACGCAGGAATTGTCTTCGACCAGGCCGATCCGGAGCGGCCTCGACGGTGAGCGCGGCAGTGCTGCGCCCGCTCCGCCTGGCGTGCGTCCCGGCTGGAGCTCGATGGCAAACATCGACCCGCGTCCCGGTTTCGAGTGCAGGCGAATCTCCAGGCCCAGCAATTGCGCGGTTTTGGTCACAATGGCGAGGCCGAGGCCGCTGCCGCGATTGCGCGAATTGTCGCCCAGCTGTCTGAATTCCTCGAAAATGATTTCGGTGTTTTCCTCGGCAATACCGATTCCCGTATCCCAGACTTCGATCCACAGCCGGCCTTGATGACGGCGGCACGCAATCAGCACGCCGCCGCTGTTCGTGTAACGAATGGCGTTGGCGAGAAAGTTGCCAAGGATACGACGCAACAGCACCGGATCTGAGTGCACGATGGCGTCGGAGCGTCGCAGACGCAGCGCAAGGCCCTTCAACTCGGCCTCGGCGGCGTGGACTGAAACCAGCGAGGCCAGCACCTCGTCGATGGCAAAATCGGAAAGCGCAGGGGCAATCACGCCGGCATCCAGTTTGCTCACGTCGAGCAGATCGGTGAGCAGTTCGGAGAGGCTATCGACGCAATCCTCGATGTGCCCCACCAACGCGATGCCATCCGGCGACATCGTTTTTCTCAGCACGCCGATATACAGCGAGAGCGCCGCGAGCGGCTGCCGCAGGTCATGGCTTGCCGCGGCCAGAAAGCGCGACTTGGCGTGGTTGGCTTTCTCGGCATCGAGCATGGCGGCCCGCAGCGCCGCCTCGTTCTGTTTGTACTCCGTGATATCGCGGGCGAAACCGACCGTACCGACCGCGCACCCGTCGACGCTGATCGGCGACTTGTAGGTTTCGAACCAGCGGCGCTGCCCGCCGGTTTCGATCAATTCCTCGACGTGTTTGCTGACGCCGCTGGCGAGAACGGCCCGGTCGTCGGCGCGGTACGCCGCCGCCAGATCCGGCGGCGTAATATCCAGATCGGTCCGGCCGATCAGAGACTGCGTCGAGGGCCAGCCGAAACCGGTGGCGAACGCGAGATTCACGGCGAGGAAGCGGCTTTCGCTGTCCTTCAGCCAGACCATGAAGGGAAAATTGTCGAGCAATGCGCGCTGATACTGTTCGCGCTGCCGCAATGCCGCTTCCGCGCGCTTGCGTTCGCTGAGATCGACATGCACGCAGAACATTTCGGGCGACAGCCCCGGAACGTGGACATAGGCATGACTCGAAATGACATCCACCTTCGTCCCGTCTTTCCGGATCAGGGTGCACTCCTCGGCCATGCTCGGCTCTCCGCTTGCAAAGGTCTTGCGCATCATCTCCCGGGCGTACGCGTGCACTTCCGGCGGAACGATGAGCTCGAACAGGTTGCGCCCGATCGCTTCCGCTTCGCTATAGCCGTAGAGCGCCTCTGAAGCGGGATTCCAGTAGCGGATCACGCCGTCCGCCCCGTAGGCCTGGATCGCCACAGATGGAATATCCTTCAACAGGTTGCAAAAGCGTATCTCGCTGGCTTTCAAGGCATCTTCCGCCTGCTTGCGCTCGCTGATGTCGACGGCGATGCCGAGAAAACCGCTGACGGCGCCGTCCGCATCGTACAGAGCGACCGACGAAATCAGGCTGGATAAACGCGTGCCATCCTCGCGCACCAGCGTCCATTCGTTGCGGTTGACCTGGCCGCGCCGGGCTTTGCCGACGAGAACCTCGAATTCTTCCGACCCCCCTATCGCCGTCGACGAACCGGGCCCCGCCCCCCGCTCGGCAAGCTCCTGCGCATCGTGCAGGACGGCAACGGAGTGGCGACCGACCATCTCGTCAGCCGTGTAGCCCAGCATCCGTTCGGCGCCCTTGCTGTAGAGACTGATGATCCCGTCCGGCGTGGTCGCGATGATGGCGCATGGCGCCGCATTCAGGATGCTCTCCTGAAAATGCAGGGCGTCCCTCAATTGGAGCTGACTGCGCTTGCGCTCCGAGATGTCGCCGTGCGTGCCGATCACGCGCAGCACCCTTCCCTCCTGGCTGCGGCTGACCACCAGTCCGCGCGCGAGGATCCAGATGTAGTCGCCGCTCTTGCCGCGCAAACGGTATTCGCAGCGGTAAGCCACCGTATTCCCGGCCAGATAGTCGTGCCATGCGGCCAGGGTATCGGCCCGGTCGTCGGGGTGAATACGCCGCTGCCACTCGTCCAGAGAGCAGCCGATCTCGTCATCGGAAAAACCGAGTATTTCCTTCCAGCGCCGGGAAAAAAACACCGTACCCTCCGCCACGTTCCAGTCCCAAAGGCCATCGCCGGAGCCCTCGACGGCAAACTTCCAGCGAAATTTGCTTTCCTGGAGCAACTTTTCGCGCCGAACGATCTCCTCGGTCAGTTTTCCTGCGATGCGCCGAGCGGAGATTCGCGTATCGATGATCGAGCGGATCAGCCCGAACAAAAGGCCACTGAGGAGAACGCCAACGAGCAGGGTTATCCAGGCAGGGGCGTACGTAATGCCCGAAATCGGCGCGATGCGATCGAAGACCAGCAGCCATTGACGGCCGCCGAGATCGATGGTCCGTTGCAGCTGACCCGGTCGCGGAGAATCAACTTGGCGATTATCGCTGTCGAAAAGCCGGCTCGCTGGCGTTGCCTGCAGGCCATCGTAGATATGCAGATCGACGCCATTGCCCTGGTACTGATTCCAGTCGCCGAGAATCCCGTTCATCAGGTCGCCCATGCGGTAAAGGCTGTAAGTCCAGCCGATCAGCGCGGCCCTGCGCTGCTCGGCCGTTTTTCTGGGCATGCCGTGCCGATAGACGGGCACATACATCAGGACGCCGGCCTGTGGGTCCATCTCACTCGACGTCAGCAGCTTGACCTTGCCGGAAAGCACGGCTTTGTCCGTGTCGCAGGCCTCCTGCATGGCGGCTTGCCGGACCGGTTCGGAAAACATGTCGAAGCCGAAGGCACGCAAATTGGCGCCACGGAACGGTTCGATCAAAACGACGGAGGTATATTCGGAGCGCGCACCCGCCGGGTGAACCGTGTAGTCGGGAAATCCCTGGCGGCGAATATCACCGATATGCCTGGCTAGCCGATCGGGCGGAACGACCTGGGAAAAACCGATCCCCTGAACGCCGGGAAAGTTCTCCGGGGCCTGCAATGCCTCGACGTAGGATCGCCAGTCTTCCCGGCTGACCGTACCGGTTCCCGCGAACAATGCGGCGGAACCCCGCAGCATCAGCGTGTAAGCGGCGAAGCGCTCCTGGATTTTGAGGGTGACCTGGTCGCAGAAAAAATCGAAGTAGCGCTCCGCTTCCTTTTCGATGCCCCGTTTGACCTCCAATGTCGACAACACGCTCAGCAACAAGCCGGCGCACAGCACCAGCCAGGCGGCCACCAGGGACTTTTGCCGGCTACTCACCGGCATCGGGATCGCCCGCGTCTCCGGATTCCGGCGGAACTGCCTGCGCTACGCAAACCATGGATCCATGAATTCAAACTTCGTACCATTTTCCGCAGACTCTGTCGTCTAGCGCTCCGATTCGATTCAGGCCAAGCATTTTTGCTTCCTGCCCACACCTAAGAACAGACCGCCGTTCATTTCTGCCGTGCCGCCAATGCTCGACGCATGGGATCGTACGCACATCGGGGGATATCTCAATACCGGTTTCTCGGTACTCAAAATACCGCCCCGCGAAATATCACAGACTCGATGCACTCGCGACAATTTTTGAGATGGGATCGGATGACGATACCGCGTTGGTGAGCTGCCTTCATCGCGGCGGGCCGCCGTTGCGTCGGTGGCCCGCCGTCCTACTGCAAATCGCGCAAAAACGCTGCAATTTGCGCCTGCGGCAAATCGTTGATGCCGGCAGCCGTCGCCCGCCCGTCTCCGCCGTAACGGCGGGCCAGCAGGTCTGCGCCGAGTGCAAGATTTTCCGGCGTACGCAGGCTGACGGTCAGTGTCTGCCGGGCGTTCATGACCAGAACGACGCAAATCCTCCCAGGGTGGCGAATCGCCAGATGGTTGGCATAGCTGCCGATGACACGCCGCGCCCAGGCTGCGTCCGGCAACATGGCGACGACGAGGCGCTCCGTCTCGAGCAGCGGCACCATGTCCATGGCCAGCGCCATGTCGCTGGACCGGCGCCGGGCCAGCGTCACGTAAGCCTCTTCCTTCTCCATGAAGTCGAGCGGGTCCGGGTAATGCATCATCAGGCGGTGCAGACTCGCCGGCGGAATCGTCAGATCCGCTTCGCTGTCGCCATAGGCGTTGTAGTTGAGGGATTCGCCAAGCGCCTCGAGCAGGCGCACGGTCCCCTCATCGAGGCCGATCGAGGCAGCCAGCATTTCCGCCGTTGCCCCCTGGTTGTCGCCAAAGGCCCCGACCACGGCCCAGGCGCGAAAACGCCCGGCCACATGGCGGTTGATCAGCAGGCTGGTACACACCCCTGGCGCCGGGTCGATGTTCAACCGCAGCAGTCGATGGGCCGGCAAACCGGGCGCGTGATGATGATCGAAATACTCGACGCAGACGCCCTGCCCGAGCAGCCGAAGAAGGGCTTCCTGATTGCTGCCGAGGGCCAGATCGAGCACCGTCACCGAGTCGCCGGCGCGGGCCGGTACGCGGCCGAGCAGCGCGATGTCGCGCTTGACGCCGGTAATCGGCACGGACGCCTTCGGCTCGGCGAGGCGCAGTTGCTGCAGCGCGCACAGCCCGTCAGCATCGCCGTTGAAGACGTCGAAATGACGGGGGGCGGCACCGCCGATCATCTCGGCTCCTGTGCGATTTGGCCCAACTCCCGCGTGATTCGGCCCAGTTCGCGCTCCAGCGCTTCGTCGCCGCTATCGACGAACCAGGCCGCTGCCTGCTCGACATCGGTCAATGGCTCGCTGCTTTGCAGCTGCTGCCGGAGGACCGCGACGTCGGCGTCGGAGGCGTCGCTGCCACCCTGCTTGCGAGCAAGCAGGCGCGCTTGCAGGATGGTTTCGGCCGCACGGCAGCTGAGCAGCCGGAAGCGAACCCCTTGCGCCCGGGCCTGGCTGCGAAAAATCTCCCGCTGCCAGAATTTCAGGCTCGCCGCATCGACGACGACCGGAAAGCCGGCATCGAGCACCTGGCGTGCTAGCTGGACAAGGCATAGATAGGTGGCGCGCGTCGTCTCGGCGTCATAGATTCCACTGTCCGCCCCGTCTGCCGGACGGTGGGCCCGCTCCGGCAAGCCGCAGAGCCTTTTCCGCTCGATGTCGGAACGCACGCAGAGGGCGCCGCTGTGCTCGGCGACGTGCAGGGCAAGCGTGCTTTTCCCGGCCCCGGAAAGGCCGTGCATGAGCAACAGCCAGCGCGCCCGCGGTGCCATGGCCCGCCGTGCGCATGCCAGGTACTGTTTGCAGATCGCCGCCTGCGCCTGCCCGGCCGGCGCGCCCTCTTGGGCCGCGCGGATGCAGGCCACGTTGGCGCGCACCAGGGCGCGATTGACGCGGTAGAACGGCAGCAACTGCAGGCCGGCATAATCCCCGGTGACGTCCAGATAGCGATTGAGAAAACGGCAGGCATAGTCGGGCCGCCCGCGCTCGTCGAGATCCATGATCAGGAAGGCCACCTCGTTCATCACGTCGATCCAGCGCAGGTTGGCGTTGAACTCGATACCGTCGAAAATCTGCGGCGCGCCGTTCAGCCAGGCAATGTTGCCCAGATGCAGATCGCCATGGCATTCGCGCACGAAACCGTCGTGCCTGCGGGCGCTCAAAACCCCCTGCAGACGGGCATGTTCGTCGTGGCTCCAGGTTTCCAGTTCGTTCAGCAGACGAAGGTCCGAGGCGTCGCCATCGACGACGGGAAGCGTCTCGCGCAACTGCTTGAAGGTCTCGCTCATCGGCCGCCATACCGACGCCGGCGTGCCATGCTCGTCGCCGGCGCCGGCCCGCGCTATCTGGCCATGGAATTCGGCAACCCGCTCGGCGAGCAGATCGATCTGCACGGGCGACAGACTGCCTTCCGACAAACACAGGTCGAGCAGTGCCGTCTGCGGAAACTCGCGCATCTTGACCGCGTATTCGAGCGGCTCGCCCGCACCGTCGATCGCGATGCCGCCGGGTGAAGCGCCGATCGACACGACCGCCAGATACAGCTCGGGAACCAGCCGACGGTTCACGCGCAATTCCTCATCGCAGCAGAAGCGGCGCTGGGCGAGGCTGCTGAAATCGAGAAACCCGAGATTCACCGCCTTCTTGATCTTGTAGGCGAAATGGCCGGTCAGCAAGACATAGGAAATATGTGTCTCGATCAGCCTGATCTCTTTCACCGGGTGTGGAAACGCCGCCGGGTTCATCAAGGCAAGTACCAGCGCTCGCTGGGGATCGGCGGCTTCAACGGCAGCGCCGAGGAATGGGCGGTCGGATTTCATGCTGCCTGCTCGCGCCACAGCGGTAATCAAGGCAATACTCCTTACACCCCAGGTCGATTGCGCGGATCCGGACAATTGGCGTCCGCCGCGCTCCGCTTACTTCACCTCGACGGAACGGCGCTGCACGCTCGCCTTCTTCGGCAACACCACTTCCAGCACGCCATTCTTCAAACTGGCGTTGATCTTCGTCGTCTCGATCCCTTCGGGCAGTGCGAGGCTGCGGAAAAAATCGTTTCGTGCGATCTCGTGACGGGGCTTCGTCGATACGGCGACGTCCTGCTCGGCTTCAGTGCTCATGAGAACTCTCCTGAATATCGGGATCTGGAAATCATTTCGGGCTCCGCAAGACTTGCAGAAAGAACAGGAGCAGGCCATTCCGCCCGTCGGCCCGTTCGCGGCGACTTCGTGCCGCTTCCTCGGGCGGAGCCGAGCTACCCGCTTCTGCTTCGACGGCTTGTTCCGCCGGGCAGTTCCGCACGCATCCGGCGTGTATCGGTGAGCCCGCCGCGACAGGCGGCTCCGCATCATTTTTTGCAGCTGCCAGCGCCTCGAACTTCGTGCTGGCGGCGCGCCCCTGGCCGGTGCCCCCTGCAAAACCCAGCGCGACAAGCGCTATGCAAGGAAACAGGAAGGGTGAGTTCATTGGCGCCTCCGACATCAAAATCGAATAACCGACCGCACTGTCGTCCCGACCGAAAAACGGCATCGACAGGCTGATACCGTATGGCAAAAAAGATGACGAAAATATACTTGCATGCGTGTATTCGGCTTACTCCGGACAAGGTAAATATCGCGCCGGAACGTGGGCTGGAGATTGCTCCCCGTGCTCGATGGAAGCGGCCCAATGGGCTGAATGCGCCGCAGAATACCGACATCCCGCTAGCGCAAATAATCCGCTTGCAGTATTTATTCCGCAGCGATTGGTGCCTACCATCGGGTGGGGAAAAAAACGGGGAAAGAGCGGAAACGGAAACCGTGAGAAACGATTGCGCCACCTACCTGCTGCCCGGCGATCCGGCGGAAAACGGTTCGCCCGGGAGTCGTTGCCCCCGGCGCAAGGCGGTGGCAGGTCAAGGCAGGCCGAAGCACGGCGCGATGTGCGAGCGGCTGCCGCGCTACGAGAACGTGGTCTTCGCCGGCGGCGGCAACCGCTGCTTCTGGCAGGCCGGATTCTGGTCGGTGGCGGAAGCGACGCTTGACTTGCGGCCGAGCCGGATCGTGGCGGTCAGTGCCGGTTCGGCAATCGCCTGCACGATTTTTTCGGGCGGATTCGAGCACGGCTTCAACAGCTTCAAACGCGCTGTTGCCGGCAATGCCAGCAACCTCCACCTGCGCAACCTGTTGCGCAGGCGACCGCTCTTCCCGCACGGCGGCATCTACCGCAATGCGATACTTGCCGGCATCAACGAGTCGGCGCTTTCGCGCCTGCATCAGGGGCCGGAGATCCTCATCCTCGTCTCATGCCCGCCGCGCTGGGCACCGCCGGGCATCGCCCTGCTGCTGGCGATGGTCGCGGCCGGTTACGATATCTGGCTCAACGATGCGGTCCACTCGACGATCGGACGCCGCCTCGGTTTCGAACCGGCGTTCATTCCGGTACGCGAGTGCCGGACGCCCGAATCGCTTGCCGACCTGATCATCGCCTCTTCCTGCACGCCACCCTTGACGCCGCAGGCGCGGCGCAACGGCATCGCCCTGCTCGACGGCGCGCTGGTCGACAACGTGCCGACCGACGGCCTGATGGAAGCGCGCGGCGATACGCTGGTATTGCTGACCCGCCACTTCAGGGAACTGCCGTCCATTCCCGGACGAACCTACGTCCAGCCCTCGCACCCCATCCCGGTGGCCGCCTTCGACTACACCGACGACCGCGCCGTGCAATCCGCCTTCGATCTCGGACGACGCGACGCGGAAGCGTTTTGCGCTTCGATCGGGCTTGCGGCAGGACGATGACGCAAACAATGAAGCGGTGCCGGCGCCACCTTTACGTCCACGTTTCAAGGCGCTGGACGCGGGCCAGTTCCGGATAGGTATCGGCCAGCAAGCGCTGAAGACGGACAGTCGCTCCGGACAGCTCCCGGAGACCGGTACGCCGTGGCGAATTCAACGCCTTCCAGGCCTGTAGGGTTTTCCGTGGAGCCCCGCTGCTGGCGCTGCTGGCATTGCGCCGGCTGAAAAAATCTTCTTCTGTAACACTGGCCGGCAGGCCGCCCTCTCCAATCGACACGTGCCGCGCATCCCTCTTCGGGGATTCCGGCATGTGCGTCTCCTCGCACCTCTCGCTCTTCACTATTGAACTCCTCGCTTTGTTTTGGGTGAACGCCACAGCAAGAGGCAAATTCTGTCGCGCCGGAATGCTGAAAAAAACACCCGAAACCAGTTAATTTTCGGCGCAGGGCGCAGCAGGAATGGGCGCCCCGACGACGTGCTCAGACCCATCGTAGCTACGCCGATACAGGCATCCATGTAGTCAGAATATCAACAAGAAGGTATTTCCCGAGCCATTGCGGATCGCTAGAGTTCCAAGACCGGCGCGACCGTCCCTGCCTAAGGCGATGTCACTGAAAAGCAGAGCACTCCGGGCCAGATCGACCGAGCGCCGGTCCAGTCACCACGGGGGGAACAGCAATGAAAATGCGTGGCGTTGTTGTCATTGATCCGCAACGCGACATCTGTCGCCAGTTGCAGACATCGGAGATTCCAGACATCGAGTTCCACTGCGTCGAATCGGTCGCCAACGCCAGACACCTGCTATGCAAGCACCCCTGCGCCGTAGGACTCGTGGTTTTCGATGCCGTTTCAACGCCGACACAGGAAGAGGTCGAGCAGCTCATCACCTCAGCCACGACCACCGAGTGGATTGCGCTGGCAACGCCCCAATTGCTTGAATCGGCGGACTTCCAGTCCTTCGTGCTGGGGGCCTTCCACGACTATCACACGCTGCCGCTGGATCTGCATCGACTGCGCATAACCATCGGCCACGCCCGCGGGAAAGCGCACCTGAGACTGTCCCTGAACGGCAGGAGGGAAGGCGAGTTGGGCCGTTTCGGCATCTACGGCACAAGCCCGGCGATGCGCGCCTTTTTCCAGCGCCTCGAGAAGATCATCGACGTGGATATCGCAGTTCTGATCGGCGGCGAAACGGGGACCGGGAAAGAACTGGTCGCCCAGGCCATTCACAAGAACTCCCGGCGATCGAAAGGTCCCTTCGTAGCGGTCAATTGCGGCGCGATCCCGGCCAATCTGATCCAGTCGGAATTATTCGGACATGAGAAAGGCGCCTTCACCGGCGCCGCTCAACGCAAGATCGGCAGCATCGAGACGGCAAACGGCGGCGACCTGTTTCTCGACGAGATCGGCGATCTTCCCCTGAGTCAACAGGTGAACCTGTTGCGCGTCCTGCAGGAGCGAAGCATTTCCCGGCTCGGATCAACGCAGGTCATCCCGGTCGATTTCCGGATCATCGCGGCGACCAACATCGATCTGCAGAAAGCCGTCGAGAACGGGCACTTCCGGGAAGATCTGTACTATCGCCTGAACGTCGTTCATCTGAATCTGCCGCCCCTGTGCCATCGTGCTGGCGACGTGCAGTTGCTGGGCGAGGCAATTTTCCGGCGCTTCTCCGCCGCCCACAACCATTGCCGGACTACCGGTTTCAGCATCCAGGCGCTGCGCGCAATGAACGCCTACCACTGGCCCGGCAATGTGCGTGAATTGATGAACCGCGTTCATCGCGCGATCATTCTCAGCGACAACAAGCTGATCAGCGCGGCCGATCTCGGGCTCGACGCCTTTAAGGAAGAGCCGCAGAACGAGACGCTGGAAAACGCAAGAGCGACGCTCGACCGCACGATCGTGGAAAACTGCCTGCGCGCGAACGCCAACAACGTATCCAAGGCCGCACGCCAGCTTGGCGTCTCGCGCGTGACCCTCTACCGCATGATGAACAAGCACAACGTCGCCGTAGTGCACTGAGCGCAGATCCTTGATAGTGGCTACCGGGACAGAAGATACCCCGCCGGACTGATTCGATATTTCCGCCCGGCTCCCCTCGCCGGCAAAGCAACTGCTGGCGGGGGGACTCAGCAGAACGGCCAGAAAGGGGAGAAGGCGGAATATGAGCCTCATTGACGGCAATTCTATTTGGATATTCTCCTGTTCAAGGTCAGATGCTGTGTTCTCCAGACCTTATGAGCAACGCCCGTGCCACCTCTAAAAACAGATTTCAAGCAATTGTTTAATATGATTTTTACAATAAAAAACCAATCACGAACAAGGCCTCGGCGAGCGCCGGTGTAACGCGGATGAAACAGGAATCCGCAACGGGCGCTGCGCTACACACGATGCGCAGCCTTGCTTTGCGCCCTATCCTCAAAGAAACTATGCACTTACGCATCGTTTCCAACGGTGTATCGCAGTTGAAACAACACTAAAGAATTCGAGGAAAACCGAAAGCACGCCATAGCGCCGCACGTCCGCGCCAAGGGCGTTGTTTTTTTGCCAAAAAACCCGGCCACGTTTCGCCTTCGGATACTTGTTTTCAGGTAGCGATTGCGCCGTACCGTTTTGTTAGCATTGACTGATGCAGCGCGTGCCATTCCGCCTCGCGCGTTGGCCGCGCTGCCTGATTAAAGGGGATTCGGGTTTGAAAAAGACGCTTCAACCAGCAACGCCCGCCGAAATGGAAACACCGGCGGACGGAGGGGCTGCGCCAATACTCCCGGCCGATCCGGAAAATCCGACACCGCGGGCTACAGGCAGCTTCTGCATCGCGGGGATCGGCGCATCGGCAGGCGGCCTGGAAGCCATCTGCGATTTATTCAAAGCGATGCCGGCCGACAGCGGCATTGCCTTCGTCGTCATCCAGCACCTTTATCCGACGCAAAAAAGCCTCGCCGCCGAGATCATCGGCAAGCACACGAGTCTCCAAGCCACGGCGGCCGAAGACGGGATGTGCGTCCAACCCGGTCACATCTACACCATTCCCCCGAACGTCTATCCGTCGCTGCGCGACGGCTGCCTGCGCTTCGAACGGCCAAAAAACAAAGTCGGCCCCCGTCTGCCGATCGACCACTTCTTCGCCTCCCTCGGCCACGACCAGCAAGAGCGCGCCATCGGCATCGTCCTTTCCGGCAGCGGCACCGACGGCTCACTCGGACTCAAGGAGATCGAGGCGAATGGCGGCATTGTCCTCGCCCAGTCGCCCGAGACGGCACAGTTCGACGCCATGCCGCGCAGTGCGATCGGAACGGGGCTGGTCCATTGCGTGCTGCCGGTTGCCGAAATGCCGGCGGCGCTGGCCCGCTATGCGCATCACGACTATGCCCTGCAGCCGGCGGCAATGGGCGTCGAAGAGCCGGAGCGCGGCGGGCTGGACAAGATCCTCAGCATCATTCAGCGCCGCCTCGGCTATAACTTCAGCGGCTACAAGAGCAACACGCTGATCCGCCGTGTCAGGCGGCGCATGAGTTTGCGCTCGATCAACGCACTCTCCGACTACGCTACCGCGCTTAACGCCGCCCCCGCAGAAATCGATGCGCTGTTCAAGGACCTGCTGATCGGCGTCACCGAATTCTTCCGCGACGCCGAAGCATGGCGAGAACTCAGGACTGCCGTCATCGCACCGCTGGTCGACGCGAGAAAATCGGGCGAAGCGATCCGCATCTGGGTACCCGGCTGCTCGACGGGCGAAGAGGCTTACAGCATCGCCATCCTCGTCCTCGAGCAGCTGCGCGAGGCGGAAAAACGCTGCCCGCTGCTCGTCTTCGCCACCGACACCAACGAGGATTCCCTGCAACTGGGGCGCCTCGGCAATTACCCATCGGGGATTACGACGCAGATCCCCGCCGAGTACCTACGCCGCTATTTCGTCGAGAGCACCGGCAATCATCACTATCAGGTCAGCAAGGAGCTGCGCGACAGCGTCGTGTTCGGCCACCAGAACCTGATGAGCGATCCGCCGTTTTCCAAGGTCGACCTGATCTGCTGCCGCAATCTGCTGATCTACCTCGAATCCGATAGCCAAAAAAAAATCATCTCGATGTTCCGTTTTGCCCTGCTCCCCGGCGGCTACCTGTTTCTCGGCAGCGCGGAAACCCTAGGCAAGCAGGCCGACATCTTTACGCCGATCTCGAAAAAATGGCGCATCTATCGTCAGATCGGTAGCTATGTCCCCGGGGAGATACAACTGCCTATCCACCATTCCAGCAAACCGCTGGCGGTACTGGAGCCGCCGCAGCCGCTCGTACCGGAAACGGGATCGCCGAGGCCTCAGCAACTGGCGCGGCTGACCCAGCAACTGCTGCTCGACCAGTTCCTGCCGGCGGCCGTCGTCACCAACAGCAGCTTCGAGGTGCTGTATTTCTCCGGCCCGACCGAGAACTATCTGCAGATGCCGCGTGGCGCGCCGACCAACAATCTGTTGGCGCAGGCCCGCGACGGGCTGCGCTCGCGCTTGCGCAACGCACTGCGCGACGCCAGTTCGCGCGGCAGCACCGTAGTCGTCGAGGATGCGCGCGTCCGGCGCAAGAGCGGCTTCCATCCGGTCCGTTTCAGCGTCGTGCCGACCCACGGCAACGGCGACGGACACGCCTTGCTCATTGTCGTTTTCGAAGACCTGGCGCAATCGGCCGTTACCGACCCGACCGGCAACGAGGGGCTGCTGATCCGTCAGCTCGAGGAAGAACTGCGCGCGACCAAGGACGACCTGCAAAACTCCGTCGAACGACTGGAAACCTCGAACGAGGAACTGAAAGTTTCCAACGAGGAAGTCGTTTCGATCAACGAGGAACTGCAGTCGATCAACGAGGAACTGGAAAGCTCGAAGGAAGAGCTGCAATCCCTGAACGAGGAACTGACGACCGTCAACCAGCAACTGCAGATGAAGGTCGCCGACCTCGAAACCAGCAACTCCGACATCAGCAATCTGCTGGCCAGCAGCCAGATCGCCACCATCTGCCTTGACCGCAAGCACCGCATCAAGTGGTTTTCGCCGAGCATGAAGGCGATCGGCAACATCATCGCCGGCGACATCGGGCGCCCGATCACGGACTTCTCGACCGCCGGCCTGGGCGGCAATCTCATCGAAGACGCCAACAAGGTATTGGCGACGCTGGCCCCGATCCAGCGCGAGCTGATCTCGCAGGGCGAACGCTGGTATCTGCGCCGCGTCGTCCCCTACCGCAGCGACAGCGACCACATCGGCGGCGTCGTCATCACCTATACCGACATCAGCGAAGCCCGGCAAGCGGCACAGGAAGCGGTGGCAGCCCAACGCAAAATGGCGTCCTTGCTCGAGGAACGCGTCCGCGAGCGCACGGCGCAGCTGCGGACGCTGACCGCCGAACTGGCGTTGACCGAGGAGCGCGAGCGGCGGGTGGTGGCGCGGGACCTGCACGACGACCTCGGGCAGGTGCTGGCGATCGTCAAGATCAAGCTCTCCTCCCTCGATGAATCCGAACGGCGCGGCACGCTGAAAGAACCGTTGAAGGAGATCGAGCAACTGGTCGACCAGGCCAACCGCACGGTGCGCTCCCTGATGCTGCAACTGAGCCCGCCCACGCTGCAAACGCTCGGCCTGGCACCCGCGCTCGAGTGGCTGGCCGACGAAATGGAGCGCCTCTACGGTCTGGCGGTCCATGTCGATATCGAGAACGAGTTGCCGGCGCTCGACGATCCGATCCGCACGACGATTTTCCGTGCCGTCCGCGAGTTGCTGATCAACGTGGCCAAGCACGCCAAGGCAAGCCTCGCCCAAATCAACTGCAGTCAAGGCGACGACGGCCGCGTTTCGATATCGGTCACCGACCAGGGCCAGGGCTTCGATTATCAGCAAGCACTGACCAAGACCATTGGCGACTCGGGTTTCGGCTTGATCAGCGTGCGCGAGCGCATTGAATTCATTGGCGGCGAGATGACCGTGGACACGATGCCGGGATATGGCACCACAATCACCATCATCTTCCCGGCAGAGCACGCCAGTCTATATTCCGGGGAGATGGAGATATGAACATTCGAGTGATGCTGGTCGATGACCACAAGATACTTCGAGAGGCGCTGAAAGGCGTACTCGAACGGGAGCACGATCTTGCCCTGGTCGGCGAGGCGAGCGACGGAGCGGAGGCCCTGGATCTCGCCAAAAAATTACGGCCCGATATCGTGCTGATGGATATCGGCCTGCCGGGCATCGGCGGCATCGAAGCGACGCGCACGCTGCGTGCGGATCAGCCGGAAATCAAGGTCATCGCGCTGTCGACCTTCTCCGAGCGCCGCATCGTGCTGCAAATGCTCGACGCCGGCGCCAGCGGCTACGTCGTCAAATCGGCCGGCCGCGACGAACTGCTACGCGCGATCCGTGCGGTTGCGCACGGCAGGACCTATCTCTGCCCCGATTCGTCGGCCGTCCTCGTCGAAAGCGTGCGCGGCAAGCAAGCGTCCGAACAGCCGCCGCGCGAACAGATCGGCAAACGCGAGCGCGAGGTGCTGCAACTGCTGGCGGATGGCCACACCTCGCCGCAAATCGGCGAACGTCTCCATATCGCCACCAGCACGGTCGAGGTCCATCGGCGCAACATCATGCGCAAGCTCGAACTGCACAGCATCGCCGAACTGACCAAATATGCGATCCGGAACGGCTTGACATCGAGCTAGCGCCAGCACCGAAAATCACGAACACAAGCATTCGCGTCACGCAATTAATCAATCCACAGTATATTTTCCGGCGATTGCCGGCGATAAAGTGTCTCCTTAGAACAGATTTGGATTTCTGGCGCAGACTTCACCCCCTCCGGGAGTCACCGAATGCGAGCCTATTCAAACGCACCAGGCGCGTCGCCGCGCCGGTGGCAAATCATCAAGGCCTACACCCGCCCGGCGCAGCGCTCCGCAGCGAGCCTTTCGGCCGTCGAACCCGCCGTGGCCATACTCGACAAGCATGGCCTGATCAGCTTCAGCAGCCCGGCCATGGGTGATCTGCTCCAGAGCAGCCGGGAAAAACTGGAAGGGCGCGAGGTAGCGACCTTGCTTCCGGGACTGCCATTCAAGGAAAAGACACCCGGCGACAACCTTGCGTTCGCCGAATCCTGGGGGCGCGAGGCGACCTGGCAAAAGTTGAAGGGATGTTTGCCAGACGGAGACAGCATCCCGCTGGAAGTCTCGTTGAAAAAACTGAGCATGAACGCCGACGAATACATCCTGCTCGGAATACGCCCGGCGAACGAGGACTTCGAAGCCGCGCCGGAACTCGACGAGCTGATCGAAAGAGCCAGGGCAAAAAGCGACCCGGTGATGATCACCGATACGGATGGCGTCATCCATTTCGTCAACCGGGCATTCGAGGACACGACCGGCTATTCGCTGAAAGAGGTCAGAGGGCAGCCGGCCAGCATCGTCAAACCCGGCTTCCGGGACGCCGAATTCCAGGGCTCGATGCGGGAAACGCTATTGGCTGGATATGACCTGCGCAGCATCTTCAGCAACCGCAGAAAGGCCGGCGAAATCTTTCACGAAGACACGCATATCCGGCCCTTCATCAACCGATTCGGCGTCACCAGCCATTTTGTCGCAACCGGCCGGGGCCTCAGCGCAGCGCTGCAGGCCACGCTGCTGCGGCTGCAGCGCGAGGCCTGGCACGACCCCCTGACCGAACTGCCCAACCGCAACCTCTTCCTCGATCGCCTCAGGCAATCCATTGCCCATGCGGCGCGCGACGGCAAAAAATTATCGCTGGTGTTCATCGATCTCGACAACTTCAAAGAGATCAACGACAGCTACGGCCATGCCGCCGGTGACGCCGTTCTGCGCGCAACCGCAAACAGCCTGAGCGCATCGGTTCGCGACGAAGATACGGTGAGCCGGCTGGGCGGGGACGAATTCGCGCTCATCCTGCTCAACATCCACGGCGCCGAGGATATCGAACTCATCTCGAAGAAAATTCAAAGCTCGCTCGCCGAAGGCGTCACTTTCGAAAATCGGCTCATTCCCATTCGGGCAAGCCTTGGCGCGAGCATCTACCCCGACGACGGGTTCAGCGGCGACGCCCTGTTGAAGCAGGCCGATTCCGCGATGTACATGGCAAAATCAGCAGGCGGGCTCTGCCTGCATTTTTTCAGCGAGAAGACGACGATTTGAATGCTCAAGTTGAGCCCTGCCGGCACGGGAATGCCGCCAGGGAAGGCTTTCTCATCGCGCCCCAAGCGACGACAGCACGATCGAGCCCGGATGGCCGCCACGCGCCCTCGCCTGCGCCGGCCCGACGCTCCAGGGCAGATTCTTCGGCAAGGAGTTCACGGACTCCACGGACTCCGGGATGCTCGCCTGTGTCAGCACTTGCGGCACGCCACGGCCATGGACGATCAACCCTCCCGGCTCGCCGAGCCGACCGTTGATCACGACGGCATCTGAGAAGAAACGGTCGATCAGTTCCGCCGTAACGAGCATGTGCTCGCTGATCCGGGAGACGGACAATTCCGAATCGCCGTCGGCAAAGCTCAGCGGCAACAGGAGCTGGCTGGCCAGGTGCGAATCGACGGCGCCGCCGCCTTCAAGGCATGACATCAGCGCATCGGACACCTCGGCGGCGACCGCTTCCGGCGGTTTTCCAAGTTCGCCGAGGGCAAAAAACGACTGCTGACTATGCTCGAATTCCGCCTGCAGGACGATGAAAGCGCCAGGCACTGCGGCCGGAATGGCGCCGCAATCGATACTGACCGGAACGTCCAGGCCATGTAGCCGCGCCATCACGTGCAGGCGTTGCCGCTCGGCAACCGATCGATCGAGGCAGGCGACCAGGGATCGCCCGGTGATCCGCAGCAGCGCGCCACGCTGCGCCAGATCCAGCGGCGCTATCGCGGCCGCCGGATGGATGGTGGCATGGACGATTCCGCCCCCCTTGGGGGCAAAGCCGGCGGCCTGCAGGCTGAGTTCGGCGCGATAGCCTGCCCGTTCGAGCTGCGGCAGCCAGCTCCACGCCAGATTTTCGTAGGCGGGACTACGCGGGGCATGCGTTACGCCGATCAGGCGCAGGCGCGAAACCTGCCCCGAAAAGCTGAGGGGCAAGAGCAGCGTTTGCAGGAGGAGCGTCAGGGAACCGGGCGTATCGATATCGAGAACAAGGTCCTTGCCGGCCTCTCGCCCGGCGTCTCCGAGCGGACCCCGGCCAATCGCGTGCCGTGGCTCGAACACCAGCGTCTGCGAACCGATCGCGGCGCCATCGACAAAGGCATTGCACAGGCGTGCCAGCGACTCGACGATCCGCAGGTGCTGCAACTTCAGGCCGGGACTGGTGCGCCGGGCACGAATCCGGGTCAGGCGCACGGCACGGCCGGTCAGGACCGACAAGGTCAGCGCGCCACGCAATACCAGCCCGCCACCGTTTCCCCATGATGCGTCAATGCCGATCATCGCTCACCCCCGGTCTGCTCCTGCAGCCCCACGGCGGGGCGATATACCATTCACTTCGACTATTTCACCTCGACCGAGCGCCGCTGCACGCTCTCTTCCTTCGGCAGGACGACTTCAAGAATGCCGTCCTTCAGATTGGCACTGATTTTCGAAGTATCGACGACCTCTCCACGGGGCTTCGAGGCAACCGAGATTTCGTGTTTGGTTTCACTGGCCATGATGCTTCTCCCAGAAAAAACTGGACTACTTTGGCCCCCGCAGGATTTGAAAAAAATAACCGACGGAACGCTCTTTGACAGCAGCGCTTCAGGAGAAATCTATCGTTTGCGGAATGCCGCTGAAATACTTGCGGACGTGTATTTCGACTACCGGATACAGGGTAATCCCGATGGCGGAGCCCAATCCGGCGATCGCCGCGGCAGGCATACCGGGATGCTGCGGAGAAGAAAGCGCTTTACAAGCCATCGGTGCATCTCTATAATGCGCCTTCTTTCGAGCGGGGGTATAGCTCAGCTGGGAGAGCGCTTGCATGGCATGCAAGAGGTCCGCGGTTCGATCCCGCGTACCTCCACCAACAAGCTCGAGAGAATCTGTTCC
>Ga0307509_10003193_pt1 | contig 25345 bp, 37 predicted proteins | sample 10_EM_MG_FD_202245 | JGI IMG/M metagenome (GOLD analysis project Ga0307509, IMG submission 202245) | Populus trichocarpa ectomycorrhiza microbial communities from riparian zone in the Pacific Northwest, United States - 10_EM | ecosystem: Host-associated > Plants > Roots > Unclassified | place... | reverse complement strand
CACAGTGTAACGGCTGATGTTTTGGGAGGCAATGGTGCATTGATAGAATTTACAGTAATCGGGTAAGTCCTTTGGAAGAATCAAGTCATACGAAGGTTGCTCACGTACGCAGGCTCACGGTCGCGAATGAGATGTTATCCCTCTTAGGTTCTCTACAGCTAGACCCATTTTCACCGCGTCATGTCGTCCAGCACAATACCGAAGGTCGGAAAGAGGAGGCCGAGGAGGATGGGTCGATAGAGGAGGGCGGATCGGAATCAGACTCGGAGTCCAGCTCTGACTCTGACCGTGAAGAGGTTGATACTATGCTAGGGAAGAGAAAAGAGCTAGACGATGAGGAGCCCGTTGTGGAGAAGAAACAAAAGAGATAGTTGTAGATCAGTGGCTGTGTTAGCTGCATTCTCTTACCAATGACCACAAACCCGTCCCATATTCTCATTGCCCGCAATTCTCGAGGACTCAACAATCCCGCCGCCTCCCTTAGTTCGCCTACAGAGACCCACGCGGCTGCTTCCGGTATCTTCCGATCTTCTGGCTCGCCGCCATGGCTCTTTGAAGACTGCGAGGTTGACGACATCGAGTCCGAACTCAGCACAGAGGAGGACGATGAAGCCATTGATATCAACGAGACATTCACCAAGAATTGCAGACTCCCTGGTACCGTCAAGATTGTAGTCGAGACTACAACGTTTTGGTTTGCAGCTTTCTAGCTTCATCGAACCAACCATGACCTTCGACCTTCCTAGGGCTCACAAAGAGATACTGTTCTTTGCTTCTCCGTTTTTCGAAGCGGCATTAAGTGGTAATTGGTCAGAAACAGGTCGTCCTTTGTCCATGTCTTCTGTTGTTACCATATCGCATCTTCAGTCTGAACAAATTCCTACCAACCAAATCTCTCCGGATTCATGCCTCCCGTCAGGCGATCCAGATTCGGACCCCGAAGACCTAGAGGTTCTCATCGAGTTTGACTCCTCAGGGCGTGAATCCGAAAGCCGAGACCAAATCTCGCGCGTTTCGAAATCTAAGGAACGAAGTGATAGTCTTGCCAAACTACAAGCGACTGGCCAGTCTGCAGCGGGATCGAGCGGATCAAGAGCCTCTGTGTCGTCCAAAAGGTCGACAGTTGCACAAGCTGTTATCCAACGACACCCAAAGAATGGGCCAGACGCTGTCATCGTGCTGAAGGAGGAAAAGGTTTGCTTGTGTGTGTCCATAGCTCACATTGGTGATCGTAATTTTGGTTCTTGCAGGCAAGCACTTTTCACGACTTTCTGAAATTCATATACCCACAGTGAGTCCCTTCGTCCCCTCCATTTCCATCTTTTTATTGAACAAGGGAACATAGAATGGAGTGCACGATTACCTGGAATAATGTTGGGAGTCTGATGAATATCTCTCATAAGCTATCTGTGCCTTCGTTGCAAAATGAGTGCCTCACCTTTCTCCTAACCCATGCTGCTGGAAAACCCATAAAGGCCATGCGGATAGCCGAACTTTTCGAGGAAGAGGAATTATATCGTGAATCCAGCCGTTTTGTTCTTGACAATCCAGGTGGTTGGACAGAGCATGAATTGAACACCCTCAGCCAAGAAACCTTACTCAAGCTGGAGAAAAGGTGAATATATCTCAATCCATGTTATACTTCAATAAACTCGTAGGAATTAGGCGAAATTGGTTCTTGGAGCGCGTCCTGAAGTTGGGACTGACTATGGTTGCCAAGGAATACCAATGTGTGAGTGCGAGGTGTTTACACATTCTAGAACAGATCTGATCTCTCCTTTTCAAGTGTCCTACATGTCCAGATCCTGCTGTATGTGCTCGACTCCTGGAAGAGAAATGGCGGCAGGCATATCACGCAGTTTTTCGTTTTGGTATGCCAACCCGTGCGTGGAGTGTGACAACTTGCTCAAATACATCCTTGCTCAGGACCTCCGCAACCGTCCATGGTATTTCGGTATCTCAGAATGCTGGAAGGAGTCAGCCCTGCTCTAGCCTTGACCCACACTGCCTGCCAAGCCAGTGCAAAGGCATTTGTTGCAACGTGTAGGTCGCATTGGCAGAATATAGGCTCACGCCTGACGTATCCGACAGTGTTTGACAGAATGTTTTCTTTGGGCATTCGCGGAAGTGGGATCGATGGAGCTCCTTTGGGTCGAATTGCCGTCAGTTCAACCGCTGCCACGCCTCGACGACATTTTTTATACTGCACGCTGAAACTAGATTCTGGCCACAAGGCGAGAAAGTCAAAAGACTAAACATGATATGTCCACCTTGTCTTGCTACAATCAACATTTCTCTACATTTATGATGTCCTGAGTGAATGGCAGAACAATGATTTGTGAAGTACAGTACAGTTGTCAGATGTCAATGGGTATGCAAATAAACATAAAACGGCTGAAAGAAAACGAAAGAAGATCCAGAAGAAAGAAATCCTTGCCAGAAGGTTACTCGGAGAAATTAAAAACTGCCAGTGCATTATCCACCAGCCACTCAACGAAGAGGGCTTTCCCTGCCATATCACTAAATTCTGCCCCAGGGTCTCTAGATCGCAGGAGCGTAGCTGGACATGTTCTGTTTGAGTTGCATGAGATAAAGTTAAGAAGCACGACTTACGGCCGAAAACGACGCCCAGATTTCGCCCATTCATGAGGTTTTTTTCACTACGTTCACGAACACTGCATAAAGAATATCAGGGAGATCCTTGAATACGGAAATGAGTGCTTTTACCGATTCAGATGCAACATCAACATGCGTAATGTGAAATAATGTTGGTTTGGGAGTTTGTCCACTAGATCAACCAGAGATTGGTGTTTTAGCGATGGGTCTCGGATGGCGATGGCAGCCATGAATTGGTCATGGAGATCAAAGGTAAGAAGTGGCACAGGCAACGTGCGGAAGTATGTTTTGAGGACTGAGGTGACACTGCAGATGTCATTGAATCTGTCGGAATCGCAGAGGTCGAAAGAGTCGTAGTCTCCTCGTTCAAACATCTGCGTGATTGCCTTGGACTGTCCTGAGCCTCCAGTTTTACGATATATACCTTCATAGTCGAGGGCTATTAAAATGTGTGTCAGCAAGCTTGGTCGCCTTTGGAACCTGAAGGTACCAACCTCGAGCCTCAACAGCTTCGATACATTTTTCAACAATGACAGGTACCTGCCGATCCTCCCCTTTGGAATCGGCTTGAACTTGTTCTATTAGGTTTCTTCCAAACATTGACGGGGCTGAAGGGAGGGTAAGAACTCAAAATCAGCGTAACAATGCGTTATAGAACTTACGGAGAGGTGCCTGCACATCATCTCTAGAGCCATTGTGCTGAGAGCATGGTATTTGAACATTTACAATGCAGCGGACGTGGATGGAGGTCGAACAAACTTCAATATAGCAGTGTCGGTGCCAAAAAAAAAAAATCAAACGAAGGAAGCGCACCAGTACACCGAAGTTGGGAACCCCACATTTTATCTCCGCAATGGTCACAGCGAGTGAATCGCAATACGCTCAACTGCTGGAAATTGTGTTCAATATGTGTCTTTCCTTTATTTGTTTCCATGCTGGGTGATGGAGAAACAAGTTCCCTGGCCTTCGAGCCCGGCCATTTGAATTTCGGCTTCGCAGGGGTGTGAAGGTCAATTTCCGACCTGGGAGTTCTCATATACCTTGATTCATGGGTCTCGTCATGAGTAGTAGATGAGCCGCTTGTCGAGGAACTCAAAGATGGGGCCAGTAGTTGAGGACGGGGAGTGTCGAAAGAAGTCTGAAGTTGCTGGGGCTGGGACAGTTCTTGGAGGTTCTTGATTGGCGTTTCTGGAGTGTTGTCTATTCTCCGAGCATATACGGCGCTTAATTGAGCCAATTCTTCATTTCGCGCATTTAGCACTGTCGTTTCTTCTAGGAAAACATCCCGAACGGCCTTGAGTTCCGCGATTTCCCTGCTCAAAGATTCCTTTTGTTCATTTAGAGGCACAAGGTCGCGTTGGTATTGATTGCGTATCGTTTCGAGGCGTTTCGTAAGCGATCTTCCAAGGTTAGTTGGGATGATGTCAGTCGGGCTTCCCACAGATCTACAAGGCAAGGGTTTGGAGGGAATATCTGTTAAAAATTGCTGGCAACATACCGCTTCGCAGAGAGCTCTTCCATCTCAGCCAGAGTAACATCCCGTTCGACTTTGAGGCGAGAAAGGTCTTGCTCCAATACGGAGAGATTGTCGTGGAGTTCTTTCGAAAGCTGTTGCCGAAGCTCTTGTCGTCGGCTATCTCCAGAGAGAGTTGTAAGGCGGACGGCCTGGCCTGAAAGTAGCACCCGTAAGCGAGTCACCTCAGCCTCGGCATCTCTACGAGCTTTGAGCTCCCTGTCATATTCAACCTGCGCCACAGACATGTCATCGATGAATAACTTGCTCTCCCGCTGTGGCAGATGATCGATATATGAGGCTCGAATAAGAAAACAATGTTGCTTACGTTCATGCCGTCCACACGATTCTTTAACCGATAATATTCAGCGTTGCGGGATGTAAGATGTTCGACAATGGCGTCCACAAAGCCGATGTCGACTTTAATTTGTTGAGCACCCTTTTCTTTGGCATTATTCAAAGCCTCTCGAAGCTTGGACATGACCAAATCAGGGTCAGGGTCCACCCTTCGTGTATTGGTCGTAGCACTTAATTCTCTTGTAGCAGCAGATGGACCAGGAGTGTTATTGAACAGAAGGGTATCGCTTGCAACTTCATGTTCATCGGATAAACCTGGTTCTTCTGCAACGCCAGAGAGAGTCGAGGAGTTGGGATATCTGTTTTCATTATCACTCCTGACACCGTTCGTCAATGTACTCTGTCTATTCTTGGTGGTTTGTTGGGATGCCTCCGAAGATGTTGGCGTATTCCCTTGTTTCGTCATTTTGGCCAGGTTGTCCAGATATTTCAGCGACGGAGCACGTCCAACAGAGCCGAGCAGTTCCGCAAAATCAGCAGTGTCCATAGAGAAACGGATTGGTGGTAAAGCGGGCGCAATGTACGTGGTATGAGACATGCGTTCGACGGACTCGCCCATGTCATCTGAAATATCCCCAAGTTGAGAAATCTCGGGGGAGTCCAAGTCAGCACTGCCGTCTGGCAGATTTAAATCTGGAATGCGCATGGAATCCTTCACATCTTTGGGCGGTGGAGCAGGGGGTAAGCCATCGAGATTGTGAGAGGAAGTACTGTCTGTTTCGTTTTCAGGGTCGGTATCTGTGCCGCTTTCGACGTTCCGAGGAACATCTGCACGGTGCGATGGGGATGCGGACCGCGAGCCAGCGTGGTGACGGTCTGAACTTAGACTCGAGGCTGAGGAGATTCGTCTCTGGGAATGGAAACCATTCGCATCGACTGGGCTTAGCGTCGCAGAAGTGTGCCGACCAGCCCCGTTCGAAGGTTGTCCATGCGAACGCGGTGTGTCCTGGGAGCTTTCCAAGTCAACTGTCATTGTTGGCGGAGAGGCCATGATTATGGTATCGTCAGGGTTATAGTCGGTGTGACTCGAGGGAGGGCGCGGGCGATAGTATTGCTCTAAATCTGGATGCGATGATAGAGAGCTGTGGACGGAGCTAGATCGCGACGAAGACGGTCGGGAGGGTTGTTTCGGAGAAATTGCAGAGTAGGATTGATCGTGACCATTCAGATACGGGACAGTTTGTTCTGGGTGGAAAGAGGTTTGGTGAGGAGAAAGTTGGTTGGAAACGGGATCCTTGAAAGGCGAAAGAGATAGGCTTGGATTGATAGAACGTCGTTTATCACGGCGCGATGTAACAGAAAGCCCTTCAGAAGGTGATTGAAGTCCGGTTTTTTCTGGCGGCAGGGAATCTTGCTTGAGGAGAACGTTCAAGGGACGGACGCCGTCATCGTAGCTGTTTCGCCGTTTGAAATTCGACGGGGTGGAAGCAAGAGGGATAGGCAAGGTATTTGATTTGTGGGGGGCATCAATTTGGGCCATCGATGGGTGGCTGGGTGGTCTGGTGGTTTCAGGATCTGGGGGTGCGATGGTGACAGACGGGGATAGGGAGAGGGAAGGAGGGTGTGGTTGTGGTGAGAGCGTTGCAGTGGAACCATTGGCTTGAGACTGAGTGGAAAGGGAATGCGAGTAAGAGGGCGGTGGCTTTGCTTCGAATGCATCGCTAACGTATGGGGTTTGGATAGGCTTGGCAGGTGAGCGGAAGTTTTCAGGGGGGCGGGAATTGTCTGTGCGGGAAGAAGGAGTCGTGGATTGGGACTTGGAACTTGAACGAGAAGGTTCGTCAGACCGCTAGGGAGTATATCAGAACGAGGGGGAAAAATAAAGGGAAGAGACACTCACCTCTTGCTCACGGTGGGCATTTTTGGCTTCGTGGTCTCTTGTTCTTGAGGAACCACTTCCACCATTGGCTTTCTCTCGCTCGGCCTTTTTCTGGGCGTGTTTCCGGATTTTGATCATGCGCTCGTTGTGGCAGTTCATGCAGTATATGCCCTGACTGGTTTTTGCGAACACGAGCTCGTCTATTCTGTTGCTGCAAACCTTGCATTTGAAGCAATGGGCATGATAAGAGTCGTCGCCAGTCATGATAGCTTCATCGAGAATAGGGAGATGACAAATATTGCAACTGTAGGAGCAATTGGCACATATTGGAGAGCCGTCGGAGAGGAGGAGGAGATTAGTATCGGCGGTGACCTGGTTCCTACATTTAGCGCACTTGAAGCAGTCGACGTGAAAGAAAGATTGGCTGGGCGAGGATGAGCAAAGGTGGTTACCAGGAAAGACGCGACATACCCAAAGGCGACGACGAGCCCGCCTTGCTCGTTGACGACCGAGTGCTTGCAACCTGGACAGAGCCTGTCTTCCAGTGCGAGCGAGTCTGGGCGCTGTAGATCGAGGTGAGAGTGCTCGCGGAGGGGGATGTTCTCGGCGAGCATGGTAGTTAAAGTCTTAATCAACGCCGTCACGCCGTCACGCCGCTCTCTCAATGGCGCTCATTACCATCGCCGGCTTTCCGTGCTCAGGAAAGTCTACCCGCGCCCAACAAATCCGCGCTGCGCTCGAAACACGCCTCGACGGGCCCATATCGCGCGTCTTGGTCTTATCAGATCACTCCCTGGACATCCCTCCATCCGCCTATGATCTCACCGCCCTCGAGAAACCCGCCCGCGGCACTCTCTTTGCCGCCGTCCAGAGGTTTCTCGCCACAGACACCATTCTCATCCTCGACTCTCTCAACTACATCAAGGGCTTTCGCTATCAGCTCTATTGTGCTGCTCGAGAAATGAAGCTGCGAACATGCACCGTGCGCCCTTATTCACTCACATCCATAGCGCCTCCACCACAATCTTCCGAATTCAGGTATATGTCGTTGCCCCGCCCGACCTCTGTCGACAGTGGGATTCACACCGCGAGAACGGCTACTCACCCCAAACGCAAGTCGCCCCGATTTTCCCCCATTTCAATCTCTCATCGACTTTCACAGCCTCGATAACCTCCTGGTCAGATTTGAAGAGCCGTCGTCCATGGTTCGTTGGGATACGCCTCTCTTCACTGTGGCTTGGGACGACCCACAAATTCCAGATTCGCAAATATGGGACGCAATAACCAAAGGAAATGTGAAACCCCCCAATTCTGGCACTTTGGCGGTATGTATTATTTCTTTCTGGTAAACAAAGGCTTATATTTTTTTTAGGTTGCAAAACCCCCTGCCGATGCGCTTCACACTCTCGAACGGACATCGACAGCGATGGTATCGGCCATTCTGGCTGCATCTCAGTCGGGCGGTGGACGAACGGTGGTAGCGGTAGACGGGCTGGAAGTGATAGTGACGCTTCCGTCGCGACATCTGACACTGTCTGAGCTCCAGAGGGTTAAGCGGCAGTTTGTGACTGTACACAAAAAGGCGATTACACTTGGGACAACAGAACTGGGCGCGGTGGACTGGAGTGAAGAGAGTATTGCCAAGAAATTTGCAGAGTACATGGCTGATTGTATTACATAACACCTCTTGAACAACAACAACGACCATGGTGCTCCCCGCCAACACCACCCTTCGTCCAGGAGATGCGCTTCAGTCAAGGCCCAAGCAGGCCATGTTCGTTCGCATGTCCGCAGAATCCCTCCAAGCCCTCGAATCATTTCCAACTCAATCTACCCTCCGCTTCCAGTTTGGTGATAGTCCCGTGCGTTTCCTCAGATCCTTGACTTCTCCCCTCTCAGACACCCCCCAATACAGGGCATGTATATCGGTGACACCTACTTTCAAATGCGCTACTCGGAAGAAACCACCCAGAATGACCTTTATCTCAGAACCTCTTCAGCAACCAAGAAGAACGCCCCTTTGAAACTCTTCGCCAACGTTGTGGGAAAGTTCTCTGTTGAGCGAGAGCTAGCCGATCCAGTGCGAGATAAGGTCCGGGAAAGCACTCAGGATGCCGCAAATCAGCGCAACAGCAGAACCACCGTCTTCATCGACACACCTTCCGACTTGCCGCCTACCAGCGGCAAAAAGCGCAAGGATCCGCCTGCTTCTATGTTTCGAAAACCCCTTCGGCCATCTGATAAGCCAAAGCCTGCACCAGTGCCTGTCCTTGCCAACAAATTGCCTCCAGTTACCCATGTCTCGCCACACCGCAAACACATCGTGCGTCTTCTCGCTGTCAGGGACAGGACGGCAGAGGATATCATGAACAATTTGAATACTTCCGAGATAACCCCACCCTCCCGTCGAGAAATCCAAGACCTTTTGGAGCAAGTAGGCCATCATCTTTTATTTATCTATAATTATAACCAACACCCAAGCATCTGCTCTAGCTTGCCGACTTTACACCACCCAAACCTGGTTCTGTGGACAACTCTGCAGGTTCCTACTGCCTCAAACCTATCGCTTGGAAGGAGGTGCGCCCTTACGAATGGACAGAATTGACGGACCAGCAGAGGACCGTCGTCGCTCGTGTGGCAAGAATCAAGTTTCAGAGTTTGGGCATACCCGAAAGTGACCCTTCCTGGGACCATGTCCGATACAGAAGTCCTGCCGCTAATATCTCATCCTCCCCTGGTCAACCCAAAGCTTCTCCCTCTGTTATCGCTGAGGCATCGACGCGTGCCGGGCCGTCTCGAGAAACCAGGGATAAGAAAGCGAGACCCAAGAGTGACGCCAAAGCGGAAGCCAAAGAAATACAATCGGCGCCTCGTCCGACTCTGGTGGATGACAGACCCAAGGGGATTCGTCCAAAGGATACGCCTGAGAGTACAAGAACGGGAGAGTCAGCCCCTGTTGAATCACCCGCAGGAGGCAAAAAAGCACCTCTGGCAACGAAGACCACCAAGGCAAACGCCCGTCCAAGTGACCTTCATGCATCCAGTAAAGTACCCCCTACGCGACATACGGAAAGGGATGTTCCTTCATCCACTTTACCGCCGAAACACAATGCAACTCGAGTCGAAGAAAAAGTCCCTCCACAGAAATTCAAGAAACTTCCTCGTGATAGTGGGATTGCGGAATCAGAAAAGGACAATCGACCTTCCTCCCATGTAGCCAGGACCTCTGCAAAAGACAGAAGCGGACGAAGGGAAGCGGACGACGACAGTTTCGACGACCGAAAACCCTCCCAGTTGAAAAGGAAGAATGTGGAACAGGACCGTGATCGTGTGCCCAATGCAAGGTCCCAGCCAATCCCAGCAAAGCGACGCAAAACTGAGGGGGAACCCTCTACCGTCCCTTCACGAGAAGACCGAAGTCAATCCGGGAAAAGGCTTAGTATGGACTCTCGCATAAGTGAAAAAACTAATGGGGCTCCCCAAAACGCTTCAAAGCCAAGAACTAAAGATGGGATTTCAGCGTCGAAACGACATCCCCTTTCGAATGAGAAAATGTCATCATATTCGCCATCGTCCTCGAATGCACGCGTTGCCGGCTCACAAGGAAGCAAAAATACTTCAACAAAAAAGAATCCCAGACGATCACCAGTTTTTACATCTTCGGAGGAAGGCGAAGAAGAAGAGGACGCCGCTTTGAAAACTCGGGCTCCAACAAAGCCTGCTGTTGTTTCATCAGAACCGTCCACCTCCCGTCGTCCTCGCATTGTGGCATCTCGGTCGCTTCCCACAGATCACAGCGCGCTTCGTGCCAGATACAATGCCTCATATCTTGAGTACCTGACAAGCTTCCAGCGACTCGTAACGCAGAAGGGAAAAATTGACCACCTGTTGAAAAGTACCGACCTGGAGAGCATTGGCTCGATCACGGACTCTGAAGGAGACATGGAATTACTTGATCCCGAAGAACTCTCGCAGCTGGCGATCAAACATAAGAGATTAGAGGAAGAACTAGAAGCCATTCAAGAGATATTTAGAGTTGTGTAATGTAATTGGTCACGAGACATGTTTCGCCCCTATTGTTTTCGATGAACAATAAATGCTCCTTTCTTCGTTACTTCCATGGCCAGTCTCTTTCTGAATGTTGCTGTTGCCACGACTGTCTTCCTTCTTGCCTTGCTAACTTATTACCTTGTAATTCTACCCAAGTTCAATCCCTTGCAACGTCTCGCTGGTCCGCCCACCCGCGGTTGGTTCAAAAACCATCTTCAGGTAATATTAGAGTAAGGCCTCCATTTTGCACCGAGAGCGTCTCTTATTCCACACCGCCAGTCCTTCTGTATCACCTCAAGTCAACGAATTTTATACACAAAAATACGGACGTTCAATCCGCGTCCAAGGCGTCGGCCCGGTACATCCTCACCTTTATTCCTTTCACGGCCTTCTGACCATGCGTGCAACAGTGGGATGTGCGCCTGCTGACCCTCGACCCTGTTTCAGTGGCTCATGTTTTGAAGAATTCGTCCACATACGAAAAACCATGGCAATCTCGTCGCTTGATTACAAGCTTGATTGGGTGTGGAATGCTCGCAGCGGAAGGCCTTGTCCACAAAAGACAACGAAGGGTGGCCACTCCTGCTTTCTCCATACAAAATCTGCGTGGACTAGTTCCCCTTGTATTTAAAAAGGGGAACGAACTCAAAGATAAATGGATACAAATGACAAACGACCACCCAGAACCATTGCGACTAGACGTCTGTCACTGGATCAGCAGAGCGACCTTCGACGTTATTGGGCTTGCAGGTGTGTGGTTGCCTACTCATTGACAGTTGTGTCTCATTCGGTATAGGGTTTGACTACAACTTTAACGCCATTGAGAACGAATCCAATGAACTCTTCTTGGCGTACAAGGAAATGTTCGAGGTTGCAATATCCCAAAGTCGACCGATACGAACCATTTTCAGAATATATTTCCCCTTTTTAAGTTCTTTGTTTGTAAGAGCAAAACGTATTCCCCCTTCCCCTCTTGCTAACCTCCTTCTCCGTAGCCGGACAAAACTCTCCGGACGGTCAAGCGATGCCAAGGTGTGATTCATCGTGTCGCTGGACACCTTGTTCAAGAAAAAAAAGCAAAAATTGCCCAAGGCTTGGAAGCTGGCGTTCCTTATGCCGGTAGAGATTTACTCAGTCTTTTGCGTTGGTCGAGTTGCTTTGACATCCCCCCGCGTGACTTACCTCTTCTGTTCATAGTAAAGTCGAACGTTGCAACCGACCTACCAATCGATCAGCGAATCTCCGACGCTGATATACTCCATAACATCAACACCTTTATGTTTGCTGGTTCCGATACCTCCTCCCTAAGCCTGACTTGGACCTTGTTGCTTCTTGCTCAAAATCCTACAATCCAAGACCGTCTACGAGCGGAATTGTTTTCAGTGTCCCCCCCCTCGTCTGAAGATTTGTCTCATCTTACCGAGGATGAAATCCATTCACTCTATAATGCCATATCCAACCTTCCCTATCTGCATAATGTTATTCGGGAGTCTATACGTTTGATCCCACCGGTGCATTCATCCATCCGCGTGGCAACCCAGGATGATGAAGTCCCTGTCTCATTCCCTGTCCACTATCGGGATGGTACCATCATGAACCAAAGGTCTACAGTCACTATTCCCAAAGGAAGCTTCGTCCACGTTGCTGTAGAAGGTTTCAACCTCGATAAATCATTCTGGGGGGATGATGCATGGGAGTTCCAGTGAGCGGGAATGATTCATACCTACCTGACCGACCACCTTACTATTTTTCCACAGCCCTGACAGGTGGGACAATCTTCCAGAAACCGCTTCGGAGCTGCCTGGTTTATTTTCAAACACGCTGACCTTTTCCGCTGGACCACGCGTGAGTTGCAGCAAATGTTTATTACACATTACCTTGTTTACGCTAACTTTTAGTCGTGTATCGGCCTGCGATTTTCAATGATTGAAATCAAAACTTTTCTTTACCTATTACTCACGAATTTCACGTTTCGACCCACAGAAGACAAGATACTGAAAGCCAATGTGTGCGTAACCTTTTCGGCATTTTGTCAAAATCGACTCACAAATTTTTAGAGTCCTCACGAGGCCATATATAGCTGGAAAATATAAAGAAGGGAGCCAGTGCCCTCTTATCATTTTGCCTTACAATCGATGAATAAATGTACGTCATGTAGACGGGAGTAGAATTATTTATGTTTGGCAACGCTTCCAGGTTTCTTTCCGCTGAGGATCAATTCAAAACGGCATATTTTCTCAGGTGCGGTGGAATAGCGTCCTCCAAACCCTTACTTCTGAGCCATGCCTTGGAAAACAGGCGAGTTTGATAGCGGTATGCCCCATCGCAAATTATGGTCACGATTGTTGAACCTGTATCCGATCAGACGAAAAGTCGCAGTAGCATGGGAGGTCGAACTACCTTGACGGAGCCGTTGCGCTAGTTCGACTGCTGCAACAACATTGAGCGCGGAGCTCGCACCGATATATAATCCTTCAGAGTCCAATAGATCATACACCATTTCAATAGACTTGGAATCAGGCACAGTGAATGCACCCGATAACTCGCTAACAAAGGTCCTAAGGTTGTCAGTGATACGTCCTTGGCCGATACCTGGGAATCCCAATTAATGGACGTCAATCACCAAGACGGAATGTCATACCTTCCGTAATAGAGCTACCGGACCTCTCGATCAACTTCCCTCCACTGGTGATATAACTAGTCAATACACTGCCAGGAGGATCTGCAAGCCATATTTCGGTCTTTCCGTTGCTCATCTCCTTCAAGTATTTTCCGACCCCAGCGAGGGTTCCACCAGTTCCCGTGGCGCAAATAAATGCGTCTACTTGGCCTTTTGTTTGTTGCCATATTTCTGGACCTGTTGTTTCATAGTGAGCTTTGGCGTTGGCAACGTTGTCAAATTGGTTGGTCCAAATCGCGTTTTCAATGCTAGCAGCATATTCTCGTGCTTGGTGATTATAATTTTTGGGGTTTTCAAATGCTACAGCAGGGACGGGGCGTACATCTGCTCCAAGCATCCGGAGCAGATCGATCTTTTCTTGACTCTAGACAGGACTTAGCAGATGTAGCAGAAGAAAGGAGTAGGCCTTCACACCTGCGTGTTTGGCATATATATCACACACTTATAGCCCTTTGCCCGACAGACATGGGCAAGGCCAATGCCGGTATTGCCTGCAGTTCCTTCCACAACGGTCCCCCCTGGCTTGATGCTGGAGAACCACGAATCAACGATACATATTTTGAAGCAGAAACGGAAAGTTAACCATACAGTCCTTTTTCTTCCGCATCACGTACGAGGCCAAGAGCAGCTCTATCCTTTACACTTCCTCCTGGGTTTTGGAACTCTGCCTTTCCATATATATGAGAGCCAGTCTTTCTGGAAAGACCTTTCAAGTATATCTGCGGATCAAAGATGTTTTCTCAGCTTGGTTGATACCGACAACAATGAAATGGAACTCGCAAGAGGGGTATTCCCCACTGCTCCGTTGAAACCTTGAACGGAGGAATGCGTGGCAAAGCCTCTACCCCATGAAAGACTCCGCAAAGCTGAGGCCATGGTCAAGGAAGTAGAAACAGGCTTACCATATGGCATGGGTGGGAGAACAATGGCAGGAAAATGTATTACTCAGGAGCACGACATTACGAGGTTACGTAAGGCTGCGGGTATGGAAGAAAGTAACTCGTTTGATTAAGTAGAAGAAAAAAGGAATAATACAAGCTAATCCGAGAAATGAGGCCTAAAAGGAGCCTGCAAAATCAAACAAAAAATAACCAAGACATGTGTGAGGCATAATTCGTCCGTTTACGTTGCGAGGTTCATTGTATGGCCATGAGTAACGGTGGAGAGTTGAAACCGAAAGGGTGAAGGGAATATAAAGGGTGGTATAGAACAGGGGTTCTGGAACAAACCATCTGGGTAGAGGCAAAAGTTGGAGGAAAGCGAATGTAGCATTTTACTGCTGACGTTTCTTCACATTCTGCGATAGCCATTGCAGGCCCTCAAATAAACCTTCCCCAGTCGTCGCGCAGCTGAAGCCGTATCCTCAGTCATTTAGTCTGGTAACGTTGTTGTGCAGACGTACCTTGGATGCACATACCAAGACCGATCACGCATTCGGTGCAGGCCTAGCTTCTCGGTCACCTCCGCAGGGGACATCGCTACAGCGAAAGGGTATAAAGTGGATGATACAAACCAAAGGGAAATAGGGCCAACCTCCAGGTAAATCTTGCTTGTTTGCGAAAACAAGTAGCAAGCACTCCTTCATTTCTCGATCACTCAATATTCGGTGCAACTCTTGTTTGGCTTCGTCGATTCGTTCTCTGTCCTGACTATCCACCACAAAAACGAGCCCTTGTGTGCCAGTATAGTAATGTCGCCAGAGGGGTCGGATTTTGTCTTGCCCTCCAACATCCCACACGTTAAATTTTACATTCTTGTACGTGACGGTCTCCACGTTAAATCCGACTAGCAAAAGTTGTGAGTGATGCATTACAGAGGAAGATTCAAGGGCATACCAGTAGGTATCGTTGTCACAGATTGATTGAGCTTAAGCTTGTACAGAATGGCTGTCAGCGACAAAGCGACGATAGTCAGTCAAGTCCTCTAGAGAGTTTAAAAGGAACACATACTTGTCTTTCCAGCAGCATCCAAACCAAGCATCAATAACCGCATTTCCTTGTTTCCAAAGATCTTGCCTGTTGGTGTGGTTCATGTTAGAAGGCGTTGTAGGGTGGAAAGAAAGAGCGGCAACCCATGGCCTTGGAAAGGTTTGCACCCATAATTAATCCTGTTATTGATGGAAGTAAAGAACGACGAGAAGAGCCACGAGCAGTAACCACAGCAAGATTCACAGAAAACGAAACGAGTCGCAACAGCTTTATGTAAAATTCAAATTAAAAACAACACCAACAATGATCATGTGACACATCAAGGGACTACGATGACTGGCTATATACTTTTAACCAGCTTTCACCCATGTCTTCCTTCAATAACTCGATTTTCTTCCGATAGGCTTCCGCGTTGTCGTCACTCGGGTTATCCTCTGATTCGAATTTCATAGTTGAAGGTTCAAAGACTGAGGCGCTAATACGAGCTCGGCGAGCCTCTGATTTCGATGAATATGTAGTGGAAAACTGGTGACCAGCAGCACTGGTGGGAGATGTTTGTGGGAAATGGGAAAGAGAGACAAGTGGGGAAGGTCTGTATTCTGTTTGATAGCGAGTATGTCGTTGTGGGGACAAGGGAACTTTGGGGTGCGGTGACAACGTTAGGTTCGTAGTTCCAGGTACAGCGACATTGGGATACTCGTTTTGCGCAGTCATGGAAGGGGCCGAAATCGGTTCTACGTCTTGCTCTCGAGACGAGTCCCTTGAACCGAATCGTGAGTGAGAGCCGAGTCGAGACGTCGGGGGGCCAAGGTTGTCATCGAGCTCGACTATCCTCTTTACCTTTCTGGATCGTTGGCCTCCAACGCTTGTAGACGTAGAGGACGGGTAGGAGGTTGTTGGAGGTAATACTTCTGGTAGGCGAAGGGTTTCTATGCCGATGATAGGAGTGAATGACGAAGTGGGGGTGGGGTGCGAAGGACTTGCTTCCTTGTTGGGTGGGCTGAGGCTTCGCCTCTCGTACATGGTTGGCTGCGTCCCATCGATACTGATGAACTTGCCATCCTTCCAGAAGTAATTGAAGCAGGTTATCCGATAGCCATCCTCGATTTCTACGAGAGGGTTCCCTTGTATCCAGAGCTCTGAGAGATTAGGTAAAGCCGTCAGTCTGCCGATTTCTGAGCTTTCTTCCAAGAGATTGTGTCGCAAATCAACACGTTCGAGGGCGAGGAGGCGTTCGATGCCGCAGAGGGATTCCAGTCGGTTGGAAGACAAATTGAGGGAAATAATTTGACCAAGGTTGAGGTATATACCAAGGACAGAGTCGATTAGATTATCCGCGAGGTTTAGAGTTCGGAGATTGTAGAGCTCCCCTAAACCTGAGGGCACTGAGACGAGTAGATTGGCTGAGATATCTAAATGCGTCAGGGACGTTAGATGAGGAAGCAGTTCGGCGGGGAAGAAGGTTAATCCGTTGTCGGGGAGATAAAGATGCTTGAGGAATGCCCATTTCAAGGGAGAAAGGACGGGGTGAGGGATATTTGAGCTTTCAGGGACGAAATCTGTGCATGGGGGGTCGTCAGATGTAGTTGGACTGGATGGGTGTGAAGGAATAGGAGAATCATGGGCCTGGGTTGAGGATGCTTGTCGGCGTGCTTGATCATCGAGGACGGAGGTTAGGAAGACAACTGATATATCTTGTAAGCCACTCTTGCGTATTTTGAGACTCTTCAAGGACTCTGCCAGACGGTCCCAACCGAGGAGGGTGCGAGGATCTATGTTGTCGCATTCGAGGCGCTCCAGGTTCTTGAAAACGTCCATGGGAACAGCGTTCCGGTCAGGAGGATCGGGTAGGAGTTCAGTGATGGCTTTGTGGCCAGGGGGGGAAATGGAAAGAGCAGGGAGTTTAGTGAAGCTGCTGTAAATGTACTTTAATAAGAGGTCGAGATTGGGAGGATCTGGTCGGGGCCACCACCAACTTGGAGCGAGAGATATTCGGGAAACGATGGAAAACGAGGAACGCAATGAGGCGAGGGACATGGCCTCGGGATCCTTTGGGTGAGAGTAAATGGTGGCATAGCTCATGGGGCGTGAGGGGGATTCGACGTGAACGTCCAAAGAACCAGTGTGGAAGCCAAGGGCTTCGAGGCGAATGAGGACATAAAAGAGATGATGGGTGTCTATTGGGAAGACGATGGGTTTTGGAGAAGACGGCTGTGGACGGGGCGACTTTCTGCGACGAGCAAGACCAGACTCTGCGAGCGCGCCTTCGTTGGATCGAATAAAAGATGCGAGCTGGCGAATATAATCGTCCCCGGCTTGCTGCTCCATGTTCAAGGTGTGTCTCAATTAGGTAATCGCACTCTCCTACCACCGCCATGAAGATCACCATAAAGACCACCCAGCAAAAGGTCTTTCACGTATGTCGTCTCCTCTCCTTGTTTCCTTCCAGCTAATCATCCTTCAGGTCGACCTCGATCCCGCTGACACAATCGCCGTCCTCAAGGACAAGATCCAGGAATCACAGGGCCATCCAGTCCCCGTCCAGAAGATTATCTACTCTGGTGCGCATCCCCCAATCCACCCCTCACTTGTCTCATATCCTCCTTCTAGGCAAGATCCTGACCGATGACAAGACCGTGGAGTCATGCGGCATAAAGGAAAAGGATTTTCTTGTCCTCATGGTCTCAAAGGTCAGTCATCCTTTTCCCGCCCCGCCCGCTTAACAACCTCCTCCCCCGCAGCCTAAACCCACCCCTGCCGCCACGACCTCTACTGCTCCGGAATCTTCTCCCCAACCAGTTCTCCCACCCCCTGTGATCGCCGATCCCCAACCAGCCGCGTCATCTGCTCCTGCACCTGCCCCTGCCTCTACCTTTGGCGATCCAAGCACGTTTTTGTCCGGAGATGGTCTGCAAGCCGCTGTGAACAACATGGTCGAAATGGGTTTTCCAAAGGATCAAGTCCTTCGTGCCATGCGCGCTAGTTTCAATAATGCTGATCGCGCAGTGGAATACCTTATGACGGCAAGTCATGATATTCCCCTGGTCTACTAAAATTGACCATCCACTCTAGGGAATTCCATCACATCTTGAACCAGAGGAAACTCGTCAGCCAGCGCAGCCCGCTGCCTCCACTCAACCCCCTCGAAACGCAGATCCAGCCCCAACTTCCAACCCACCACAAAGCCAGAGCCAACCCCAAAACCTCTTTCAGGTCTGCATATATTTCCCTACATTCCCACTGATATTGATCCCTCGATTTAGTTGGCGCAACAGCAACAGCAGCAAGCGGGCGGTGCTGTCCCCCCCCCAGGTGTCTCGGCCGGAGCAGGCCCGGGTGGACAATTGAATCTCGAAGCTCTGCGCGACAACCCTCAGATTCAGCAACTCCGCCAACAGATGGCTCAGAATCCTGCCTTGATACAGCCACTGATACAGCAACTTGCCATGCAAAACCCTGCTATCGCTCAGATGATCGCGCAGAATCCCGAAGCACTATTTCAACTTCTTGGTATTGAACTAGATGACGAGGAAGGTGGCCAGCTTCCACCTGGTGCACAAGTCATTAGCGTCACAGAAGAGGAACGAGCTGCTATTCAGCGTGTGGGTACTCTTCCAAGTATCCACTTTTTTTTTTCCCCTTAATATTTCATTCCAGCTGGAAGCCCTTGGTTTCCCTCGACAGGCTGTGCTAGAGGCTTACTTTGCCTGCGATAAAAACGAAGAACTCGCGGCCAACTACCTCTTTGAAGGTGGATTCGATGACTAGTCTCTACACATTTTTTGTAATCCTTAGTTCCCCATTGACGGATTGGTAAATAAACGAATCCGTGATATCATAATTATGAGTCAGCGCAGTGAGTTCGAGCATGGCATCAGGATGCCGCAGGGTAGCACACAGCTAACATTCTCTTTCCTCTGTCCTTCAATGAAACGGCTGCTCGTCGTCCATTTGCTCGTCTCGCTCCCCGCAATGTCTATTTGCGGCAATCCAAATATCCAACGGCGGGATTCAGTCACGGATTATGCACCTCAAACCAATGTTCAATGTCCAGACTTGTCCACTTCATCGCTCATCCGCCTCTTCACACCCCAAAACCAAACTTTACATCCCGACGAGCAGAAATATGTGTCGAAGCGATCGACTACGGTTATACGCACTGCATGGACTGACTGGCTGGGCGATGGTTCCAGCCTCGGCTACAACCTCACAGCGTTCAGTGGCGTTTTCCCCAATGTAGGAATTGCTATTCCTGGTGGTGGGCTCAGAGCTGCACAATACGGGGCAAGCGCTCTTATGGCCTTGGATGGACGAAACCAATCATCCAAGGCTGCGGGAACGGGTGGCTTGCTCCAGGTGGCCTCGTATATTACCGGCCTCTCAGGTTCGTCGCGCAATCCCCGAACCTTTTTCTTATCGACGAGCTGAATTCTTCATATAATAGGAGGCTCATGGGTGACAGGATCCTTGCTTTTCAACAATTGGCCAACAATTGATGATCTCGTTTTCGGTAATGGACAGTCTCTCGCCGGCTGGTTATTAGATCTTCCCTTTGTCAATCCGGATGGTGTTGACATTCTATCGGATAAAAATCAGGCATTTTTTGGGAGCATTTTATGGAGTATCATATCAAAAGCCAACCAGGGAGTGTAAGATTTCCAGCTCTGTCGCCAGAGGTCAACGAATACTGACTCGGGAGTGGAACATTAGAGATACCAGCCTTACAGATCCTTGGTCAAGGATGATCTCCTATCATTTCCTTAATCAAACAACCCGCCAAAACTTTTTCACCAACGATACTGGCCATGGTGCTGGACAACTCTGGTCAGATATTCCCAAAATTCCAGCCTATAGGGATCTTTTGGTGCCCTTTCCAATTGTGGTGGCAAATTCACGACCTGTGGGCTCCAACTCGACCTCTATTCTTGGACTTGATTCTGTTGTCTATGAGGTGAGTTTGTTGACAATGTTTTTGGAATTTCACTTATAACATATATAGATAACTCCACTTGAAATTGCATCATATGATCCCTTTCTGTCCGCTGGCATGAATCTATCATATGCAGGGACACATTTATCAAATGGCAGATCCATCAATGGATCATCCTGTGTTACAGGGCTTGATCAGGCAGGTTTTATTATGGGAACAAGTGCAAGTCTATTTAATGTAAATGTTATCTCTCTCTCTATATTGATTTAAAAACTTATGTCATTTGACACTTTAGCAATTACTGGACTTTGCACGCAATACAATTTCACAATTTTCCAAAAGTGATAGCAGTGCACTTCTCTATCTTCTTTCACGTCAGTTACAAGATGTTCGGACTCGAGCAGATGATGTTGCAAATTGGCCAAATCCATTTCAAGGCATTCAAAGTGATATTTTTCAAGACACCAATGCAACTTGGCTTGAACTTGTTGATGGATCTTCAAATCAGGAGAATATTCCTTTTGGTCCATTGCTTGTAAAAGCAAGAAATCTAGATGTCATTGTAACACTTGAAGGAAGTGCTGATGATCCTTTAAACAATTGGCCAAAGTATGTATTTTGAATCTTTTGACTTGAGGGCTAGTTTTTAATATTTTATAAAGTGGAACCAGTTTAATTTTTACTTCAGAGCGGCAAAAGAAATTCTTATCAACAACACATAAACAATTTCCATCTATTCCTGCTACACCTGAAGCATTCATATCTACTGGTGTCAACTCTCGACCAACTTTTTTTGGATGTGATCCTTTATTGTCTGATGACTCCCCTTTAATCATTTATCTTCCAAATGCACCTCCAATAACAGGTGGAAATCCTGTGACCAAGTAAGTGCAATACTTTCAAATAAATAACTCTAATTAATATTTTTTTAGTACAAAAACCTTTCAGCTTTCATATTCTCTTAAACATACACATCTATTTTTTGGTCAGGTTTATCAAAACATGATATCTGGCTTTATACCATACACCAACAATCCTGATCCAAATTGGGGAATATGTCTTCAATGTGCTGTTTTTGATCGAGCAAGATCAAAAATAACACCTATTATTTCAAGATCATCTTTTTGCTCACAATGCTTTACTCAATATTGTTATGATCCACAAAATCCACCCAACAAATCACAGCTGCCAAACAGACAACTTGTATTTCAAGATCCAGATCCACAAGGCATTAGCAAAATTCAATCTTTTTTTGCTAACAATAAATTCAAGCTGATTGGGGGATTAATTGGTTTACTGGCTTTTATTGGATTGTTGTTGACTATTATGTGAGTCTTTATATATGTTTTGTTATTATTATTACTTAATTGTTCTCTAGTTACTTTATCAAAAAAAGAAAACAAGCAAAATATCAAAGACTACAATCTTCAACTCTTATGTTTGAAGAGTTTTCTGATAATTTTTCTATGCATTCATTGAATAAATAGAATTTATATAATCATATATATAATAAAATTCTGGATACACATATTCTGTCTAGGTTTTATATGATTATATTAATACTTTATTCCTCTGCAGATTTCTGCTAGAATGCACAGGAATAGACTAGAATCTGAAGGAATGAACTGGATTCTGCAGAAATGGACCAGAACTGGAATAGACTGGACTCTTTCATAATATTTGATAGGAGATGGGGTGACACTGTAGATAAAACAGCTAACTACAAGATAAAGTAAGTACAGTGATGTAATGAATATACATAAATGAAGCTCACCTCAGTTATTACCTATTGTGGTGAAAGACTGAGGTGGTGAATGTAAACATTATGTTCTCAATGGAGAACATGAGGCAAAAGGCCTTGGAAACAAACAAATAAAAGGAAAAAACATATATGTCCATATGAGGATGTCATATATTGTAATATATATTCCAACACTCTCCCTCAATTCTTGAAAAGTCCAAGTGCACATATAAAGTGTTTGACTTTAGCACTTGAAAGGACTTTGGTGAGTGTGTCTGTGACCATTTTGTCAGTTGGGCAATAAACTAATTTGATTTTTCCTTCTCAACAATCCAACATATGAAGTGGAAACAGATGTTGATGTATTTTGTGCATGTGTGATATTGATGATCTTTGGTAAGTGCAATTGCTGACTGATTGTCACCAAAAAGGGTAATTGGGCCTGAGAACTTCTCGAAAATTTTGTTTATCAGTGACCTCAACCACAGTCCTTCCTTGGTTCCATGCATTGTGGCCACATATTCTGTCTTGGTTGTCAACAACGTGATAATTTCCTGCCATTTGGAGCACCAAGACATAGCAGCTCCATTGATTAGGTAAGCATAGCCTGAAATTGCTTTTCTATATTTGTGCATTGATCCATCCACATCTGCATAGCCTGTCAAATCAGTCAAATGTGAGCTTTAGGTCCCAAGTCCCTGATAGGTATGCATAAACCCATTTTAACATGTTCCAGTGGACTAATCCCAGTTTTTCATTGAATTTAGACAGAATTCCAACTGCATACATGATATCCAGGCACGTTCCAAGCAACATGTACATCAGTGTTCTGACAGCCTCACAATAAGGCTTGTTCTTCATGGCAGCAAATTCTTCAGGCATCTGGGGGGTGTTATGATCTTGCTATCTTATCATTGTTGCAATCTTGTTATCTTATCATCATATGGACTACTTTTTCCTTTCAATGCAGCTTCACACAGCCATGCACTTCCTCCATCATTTCCACTTGTCATTGCATATAGTGCCATCCATGCATTCCTAGTATCCTGACTCATAGTATATGTGACTCATTCTTTTTCTCTCTATACTTGTACTTATATTTCCTGTGATCATCATACTTGCATTCCTAATATCCTGACTCATAGTATATGTGACTCATTCCTTTTCTTTCTATACTTGTACTTATATTTCCAGTGATTGCCATACTAGTATTGACTTATAATCTAGTCATTGTAGATAGGCAGTGCATTAGCTAGTAGTATAAGTACTCAGTACTTTCACTTGTATTCCTTAGCTAGTTCTCATTATCCAATGATTCTTCTAGTCCCCAGAACTTGAACCATTCCTGAGGAACTTCCTCAACTTCTCAGACTGACTGTTGAGATTATCTGTCTGTGATAAGACAATATCTTTGAAGTCATAACAGAAGAACTAGCTATCCCTCTCTGAAACAGTCCCTGCCCTGCAGACTATTCACTGCTACAACCTGAATCAAACAAATGACATAACAGAAGAACATTTGTGAGTGGGAAGACCCCAACTCCAAGACCAACAAAGACAAAACATCTTTCAGAGCACCAGGAGAAAGCTCAGATGAAGAAGACCACCAACCATTCAGATATTGGAACAACAGACAAACGTCATCGAACCCCTATCAATGAGTAGGAAGAAATCAGCTATCAGTATTCCCAAGACCACCATCGAGACCAGATTCAACATCAGGATCAGCATCCTTTCATAGCATTGAGAACCAACTTGACGAACTTGAACAAACCAATGAAACCACACCCCATTACAAGTTAGAACCCAAACCCAAACCAATTACCAATATGGCATCAGACCCAACAACAAGCATAATGGACATTAACCATGAAGGAAAGAGCTATCTCAAGAAACCCAAACCATTTGATGGAAACCAATGAAAGGTCGATGACTTCATCTATGCATGTGACCTCTCCTTTGAAGGAAGTGCCAACAAAGACTTTCCCTCTGAGAAACAGAAAATAATTTTCATCCTCTCTTACATGAGTGATAGAGAAGCCCTTCACTGGAGAAAGAACTATATCGAAACCAAAGTCAAACAAGCCAATGGATCTTATAAATGGCCAACCAAAGCAGTATTCCTCACAGCCTTCAAGGCTGCCTTTCTCAATGAAGATGAGAAGGAAGAATCCATCAGAAAGCTTGACAACATCAATCAAGGAAACTGAACAGCTGAAGAATATGTCAATGAATTCCGACTCACAGTCAGCAAAGCTGGACTACCAACTGATAATGACATAATGATCAGAATCTTTCGAAAGGGACTCAACCGAGCCCTTGCTACCAGAATCCTATACTCTGACAAGAAACCCAATACTCTTGAAGACAAAACAGTTGAAACCATCACCAAGAAAGGATGGTACTCTCTTGCCATCGAATTTGACAGAGTCCACCAAGACAACATCCAAGCCCTCAATGAATGATCAGACAAAGCAACAGGACAACAACAGAGTTACCCCAACAAATTACAACAAGTCTATGGACAAGGATACACATCTGGACCAGCTTATCAACAAGGAAATTATCAACCTCAAGCACAATATGACCTGAATGCTATGGATATTGATGTTGTCACCACCACAATCAATGTAATGAGCTATGAAGAACAAGGTGAATACCTTAGGAAAGGACTTTGCTTCAACTGCAAACAACCTGGACATGTCTCTCGAGACTGTCTCAAGAAGAAATTCTACTAGAATCAGAACAACAAACACACTTTTGCTCCACAAAACAACAATCACACATTCACCCCATGCAATAACAACCCATTCTGGAATGTGCATGAAACAATCAAGAAAGTTGGACCTTGTGAGATCAACAAAATGATCTGTGCCCTCACTGTCAAAGAATGAGATGAAATGTTCACAATGGCAGAAGCAGATGATGAAGAGAAAGGACCAAAGGAGAAGGGTTTTATCTGAGGAGAGCTGAGTTGATGACAGTCTCTCCTACCTTGAATATTCACTGCACTTGTTCTACTATACATGGTCTAATAGATAATAAACTTCTTGAGGTCCCAGTGACCCTTTTCTATGAAGACAGAACATCAAGAATATCAAAAGTCAACACAAAAGCCCTGACAGACTTAGGTGCTGAAGGCAAATTCATTGATCAGAATTATGCCCGATCACTCAGAATAAAACAAACAGCACTGGAAGAACCTATCAAAGTTCTAAATGTTGATGGAACCAGGAACAAACAAGGCACCATCATGCACTTTACGGAAATTGATCTACAAATTGGCAACCAAATCAAGAAACAATGACTCTACATCACTGGATTAGGGAAGCAAAAAGTTATCCTTGGCTTTACTTGGTTATGAGAAGCAAACCCAGACATCAATTGGCAAACTGGTGAAATTAAATGGCAACCTATTGAAGCAAACGAGGACTGTGTGGAACTACCAGTTAACATGCCTGAACAAGGTAATGAGGAATGGGTAGAACCACATGGTAACAAGACCTTCCATCCATTTATTGAAGAAGCTGAAGATGAAGAGGAATGGAAAAACTCATCATTCAATGATGATTCATCTGAAATCGAAGACTTTGACAAAATTATCATCCAGTACATTGGCACAGACAACTCTCTTATGGACATCTGGAACAGTGCATGCCCAGATGATTCCCTATCAGAAATAGGGATTAATGCAACCCTATCCCCCTCTCA
>Ga0307509_10003192_pt1 | contig 25354 bp, 18 predicted proteins | sample 10_EM_MG_FD_202245 | JGI IMG/M metagenome (GOLD analysis project Ga0307509, IMG submission 202245) | Populus trichocarpa ectomycorrhiza microbial communities from riparian zone in the Pacific Northwest, United States - 10_EM | ecosystem: Host-associated > Plants > Roots > Unclassified | place... | reverse complement strand
GTTCAGAAGGCATGGCTGTGAATTCAAGGTCGATACTATACAATCCACCCGACCGTGATCAGAGCCGAAGATTTTCTACAGTGTTGCTTAGTCAGCCATTCGCGAAGACTTTTGACGGGTGACTGTAGCAAGCTATATGATACTTGCCTTCTTGATGGGAGGAATATCGGGTGGGGGCAGTGGGCAGTGGGCCGGCGCGCCGGTGACAAGCTCGGCGTGATTTATTGTGCTATCATACCTACTGTAAGATCACCTCTTGGCTAGCTAGTCGTTAACGCCCTATGGTACTGGCCACGTGGATAACTAATAACTAATTCTCCGAGGGAACTTTCCGAAAATCAGCACTCTATCACAACATTCGCTTTTACAGATTTGAAGCTGTTAGCGGGAGGCATCGCCGGATATTACCAAACCTTTGGCTCACTAAAACAAACCCCCCTGAGGAATTGCCCTCTGTTACAGATCTGGCCCGGGCAACCCACCAGGTCAACCGGAAACCATTCCACTGCTTGCTTTTGTTCCACCCCATATAGTTACCCGCCCCCGGGTACCCGCAGCAGCAAAGCCAACAATCCTGCTTAAGAGATTAGTAAAGTTATCGCCTTATCGCATCTCCCGGTGGTAGTTGAGTTTGGAAGACACTATCGAATTCTTCATTTTCTTGTTTTGTTGTCGAAGTACAAACCTCTAATGCGTGACACCTAAGGGGGGGGATAAGCCCGGAAACATGTCCCTACCCGACCGGTCTGCCGGCAAATCTAGGGAGATGCCGATCATACAACTTTCAAGAGGCTTTAATTGCTTGGAATAAATATTTCTGGCAAATGTTAGTACTTAATCGCGAACCGCATTTTCCGCAGGAACACATGTTAGGGTAAGAGCTCTGGGGGGTGATATTACAATAGCTTGAAGATAAATTCGAGCTCTTCCCCCATCAATACTACCCAGACGCGGTAGTACTATGGCTTCCAAAAACCCTTCTGATATTTCTAGCAGCGGGACCAAAAAATCGGCGGACTACAAGCTTGATGAAAAGGCCTCAAGTAGTTGTGATGATGGGGGAGCAACCGATAGCGAAGACTCTTTCGTCAAAGAGAGTTGGAACAATCCTCCCGCGAACAAATACCGACTCTGCTCGTGTTTCATTCTATTCATTGGCGGGAGTCTATTCTTTTCTTCCCTTGGTGTAGGTTCATCTCTGTCGATCATCTCACCCGATGAAGCTAAAACCATAGCTTAGGTCCTAATCCCTCAGGTAAACAGCTCCCTTCGCTGTTTCTTCAAAGCTAAACTAGAAAACCCACAGTTTGAGAAAGACTACAAAAAATCGCATGGCACAGTAAGCCTAATATTTGTTGGTACTGTGGTTGGTGCTGTCATGGTAACTGCTGCAATTAACAAAACTCACTCGTTACTCGGGCGTCGCGGTGCCGGCGCTATATCGTTCCTATGCATGGGACTAGGGAATATATTTCTGGCTCTGCATCCTCCATGGCCTGCCGTTCCGGTCGTGATGGGTTTGATAGCATACGGTATCGCAGGGCTTGACCCGGCCGCCAGTGCCTGGGTTGGAAGCCTCCGCCATGCTAGCGGGTTTCTCGGGATGTTGCAGGGCTGCTTTGGTATCGGGTCTACAATTGCCCCATTGATTGCCAACGCGGTGGTTCGGCGGGGAATCCCGTACTATCAATATTATTATATTCCCGTTAGTCTCCGAAGCCCTGTGATAAATCATTGCTGAAAAGAAGAAGTCTGCAGTCTCATTTATCGGCGGCATCGCATTTGTGGCTTTTTTTTGGGATGAGGACGGTGCAAAGTATACTCGAGACACTCGCAGCTTGCATAAGACGGGTTTAGATCATACAAAAGAAGTTCTAAAGAATAAGGTATTTCATTTAGGTTATACTCCGAGGAAATTGTTGTTGACTGGAGGAGATTTCTTGGGTTCTAGGACTATTCGTGCTCGTCAATTGGGGTGTTGAAAGTAAGTAAGCACACAGGTCAGGCTGGCCGTAGACTCATGTTAACTGGGATAAAAAGCGACGATTAGCAGTTGGATGGTGAGTATCAAGTCTTGGGAAGCTAAAGCTCCTTTCTAATTATCTAGTTTGTCTATCTTACCGAAGCTCGTGGAGGGTCTCCTTCTAAATCTAGTCTCATTAATTCGATGTTCTTCCTCTCTTTCACCATTGGTCGCTTCATCCTGCTATGGGTTATTGAAGCAATTCCCCCGAAATGGCAAGGGAAAGGCCCTGTGTCATTCTTCATCTGCTTATCGATCGTTTTCCAGCTCATGTTCTGGCTTCTCCCAACCTTTGTTGGATCTTCTGTCTCGTATATTCTACCCATATCCGCTATCTTAACGAATTACTAATAATCCGCAGCGTTTGTTTGCTTGGTTTCTTCTGTGGACCATTGTACCCTTTGGTAACTCAATCTCTGTCCTGGTCTGTGACGAACTAGCTAACAAAATTAGATCCTGAGAATGTTGACTAAACTCTTACCGAGTCGCTTGCACGTTACGGCTATGGGAATAGGTACCGCGCTCGGTGCTGTAGGAAGTACCGCCTTCCCGATCGCCGCTGGTGAAATTGCTTACCGGAGAGGGTATTTCCCCCTTCTCACTTTGGTTGTATACTTTTCTTTCTTATAGATTTTTAGGATTTCTATGATTCACCCCCTGCTACTCGGGATGTACGCCACAGAATTGGTCCTCTGGTTCTGTCTCCCGAGGTTGCCGTCGAAGGCCGCAGGTCGGTAGGCATGACTAGAGGAAATGATTGCTCCGTAGCTGTTTTGGAGCTAGCAGAGGCTACGATTCTAGGAGTTAGGTTGGAGTCCGGGCCTCGCTGGGAATGTTCGTTTCCTTCTGCGAATTCAAATTTATTTTGCTGCTTATGCTGCTACAGCTAGAGAGTTACTGGTTGTGATAAAGGTGATAGTCATCCCAATAATCAAGTGATATATAATCGGTCTTCCGGATTGGGATATCATGATTTGACCCAAGAAAGTATTGGATTTCTCTACCCAAAAATGCCCTATTAGAATGTGCAGGACCTCTCCCTTCAAGGGAGACGGGGGTAAAACCTATAACAAATCGTTTGTGTGACGTGTTAAACCGGCCCTAAGCTACCGGTAGGATCTTCATTTCTTCCACTCCTTTGAGGTTCAGCGAGCCTCCGGAAAGTGCCGGTTGAATTTTGCCGCTGAAGAGGAGTGAGATTTTTGATTGATTAGCTAGATCTCGCTTGCGCACGGATAGGCTTGATAAGTTAATATATCGGAGGTACTGATCACCTGAAATACCAAAAGGATAAAAATAAGCTAGACAGCGAGAGCGTTAGCTGTCATATAGCCCTCCTTTAAATTGCTAGCAGTATTCCCTGGTGAGGGTCGTTGATACCCCACATGCGAACCTTGAACTGGAACTATCGGTGAGGTTCTGTTTGCCTTCCTAGTTGGGTGGTACTTTATATATACCACTTGAGACCCCGGACGGCTTCCTGTCCGCGGGGTAAATGTACTATACATATGGGGTTGAGATGCTAACGCCGGTATGGTATCTGGAATTTTGTCTTCTACAATAATCCTTGCCCCAAATATATTATAATATAGACGTACGGTTTCCACGAACATCCGTCGACCGATCCTCTCGGCAGGTTCTATTCCCGAGAGGTTTTTCTCATTTGGGCGAATTCACCACCCAAGAGTAGGATTTCTTACTCTAGGGGTATAGGCTCGAAGTTTAGAGGTTTTAGATATCTGCCTACTTCACATTTTGATGGCTTGGTAAGATCTTGAATGTTAACTTCATTCCTGGTGGTTGGGGGAGAGACATTATTTATTTTTTCCCCATGCAGATGCTCAAAACAAGCTACCTATATATGCGGCAGGTCTCATAAGCTTATTCATACTCACCCCAATGCTATCCGCTCATCCCCTTCAACAAGAGGTAAAAAAATTAATATCCTATATCACAGTCCGCGGGCTTGAGAGCGCTTATGCTAAGTACCCCTCCCCCCCCCGAAGACTAGAACGCAGCAATGATCCACCAGTTCGATGTCCAAGGCCTAGCAAGAAGAAACCCGGCCCTTAAACCATATCGGAACACATGCTCTCGGAAAAGCAAGTTTCCGACAAGAGCAGGGTCTGACGACATCCACCAGTGGGGACAAGGCACCCTCGCCTTGAGCAAATACTACATCGTAGCATGGCTTTTAGACCGATGTGGATCTGGAATTGGATGATAATATTCCGGGGTTGTAGAAGCAGATTGACAAGTGGTGGGGGAGTTGGGAGGTGCACTGACCTCCGGGGGAGTAATATCACCATCTCCCACTAAATACGGCACATCCCCCCTAGCGCTACGCTCCTAAATATATACCTAGTGCGGAGAGCGCTGTAGTTTATCTGGCCGTATATACCTGGTGCGATTCCCGGGCATGTTCTCGGCTGTTCGAACTGTGGGGTTGCCGGAGTTGGGTTTATATTGGCCGCAATGCCCCCTAGAAGGAGAGGCCACTCGCACGACCTGAGCTCCGGACTAAGATAAACCTTTTGATATATGTGGGGCTTGGAGTGTCTGTTATGGGATGATGGTAGAGACGGGTAAGCGGGTATTCATACTGCCGAACAAGGCGATATTCCTGGTGCGCCTCCAGGGTGGAGTAGAGGTCGAGCCGCCGCCGGAAGTGGGGGTTGGGAATGAGTGGGAAGAGACGGTCTGCCCAAGGTGAGAAGATTCCCAACGGTGCTGGCGATACGAGCAAGAGGCAGCGGATTGAGCCTTAGAATATCCTAGTTCCTAGTATAAAGCAGGAGCCCGGTATCGAGTAGGTGCCTGCAATAAAGAGAGAGCCCAATAAGAATATCAACCAAGAACAGGGTTCTCCTATTAAATGGCCCTAGTCAGCAAAGGGTAGTGATCGTTATTAAAGATTTTGATCATGGGAAAGTTTCTCTATGGTAACTACGCATCCTCGAGGGTGACTGCCCGGCCGGGCCTCCTCCTCCCCCGTTCTTGCTTCTCTAACCTTCTGCCATAGCCGCGATTTTAGGGAAGCATCCCTTATCTTCTGCTTTATTCTCGTTCTCTCTCTCCATCGCTTTCTGTTTGGATTACCGTACATTCCCGTTTGAAAAGTTCTCGTTACCCCACTGTATGATACATTCATGTATCATGGTTGTGGCTGGCTTATTAGTATCTTAGGGCTAGCCACAACTACAGCCACAACTACATCCACGCCACAGAAGTCATCTTGAAATGGTTCTCTCTCGCCCGTGGAATAAATGGGCTCCCACATGCACACAGTCCCCAATCGCGCAATCTGTTGGAAATTTGCTGCTCACCACATGCATATATTCCCATGCGCCTTGGTTCAGGAACGCAACCACCGCAACCTGTTACATACCAATTATCTGAAGGCTTTTCTACGACTATTAGCTTCATACCAAAACTCCGACATCAACCCTGCACACCTAATGCAAAAGTATCAAACACATATCAGCCAGCAGCAAAACACGAACACTTGCGATAGTGGAATATCAACAGCATCCGCGGTTATATACTCGATCCTTAGCAGGCTGGTTAACTACATCCTCAGTGAAAGCGTCTTCATCTCGAATACGATTCGACTCAATAGAGGGGAGGGGAGCTGTGTGAAAGAAACCAATCTAATATATGGCATGTGCAAGAAGTGTGCCATGGAGGAAAGGTTCGGTCTCAAGAAGGATATAAGAGGTCCTGTTCTTCCTTTTGTTCATTTGTTATTGTTTTATCATGGTATTCACTCTCTGTTCACATGGTTATCTGCTACACGTCAGAGTCATTCATTTTCGCACGATCTCATTCTTCTTTCTTTTTCCTTGAATACTATTCTCTATTACTATTGTTTGTACTGAAAGCACGATTCCCGGCCGATGACTCTATCGAGAAGCCTTGAGTTCCGGAAGTGGTTTCCTGTAGAAAGGTCCGTAGAGAGCTGGAAGCCAAAGGCAGACAACAAAGTAAGGTTCACGATCTAGGTCAATGCAGTTCGCTCACTAAAAGAAAAGAAAAGAAAAGAAAAGAAAAGAAACCGGACAAAGAAAAGCTTGTCACTCTCGCTTTCAATCGCTTCACTCGCGATGTTGTACGGATGATCGTCTAGCTACAGGAAAACATCAGATGGCTTATGGCCCTTTAAACTGCCAGCTCTTCCTGCCCCGGCCGGGCAACTCCCTCCACCCAATCCAATTGCCCCACATCCCTGCCTCTATACACGACTGCCCGCTCTTTAGTGTTAACTAAACCATTCCCGTGCTATAGCCCATTGCCGTAGAATAAGATATAACTAAAATGTAAAAGCAATAGGAAACCACCTTCATAGCCCCACAGTACCAATAAAAGTTCCGTGGCATCAGGTAATTGGAAACTCCGTCCGCTGTGCATAACCCGATAGTGTTGAAGGCAATCCTCCTCCCCCTTTAAGCCCACCAAAATCTCAACCAAAGGGGAGTCTCCGTTTCCTGACTCCTTTCGCTAAATCACTGTGCATATACCAGCAGTCTGGTAGGGAATCCTATGCAAAGACCTCGCTGAAACACAAATAGAGAAACAAGCCTCCCAATGGGTCGGGGGTTTTTTGGGGTAGCACGGGCTCTTTGTTAGGCCGGGCTGGGTTTAGTGGACTGGGTCGGGCTCGGGGGTGCCAAGCCTGGGTTGCCCGCTGAACCCGATGAATTTTTTGTCTTAGGTTCGTCATTTTTGCCATACTTTTACGTCATGATTAGAATGAAACCTGGAGTCTGAGGACATAGAATTCCGGAACATTACTTAGCTCTAGTGGAAAGGTGAAAGCGGAATCATGTTCTAATGGAGATAGTTGCAGTGAAAAGCAATAACAGTGATTAGTGGTCTTGGATTGTCACTCGTTCTGAGGGTTTGGAAGGTAAGAAATGGAGCAACTTCCAGAGGCGAACACGGAGTCTACTTGTTTCTGTTAAAGTTTTCACGTAGGTTCCATATCCACGACACAAACTACAACAATGAACGTTTGACTTAGGATAAACTTAGTTTGGAAAATGTGGGAGAACATAGGAGTTGAAGTTGTAGTGCGTTTGGGTAAAAGGTTAGGTGCAGCGGAAATGTTTGGGATGATGCAGGAACTCGCACTAGAGGTACTAAATTTTTGGAACTAAGAGATGGAACGAACAAGTGCCACACTACGAGGTTAGCAAAACAGATAAAGGTACCAGGAACGTTTGGGAATAGAGGAACTCTGTAAGTAAACGAAACAGAGGTAAGGGATTAAGGGACGCCTTGTTTTGGAGGAAGTTTGAGGGTGTTATGTGAAAGAAAGGAAGCGGTGATCGGACGAGTGTGGAGAACTTGGACGAAGTTGAAAGAATGTTTTTCTGTGCAGTCAACTTTGTATATATATAGGACACCGCTGGCGATGTCGAAAGAATAAGGACTAATACACACTCTACCGATCATAGCCTATATTTGAGAGTTTCCACCCCCCCCCCATTTTTTTTCCAAGTCTTCTTCTGGCCTCACATCTTTCTTCACAGTCCAGCCTATTGAAAATCCTGTTCAAGATATAATACTCCTCCAAGTCCTATGGATAACCACACATATCTCTGTGTCTACGACCTGTTCCTATTTCTCTGTACACTCCCGTGATAACAAAGAAAAGACATTTCGGATAAAATCCTTTATAGAACTTGATAATTCTCCCGTACCCATTCCGTCAGCATATCGCCTGAACTATCCTCCCCACTCCCGTAACGAAGCCAAGAACACCCCGCCCAACAGCAGCCTCTTCCTCATCTCTCTGCTATTCATGAATCACTTCTGCCTCGTTCACCAACTATTTCTATTATCGATTGTGTATTCTGATAATTTCACACTGCTGCAAACATACATTTAACTCCTTTTCCTTTACCCACCCATCCACTAGGTTCATTGGGTTGGCTCGAGCTTTCCTTCCTTGGGTTGGGTTGGGTCGGGCTCAATATTGGTTGGGCTTGGGCTGGGTCGGGTTGGCTCTTTTTAACCCGGGCTGGCCCATTGGAAGCTTGATATATTTCTCTTAGAGAAATAGATGAGTAATTTATAGTGCAAACGGACCTAAGCATACGGCACTAATAAAACGGCAATCTCAATCCATCATTTACAGAAGAAACCGGAAGAGAAAATTTAATGATCCAAAAGGTACGGTTGGACAAATAAGAAAAAGGTGATCATGCAGGAAGGAGGAGGATCAATAATTAGAGGTCCCAGCAAGGTTAATGAAACGCAATAAAAAGTGACAAGTGAAGTAGGGAAATACCTTCACACCTCTTGATTCGACCTACTACTGAACCTCGAAATCCCCACCCCAATCCCAGCATTAAATACCTGGGGGATCTCCGATAATTATACATATGACTTACATTGCGGGGAGATGATGAATCGCGTCTTCAAAATAGGCTATGTTCGGTAGAGAGTCCTGCGGTCCTTGTTCTTTCTGTGCTTCCAGCAGCGTCCTATATATACACAAAACTCTCTTACAAGAAACACCCTTCTTCGCCATCGTTCAAGTCTGTTCTTCCATCACCGTCTCTTGTCTTCCAAACCACACCCTCAACTTTCCTACAGATTTCGTCCTTCAATCCCTTCGCCCGTTTCAACTACTTACAGACTTTTCCTGAACGCTCCTTTCCAAACTTTCTTGATACCTTCGCCTGTTTCGCTATCATCAAAGTGTGACACTCGTTCGTTCCATCCTCTAGCTAACTCTAGTTCCAAACCTTCAGTACCCCTAGTCTGATTCGTGAATCTTCCCGAAACATCTCCGATGCACCTAACCGTTCACTCATACACGCCATTGCTTGAACTTCCATACCTCCCAACAATCTCTAAACAAAAACTCTCCTTATCCTCACTTCCGGTGTAGTAACTGTGTCGCAGATATGGAACCTTCGTGAATATTTTAACATTGCGAACAAATTTGCAAGCTCAGGTATAAGTTAATGACCAATGCAGAAGGGAAACAAAGTCAAGGATAATATATCAGAGGCACGCGTCGTATCCCCCAAGAAGCCGAGGAGGTTGAGAGGGAGGCAAAGGGGGTCTGGGGGACGCCGATAGCAGCGGTCAAAGAGTTGAAGAGGGTAACGAAGCCTGGAGCTGGTCGACCGCAAACAAGGCTGGGATTGGAGGTTTCTACGCTTGCAGTAGATTCGCCACCCCCTCTTGGCCCTTGATAGACGCACAGTAGAGGGGGATGTGACCATTTTTGTCTGGCTTGCCGGTGTTGAGGTTTTTCCAGTGCAAAATTTGCTTCACTAATCGCTCTTACCCTTTCATTGAAGCCTACAATTGCGGCGCCTTGCGTCATTGTCTAGCCTGCCGGGGTCGACCTCTTGTTGGTCTAAGAATTGCTTCACCACTGACTGGTGCCCTTTTATTGCAGCCCACCAAAGTGGTGTCTTGCCCCCATTGTCTGGCTTGTAGCTGACGTCTTTTCGGTCTAAGAGTTGCTTCACCACTAACTCGTGCCCTTTCATTGCAGCCCATAAAAGTGGTGTCTTGCCCTCATTATCTGGTTTGTCGGGGTTGACGTCTTGCCGGTCCAAGAGTTGCTTCACCACCAACTCGTGCCCTCTTGTTGCAGCCCATGAAAGTGGTGTATTTTCTTCGTTGTCTGGTCTGTTGGGGTTGACGTCCTGCCGGTCTAAGAGTTGCTTTACAACTAATTCGTGCCCTTTCATTGCAGCCCACAAAAGTGGTGTCCTACCCTTATTGTCTGGCCTGTCGGGGTCGACGTCTTGCCGGCCTAAGAGCTGCTTCGCCACTGACTCATGCCCCCAAGCTGCAGCCTGGATGAGGGGTGAAATTCCACGGTGGTTTGACTTTTCGGGGCCGACGCCTTGCCGGTCTAGAAGTTTCTTCACCACCAGTTCATGCCCTTGGCCTGCGGCCCAGAAAAGTGGTGTCCTGCCCTTGTTGTCTGGTTTGTCAGGGTTGACGTCTTGCCGGTCTAAGAGTTGCTCCACCACCAACTCGTGCCCTTGGCCCGCAGCCCAGCAAAGGGGTGTCTCGCCCTCGTTGTCTGGCTTGTCGGGGTTGACGTCTTGCCGGTCTAAGAGTTGTTTCATAACTAACTCGTGCCCTTTCATTGCAGCCCATAAAAGTGGTGTCTTGCCCTCATTGTCTGCTCTGTCGGGGTCGACGTCTCGCCGGTCTAAGAGTTGCTTCACCACTGACTCGTACCCACCAGCTGCAGCCTGGATGAGGGGTGAAATGCGACGGAGGTTTGACTTTTCGGGGGTGACGTCTTGGCGGCCTAAAAGTTGCTTCACCACTGACTCGTGTCCTTCTGTTGCAGCCCATGAAAGTGGTGTATTGTCTTCGTTGTCTGGTTTATCGGGGTTGACGTCTTGCCGGTCTAAGAGTTGCTTCACCACTAACTCGTGCCCTTTCATTGCAGCCCATAAAAGTGGTGTCCTGCCCTCAATGTCTGAGCTGTCGGGGTCGACCTCTTGCCGATCTAAGAGTTGCTTCAACACCAACTCGTGCCCTTGACCCGCAGCCCAGCAAAGTGGTGTCCTGCCCTCATTGTCTGGTTTGTCAGGGTTGACGTCTTGCCGGTCTAAGAGTTGCTCCACCACCAACTCGTGCCCTTGGCCCGCAGCCCAGCAAAGTGGTGTCTCGCCCTCGTTGTCTGGCTTGTCGGGGCTGACGTCTTGCCGGTCTAAGAGTTGCTTCACCACTGACTCGTACCCTTTCATTGCAGCCCACAAAAGTGGTGTCCTGCCCTCATTGTCTGGCTTGTCGGGGTCGACGTCTTGCCGGCCTAAGAGCTGCTTCGCCACTGACTCGTTCCCCCAAGCTGCAGCCTGGATGAGGGGTGAAATTCCACGGTAGTTTGACTTTTCAGGGCTGACGCCTTGCCGGTCTAAAAGTTGCTTCACCACTAATTCATGCCCTTGACCCGAAGCCCAGAAAAGTGGGGTCCTGCCCTCATTGTCTGGTTTGTCGGGGTCGACGTCTTGCCGATCTAAAAGTTGCTTCACCACCAACTCATGCCCATGACCCGCAGCCCAGCAAAGTGGCGTCTCGCCCTCGTTGTCTGGCTTGTCAGGGCTGACGTCTTGCCGGTCTAAGAGTTGCTTCACCACTAACTCGTGCCCTTTCATTGCAGCCCATAAAAGTGGTGTCTTGTCCTCATTGTCTGGCCTGCCGGGGTTGACGTCTTGCCTGTCTAAGAGTTGCTTCACCACTGACCCGTGCCCTTTCATTGCAGCCCACGAGAGTGGGGTCTTGCCCTCGTTGTCTATCTTGTCGGGGTTGACGTCTTGTCGGTCCAAGAGTTGCTTCACCACTAACTCGTGCCCTTCTATTGCAGCCCACAAAAGTGGTGTGTTGCCCTCGTTGTCTGGCTTGTCGGGTTTGACATCTTCATGTCTCAGCAATAGCTCCACCGCCTCCGGCTCCCCGCCCCTCACCGCCCATATCAGTGGAGTCACGCCAGCAATATCTCCCTGATTGGCATCACAGCCATTCACTCCTAATAGACCAGACATTAGATTCACAATTCCGAAAAATGATACACAGTGCAGTCCACCGAACAGCGAAGCATTGACATCTTTAGAATCATCCGGATCTAACATTTGCTCAAAAAGTGAGCTGGCGGTTACATGGTTTCCATACTGGTCCAAGAGCTCCATTGCAAGTAATATCGCGCTATCTGAGAGTTCTCTCCTTGCATGGATCCCCCAATATCGCGAACTATATTTGAGGAAGGGCATGATTGGGGGGTCAGGTTGGCGTTTGGCCGGAAGGGCCTTGACCTGGTCTGAATTAAGATAAGTCAAGCAGGTTTCCGCCATCTCCAAGTGAGCCCGGGGGAAAAGGTTGCGATGAGTAGAGAGGTACTCGCGGAGTGTGTGGTGGGCCAATCGGGCGGTCGAGGCTTCCCTATCTACCGTGATCAGCCCTTGGCAGCAGGCGAGCAACGTCTCTATTGCAGGGATATTGTCGCTATTGAAGTGTGTAGACCCAATCTCTACAGCAAGCGCATGGCATAGTTCGTCTACCTGTAATGGCCTTTCCGAATGACATATCCACATCAGCGTAGTCATAGCGAGCTTTGCTTCCTCCCCTTCTTGAACCCTTATCCGCTCCAGAGTTGTCTCGTATGCATCTCCCAGCCCTAACCCATCTCCCATCGCATTCAACCTATTTCGCCTCCGATGGATTGTCGTCTCTCTCAGGACTGTTTCAACCTTAAGGGAAGCCAATAGGAATCTTTATTTAAATCTATCAGTATACAACTCACAACGGTTTCCTGGAATCCATGCCGGTACTCACGTTTCAGAGATCTCTTCTGGGATGCTCTTCATAATGTCATTCTCTAGGAAACTATCCATCGCCTCGGGAGTTGTGTCTTTCCCCAGTCTCGCTCGCAGATATGTCACTATATCGTCCTCTCGAGGGACTATTAATACACTTGTTGCCCTCCCACATAGTTCCTTCTCAACCACCCCTCGGATATGTGACCTTCCGGTGATGAAGACTCGTGTATTTGGAGACCCACGGAGAATCTGTCCCAATGCGCCAAGAACCTCCAGTCGATGACTTGGAACGCATTCGTCGAGTGCGTCAATGCAGATGAATGTGCGCTGTGAAGATGTAACAGCCGCACACATTTTCACAATATCGGGAAGTTGCAGCCTCCGCCCGCCAATCGCCCTCTTCTGGCCCCGAAATTTCTGCAGGATTTCCGCCGGAATTGCTCCTAACCCACTCAGAAGCTGTTTGAGCAGAGAGCCCAGCATATTTGTCGGAGACTGGGCCTCCCGGGAAGCGAAGTCGTAGTAAAAGCAAGCGACTACCATATCCTGTTTATTGACCTGGTCGCATAAATAATCTACAACCACAGAACTACCATCGTGACCTGTCAGCAATTATGTCCCTAGTTCTCCGCTAGTAGCCTCTCGTACCAGATGAAGCTCTTGCCGACCCCTGGCTCGCCGTAGCAGAACAAGGCCGGGTGGCCAGGTCCATCATTCTCACTACCATCATACCAGCCCTTGAACTCTTTCGTTTCCAGTAGCCAGCTCCCTACACTATCCACCCGCTGCTCGCAAATATCCTGATGCCGCACCTGGGGCTCTAAGGGCGACAGCCAGGCCAGGATTTTGGGCTCCTCATCGGTAGAGATAAAGAAAAGGTTATTCGACCCATTGAAAGAATTGATGTTATCTGTAAAGGCTCGAGACATCCTTCGCTCTCTGCTGCTTGAAATACTATAGAGAATTGGTTGCCGAAGACCCTCGGACCGGTTGACAAAGATCGAGTAAGTTTCCAGAAAGAGGGGTTCATCGCTCAGCCCCGTGATCACCTAAATGTAGCCCAATCAATGGGCCAGGAATTTGTGAAACCAAAACCCTTGCGCTGGTGTTTTTGCCTGAGTGCCGCGGAGGCCAAGGCTCCTGAAGAACAACCCCACTTCGCCCTCGCCAGCCTCGTTACTCTCTCATAAAGAGAGATTGTGAATATCCCACACCCCCCCCCCCTTATGACTTCAAGTACGGGAGCAATCAGTGGTTCTAAATCGATCTAAAGGTCATGAATTGTCTCTTTTCTGAACCCTAACAGATCTGTCCCAGCACTATCTGTAATTAAATCTATGAAGCAAGGCTTAACCGAGGCTGCAAGGCTGATATAACGGGAGGGATAAGCCTTTATCCATCATTCCGTAGAGTCCTATGCCCAAGAAACCTAGCCAAGGAAATAAACATATCTGGAAAGTGTCCTTCATTTGCTAGAAACTATGACCCCGTTTACCTAACAGTCTTGTTCTCAAATTTTCGTGATGAAACTTGACGGTAGTGCCTCAACCAGGACATACGGTCTAAAGGCATTAACCCAATTTTCCAACGCCCTAAACCTTTGCTGATAGACGGTCAAAACATAACATAGTCTCACAGATGAGTTTGCAAATTCCGCCGGACGCTGGATGGCACCCTACCGCAGGTAAGCACCATATACCTATCTGCAAACCTCCACACTCCTCCCACGGTCAGGCCCACTCTTAAGTTAACCGTCGGTACCGTCTCGAGCTGCTAGACGGCGGTCTATGGATAAACGGGCCCTAACTACTCAAGTAGTAAACTGAGGCATATTCTACACATTCTCTCGGTGCCCTGGCAGACTAACGGATGTAGTAGAGATAACAATATACAGTTCATGATTATACCAATGTGAGTACGAGGACCTTGCGAACGGGAGTGTATAAGACTCGGATACTATTAGAATTTCCGCCCTACCCCCCCACTTTGCGTTCGGCAAGAAGAACAATAGCCTCTCGGGCCGTCATGATACAGCCCTTGAAAACTCTCCACCATAGCTCGGCACTGGGCATTGCTGTGCTGCCACAAATGGCCCCCGGGTCTAAACGTCCCGCCATGAACAGCGCCATACCATGGAAGGAAACATACAGTGACCATAATCACCAAAACTACCTTTCCCCGGCTGGCAAGCTGAATTCGGCACTGGGGTCTAGCGCATACTGGAAATCGATTGCTCAGAATATCGCCCAGCTGGAACCCCACTGCTAGGGAAAGAGTGGTGAAACCCAAAGACCCCCCGGTATTTCAAATATACTGTAGTCGGGGTAGTACTCGGGGATTATCAACCGAATAGAAGCAGATTCCGCCATGAAAATAAGTAAGGCCTCTGCTACTTCTTATTCGGCCTCCCGGACCAGTCGGCTCCCGCCGTGCACGGAAACACGAACACAAGCTCGCGCCGAGCAGCCTCTTTGCTTATCCTCTGGAATAACCTCTAGGGCCCCTTCCTTAACCCGTCAGGACTCAGTCTCTCAGCGCTGTTGCATAACAGATGGGGAAATTGATCGGAATTTGCTGGCTGGGAATTGTGTACGGGGACACCTTAAGAAATAGATTGGGTAAGTTAATCACTTGATACATTAATTTATAATGTTTCGCTACACCCGGCTGCTGCATTCAATCGCTTTAGATATCCTATGATGGGTCGTTCATAGGGGAACGATGAGGCAGGGGCCGGAGGGACTCAGGTAACGTGGAATAATGAGCAGCACCGGCAAGATTCATCTCGAGCTAATTAGTCCGGTACGATAAAGTCCCTTAAGAAACACACCTTCGCTTAATCTTTGATAGCTGGGGCTGATCTTGTTTTAAGTATTTTACTTAAGTCTACACACCGGCCCCAAGTTGGTGCAAGGAGCTCACCTAACTTAGAATGAACCTTGACGACAAATAAACTTTCCGATGGGAAAAAGTGCCAACAGTGCTGCGTGATATTACCGGTACAGTGCTTCGCCTACAGAAATAGAGAAATACCAACAGATATCTATTAAACAATTATAGGGCAGTTGGGCGCAGTGGATCCAATCCTAGGTTACCGAACGACACAAAATTTTTATTGATACGAACAACGGTGATAGACAAAGGATATAAGAAAACAACAAACAATAAAGGAATCATGTGCAAGAGCGATGACTTCAACAAGAGAAGAGATGACCGTAGAACCGTGAGAGATGAGATGAGTGAGATAACCAAACGAACAAAGAGAAGAACAGGCTGACTTGTATCCTTACAAATAGAAAACCCTCTTCCCCTGCACCTTCCTGCGCATGCCGGATTCGTCTACCACTTTCCATCTCAACATAGTCCTTCTGTTTCACTTTGCCGGGACAATTCCAAGGTAGAAGCCCCATGGCCAAAAATAGAGTTATCCCACCTGCCTCGGGTTGGGTAGATCGCCGAGGGTAAAGTAGATGTTCAGCTGTCAACTATGTTTGTGTTTCATTGTTGGTGGATCGGTGTTTGATACTGTCGCATCAGGTATGCAGGGTCATGGCGTTGAATCGTAAGGAGCTAACCGCTGTTGAAGCAATCGTCCGTTTAACGATATCGGGGTTGCGTTTCGCCTTATGCAGGAACGAAAGTAGGTATGTGGTGAGCAGCCTAAAACTGTCCATCTCCAACAATATCGGGACCAATTAAAGTTCCAGAGTTTACACATTCAAACCACAAACAAAACTGAGAAGGAAACACCATCAAACAAACATTATCATAACTCGCAGCTTTCAACAAGTTCTTTCCCTTGCCCCCTCGCACAGCAGCCAGAGCGACAATGAAAACTGAAAAATCAAAATCAAAGTGGCTTTCGCATCGATCTGGAAACAGTGCAATACTAGCGACACGGTGGGTCAAGACATAGCAGGCCAGAGGTCAAGACAAGACCCGGGATAAGCAAAAATGGGTATAAAAAAGAACTGGCCCTGTAGGGACCATTTCAGTTTTTACACTGAAAAGAACAGATACTACACTTGATCTAAGCCAAAAGGCAAAGAGAGCTGGAGAAGAAAGGAAAGAAAGGATCGCGAAGGTGGGAAGAGAGTATTTATACTCCTCGAGATGGGATTTTTGGCCGCTGGTAAATAGGAGTTGTTCCTCAGGGGCGTGGCCCCACGCACAATGAACTACTTCTTAGTTTTCTGTACTTACTTCTCGCGCTGCTCAGCACTGCTCCACGGTTTCCAGGGATATTTCATTTATGAGCAGTAGGCTGCTAAATAGTTCTCCTCTCGGGAAGGCCGCTATGTGAAGGTAACTTCCATATTGCCACTCGTTACTCTGCTTGAAAGACAGGCTACTAGTTTTAGCGAGTGAAAGTGAGTTCGCTTGATCTGTGCAAGTAGATTCCCCATGGGGGAACTTGCGGACCTACTGCAGCATCCTACGAGCATCATAAGTTACGGTTTAGAGTCCACCCCACACTATAGATGGCATTTTTGGAGGCAAACAGCAGGACCGGAAGCCATTCAGTTACCATAAGAACACGAATAATCGGACCATGTTCTAGGGCGTTGGAGTTGCCGCTCCTTGTAAGGTCAAGTGTTCCTTTCTCTTGATGTGTCTCGGGGAGCAGGGTTTTAGGCGTGTCTTTAGCCCTTCGCGGAGGAGGAAATTTTAGACTAGCTAGCACGTGGCCCGATTATTCGAGTTCTTATGGTGCTCCTATCGAGAGTGCTGGCACGCAAGATGCTAAAGATTTCGGAGGCATATTCATTGCGGCACCCTCCCCAAATGTCTTAAGTCAAAGTATCCCCTATAGCGATGCTAGTATAAGTCGTAATAGTATGGCCTCTGTCCTACTATCACTGTACATTTTCCAAGTATGATATATGATACATTAAAATTTGTAGCATAGATGAGATGAACAAGAGAAGAAAGGAAAGAAAGTATAGGGAGAGGGGGATGTATTGAAAGAAAGTCTGTAGTAACCCGAAAGCCGTGGGAGATTTAGAGATTGTGGAAGGTTGTGCTAAACTCCCCGCTGAAGGGGCTGCCGTGACCGAGGAGCCACTAGTGTGAGACGTGGGAATAGAGCTTTGGGGGACATGGCGCGATAAATGGCCCTCGGAACAGGATAGCTGCTGGATTGTGAAGACAAGAGGGGAAATGCAGAAAGAGTGACAATATCTACGGGAGGGTATGGTGCGCTCGTACGCTGAAGGAGGGGCAACGGAAGGGGTAGGATCGCCGGGATTGGTTCCTTGCTACCATAGGGAGGCCGTGGGGCTGGGGTTCGAAAATGGGAACAAAGTGTTATATCTCGTCGGGATTCGGGAGGGCGGGCAGCGCGTTCGCGTTCCCTACTAACTTTGCGACACCCTGGTCCTTCCTTCCTTATAGCAGCAGACGAGAGGCCGGTAAGGCCTCATGCGTTGGCTTATAGGGGTTGAGCTCTTACCGTCCTAGGAGTCGCTTAACCACTGTAACATGCCTACTTTGGGTAGCTTACGAGAAGGGCGTTCCACCCCACCGTTTGCCCGCTCATTGGTGTTGATATCGCCCCGTCCTAGCAGTGGCCTTACTGCCTCCTTATCTATATTTAGGGTGCACACGAAATTCAAGCTTGGCCGTAGTTATCTGGCCTATCGGGGTCGACCCCATCCCGTTCCAGCAGCATCTTCACAAATTCCTCATGACCATTCACCGCAGCCCACGAAATTGGAATTTGGCCATGGCTATCTGGTCTATCAGGTTGATCTCCCCCCGTTCCAGCAGCATATTTGCCACCGCCTCATGCCCATTCACGACAGCCCACAAGATTGGGGTTTGGCCGTGGTTATCTGGCCTATGGGGGTTGACGTCTTCGCGCCCCAGCAGAATCTTTACCACTGACTCATGCCCGTTCACGGCAGCCCACGAAATTGGCGCTCGGCCGTGATTATCTGGCCTATCGGGGTGGACCTCCTCCCGTTCTAGCAGCATCTTCACCACTGCCTCATGTCCATTTACGGCAGCCCACAGGATTGGTGTTTGACCGTGAATATCTGGCCTATCGGGGTGGACCTCCTCCCGTTCTAGCAGTATCTTCACAACTTCCTCGTGTCCATTCATGGCAGCCCACGAAATTGGCGTTTGACCGTGATTATCTGGCCTATCGGCGTCAACACCCTCCCGTTCTAGAAGTATCTTCACAACTTCCTCGTGTCCATTCATGGCAGCCCACGAAATTGGCGTTTGGCCGTGGTTGTCCGGCATATCGGGGTTGACTTCTCCCCGCTTCAGCAGTATCTTCACAACCTCCTCGTGTCCATTCACGGCTGCCCAAGATATTGGAGTTTGGCCATGGCTATCTGGCCTATCGGGGTTGACCTCTTCCCGTTCCAGCAGCATCCTCACCACCGCCTCATGCCCACCCTCGGCAGCCCACGAGATTGGTGTTTGGCCGTGATTATCTGGCCTATCGGGATCAACGCCCCCCCGTCCTAGGAGCAGCCTCAACACTGCTGCATGCCCATTCACGGCAGCCCACGAGATTGGTGTTTGGCCGTGGTTATCTGGCTTATCGGGATCGACCCCGCCCCATCCCAGGAGCAGCTTCACTACTGCCTCATGTCCGTTCTCAGCTGCCCACGAGACTGGCGTTTGGCCATAGTCATCTGGCCTATCGGGGTTGATCTCCCGTTCCAGCAGCGTCTTCACTACTGCGGCATGCCCGTTCTTGGCAGCCCATGATATCGGTGTCCTGCCCCACCCGTAGTCTGGTCTATCGGGATTAACCTCCTCCCGTCCCAGCAGCAGCTTTACCACTGCCTCGTGTCCATTCTCGGCAGCCTGTGAGATCGGTGTTTGGCCGTAGTTATCTGGCCTATCGGGGCAGACGTCCTCTCGTCCCAGTAGCAGCCTCGCCACCGCCTCATGCCCATTCCTAGCAGCCCATATGAGAGGTGTAGCACCAGTGTCATCCACACAGTTCGTATCAAAATCACCCATCTCTATCAGAGCCCTCACAATATCGGCAAGCCCGAACATAGACGCACAGTGGAGCCCCCCGAACTTGCAATAGTCCACAATAGAACGAAGAGAATATCGACCAAGCGTGTGTTCCAAGAGTAGCTTAATTGATATATGACCTTCGTAGTGACTAAAGAGTCGCAGCGCGAGTGCTTTCCCACGGTTTGTGAGTTCCTTCTTCATGTGGGCCCCCCAGTATAAGGCTGAATATTCCAGAAAGGGTGAGTGTTGAGTGCCCTGAACGTAGGAGTCCGAGAGGGCCATTACCTGCTGCGAGTTCAGATACGTCAAACAGGTCTCTGCAATTGTCGAGTGGGGACTCTGGAAAAGATTGTGGTGACTAGTCAAATACGCTTGAAGCGTGTGGTGTATCAGCCGAACAGGCGACCCTTCCTTATCCAGCATGGCAAATCCTTGGCAGCAGCTTAACACCGTCCAGATAGAAGAAACATTGTCACCATTGTAGTCAGTCGATCCTATTTCGACCGCCAAGGCCTGACATAGCTCCTCGGCTCCAAGCGGCCGCTCCGAATGACATATCCACATCAAAGCAGTCATCCCGAGTCTTGATCTCTGACCCCCCTGTGCCTTTATCCGATCTAAGGTTGAGTCATAGGCATCCTCTAGGCCCAACCCATTTGTCATTACCCGGAGCCTTTCCCGCCGCCGATGGATGGTCGTCTCCTGCAGAATTGCATCTACATTTAGAGAGACTAACAGAAACCTAGACACACATCTGTCAGCAGATAGACTGGATAGGTTTTCCCATCTAACCAATCGTACTCACATCTCCGAGACAGTCTCCGGAACCGTCCTCATAATTTCTGCCTCTAAGCTCTCGTCCATCTCATCGGGGGTGGCATCTTCTGCAAGTTTTGTGTGGATGTACCGGATAACGTCACCCTTTCGGGGGCTTATCGAGACAGCTACTACGCCTTCAGGGAGACGTCTTTCCACGTCACCACGGACATGTGGTCTTCCCGTTAGGAACACCCGTGTGGTTGGAGACATTCTAGTGATGTCCCCGAGTGAAAGAAGGATCTTGGCTCGATCTGCTGTAGCACATTCGTCTAGGGCGTCAAGGCAGATAAAGGTGCGCCGCAAAGATGAGAGGCTCCCTAACAGCTTCACGATCTCAGGAATTAGCAGCCGATGACCGCCGATGACCCTTTTGTGATTCCGGAACGCATCCATTATTTCATTGGGAATTTGCTTTAAACCACCGACGACCTGCTTCAGTAGAGCACGCAATATACTGGCCGCAGACTGCTCCTTTTGGGCCATAAAGTCTAAATAGAAACAGGCCACGGTAACATCCTCCCCTGCGTCACCGGCCACATCGCACAAGCTATCTATTACCAGTGAACTAAAGTTGAGCCCATCAGAAAAAATATCCTGATTTGTTCTCTCAAATATCGCATCTCTCACCTAATATAAGTCTTGCCGACCCCCGGATTGCCGCAACAAAATATGGCCGCCTGCGGCGATTCACCTTGGTCATCAGTACTGCACCAGCTTTGAAACTGCTCAGTGCCCAGAAGCCAGTCACCCACACCGTCAACCCGGCGTGCTTGGATGTCGCAGTGCCGTAAATGGGGCTCGAGGGGAGACAACCAGGTCAGGACTTCAGATCGGTCATCACTCACGGTAATATTAGCCGGAAAGTTACCCCAAATATTGCTGTTGGTGTCGAAACTGTTTTTGCTGTGGGAGTCGTGGAGGGGGTGGTTAGGAGAGGGAGTATTTGGAGAGACGGGATCAAAAAGGTGGCAATCATATCCAGAATCAGGATTATGAGGGGACCTGGTAACAAAGCTAGAATCTCGAGACATTTTTTTGCTGTGAACTGCTGGGGATGGAGGTTGAGGAGAAGTTGACAAGGCACCGTGGCTTTTGATGAGAATTCAGAGTAAAGGGCGGGCATCCGTCCAGTGCATCAGTCTCTATGGCGGAAGAGAGCGGGGTCAGTTGTATTGCCAAGCCAGTCAGCCAGGTTTGGTGTGTAAGGAGGACTAAGTCAGTCACACACAACGAATGTGGGCGATTTGTAGAGGCCCGGGGGACAAACTCAGGTGGTGGATAGAGTGTAGCTTGGAGCGAGGCTTCGCTTGGCAAGTACTCGGGGGGTACCATAAGTCGGGCGACACCCATATAAAGTAACTAGGGTTTTTACCCATACAAACGCGGTTTGCACCAATTTTTTTGTATGAGGAAAAAAGTCGGGCGACACCCAGAACAGGCAATAAACCAAGACTTGTTGTGGCACCGCGCCCGACTTACCCTTGTACCCGAGTACAAGTACCCGGGTACAAGAGCCCGGGGAGATGTTTTCGGACTACAGGGATAGTTAACCAGCAGAATAATCCCTGTCATCCACGAAAACATATTCGTGGGTATTTGTATGGTGCCGGTCAACCAAAACCTGCCCTCGCGGCCAACTTGACGCAAAATTTCTAAATTGAGAATAGTTTCTTCTTGAGAAGGTATAATAAAAATTCCTCTTGTAGAATTGTTTAAACAACAAATTAGAACTAGTCTAGGGTTTTTGATTTGACATAAGGTCATACAGGAAATCTATTGTTGTGGTTAGAGTCGGAATTGGGGATGTTGCCCAACCTTATCAAACAGCCATCTGCAACAGGATTCCAATCAACAATTTTAGATTCACCAATGAAATGAGAATAAAATAAAAGCTATTGGAGGCTTTTAAAGGGGGTTATCTGCAGAATTACCAGAGGAATTATTTTTAAAGTTTTTTCTCAACTGACGATAATTCAGCATATCCGGATTTTCTGAGAACTTTGGGTGGAGGGCAGGTTTTGGTTGTCCGGCACTATACCCAGGTGTGGGTGTGGGTGTAGGGGTATTGAGGCCCCGGTGACACAAACACACTCGCGCAACTTATTGCTCGAAAAAACGGGAAAACCTATTGAATGCTGGCGGAACTTGGATCTCGCTACAAAATACCATCCAAGTTTTGTTATGCCAGCAAAAACACGTCTCACCCACCAATACCTTGCCAAACAGAGTAACTAGCATAGTCTCAACACAGCTTAGCAGATGGGGTTCCCTGGCATTTTTCCTAAAGAGGGGGTTTTTTGCGAGTTCCGCAGGGGTGCTTGTGCTCGCGACAGGGGTAAAGTATAAGAGGGATCCAGCAGAAAATATAATCCCCGTGGAAAATGTCGTAACCACAGCAAGAGTGATAAATTAGGAAAGGCGAAATACCAAGCTCTCGCAGTTGGTATTTTCTGTAGGGATTGTGAACACCCCTACAACCCACTGGTGGGTGGTAGGGGTCGTGGTTATCCTTGAAAGAAATACCAAGATGTAAACAATGGCCAAGGCAAAACCTAAACTCTGATAAGTATGGCAGCTTATATTTCTGCCTACAATCCTTTAGTACTATGACAACTTGGGCAAGGCGAGGTCTCGAGCTGTTTCCCACCGGCTTTCAGGTTGTCTAGACATCCTATCTCAGTGCTGGAACTCAAAGATTTCCTGAGGTTCGCATCAAGTCTCTCCGGTCATGCTTGGCATTTTTGGTAGGGATTATATTTTCTGCTGGATCCCTCTATTGGAACAAACTGGGGTCGGGATGGCCAATGCGAAATTTCCTTTATTCAGATCCCAAGATATCTTAGAGGGAAAATAACAGCTCTTCCTTCTGTTTACCGCACACACATTCGCTCCATGTTTGTTCAAATACAGTACACCTGTCACGAGTACCGTAGAGCAATTAAGTTTTGTATGTTCCACAGGGGGTAAAGGAAGAAAACCTAGCATTTGGAACCTGCAGAACTTAAGCGCTATCCCTTCGTCTGTACTCAGGACCTCGCGCTAGCATGCACTAACCATCTTGAAGTGCCGAGGTCGGAAAACCCCAAGAGATAATTGGTGTGTGACATCAGAATTCACTCTATGAAGCAATTCCCCTAACTCAGAATATCAGTTCTTGTATTACTCGCGGTAGTTATCACTTGGGCGGTGTGAAACAGTAAAATTCGTGCCCGGCTGATCAATACCTAAAACAAAAAACACTATCCTGAATAAAGCAAGGTGTAATTGTAAGAATACAACGTCAGTTACCTTCGATCAGTCCAAAGGAAAATTGAAGTTGCCGATCACCCAATTCAATATCATGCCTTATTCAAATAAATGACAAGCTCCACTATTTTCGCTTTCTCCAAACTCTGCAGGCAAGGCGAATCAACTAGAAAAGCCAAATAGTCCAGTGGTTAGAGAGCAGTAGAAATCTCTTCGTCCATGTTTTGACCATATTGCACAACCATTACTGCCATGATGGGAGGACTGTGAGTCTAAGGTTACTAGATTGCGTGTCTTTAAAGTGTTTTGGCATTCTGAAGTCATAAATATCCTGGTTAAAGGGACAAATATGTATGCTAAAAAGAAAGGAACAGTAGAGAGAAGGTTAGGTGAAGCAGTAGCAGGGGGATGGTGTCCGTGGGGCTGGGCATGGAAGAAGGTGACAGACTCAGAAATCAAGGTTTTCTTAAGACTTTGGCTGTATATGGGAGCAAGGGGGGAGTGTGGGAGTCGGTAATTTTGGAAAGGAGAGTGAATCAGAGGTTTTTCGGTAATAACTCTTGAGCGCTTCTGTGAGGTCAAGTGATATCTACATATATCCGATCTGAAAATGCAACTCTCACACTCTGAATGGTTTCAGAAACTTGAGCCACTAAATCATGTGAAAATTCCATTCTATTTCCTATGTGCATTTTATAATATTACCATGTATTTTTTTTCCTAGTTTGTGTTTCGGCTCCACCTGTACACTGCTTATATTACTACAGCTGAGATATATATTATGGTGTTTTATTGTTTCCTTTAGGATAATAATATTATTTGAGGATTTAACATGTGCTTTTCTATCTGATGTTCAGGATTCTATGTATCTGTTATGCACCATTGTTGGTTATGATATTTCTAATATTCACATCACATCCTTATAGTTTCATGCACATTGTTTAGGATTACATGGCAGGCTTTCAGGATGAAACCTGTTCACACTTATATTTCTTACATAGTTTTCCCTATATTTCTTTCATACATATGGGTACACACTTTTCTATAAATAGGTCACTACCATCTACCTGTTTTAGAATAATTAAGAACCAGAACTCCTACCAAATCTGCTCTACCTCACTTTGAGACTTTCCATGTTGTCTTGCAACTCATCCACAAGGACCTCCCCTAGCAACCGTTTCAGTCTTGGCAACACTTACTAAGCAATACCTTTCAAATCACTTGAGTGGCAACCGTTACTACTTGTTCCCTTAGTTTTCTTCTCCTCTGTAAAATCCGTCCATCTTGTCTGTATCATGCTCACTTCACTTTTCTAGTATCTGTATCCTTTGAAGAACCTCTACCAGATCTCATATCCTTTTGGGTAGGTTTAGGAGAAATAGTCAAGTTGAGCCCTGTAGTTTGATGGCTGAAGCAGAAGACCCTGTCTACCGAGAAGCCCTGATCGAGAATTCTGACCCTGAGGAAGAGAAACAAACACCCAAAACCGAAGAAACAACCACCCAACTTCCATCTCCAACTACAGTTGCTCCCCTTCCTATAGCCATTAACCTTCTACCCCAGGATTCTAGTGGACCCTTCCCAAGACCTTCACCAGTCTTTGATATATTACCTTCTCCTCAAGTTCAAATATCTCTGCTACTTCGTCTTCTTAACATTACCCTTTCCGCTCATTCCTTGTCCCTACTGTCCACCCTAATAAGAAATTTATTTACCGACCAAACAATGGACGCACTTATGGGTTCACTGTCCAGTTGTAACAATCCTATTGTTGGTTAGTTGTGCAACAGGCAACGATAGTGACTTCCTATAGTGAGCAAGTCTTCTTTTTTATAATAAGGCGTAGGAGGATACTATCTCTTCAGATAGTAAGGTGGGTGGATTGTCGTGCTTGATAGAACTATCACAATAGTCCTATGTTCGGGCAACCTGTCGAGACTATCACAATAGTCTCCAGGTTTCTGAGAGCGTAGATTCT
>Ga0307509_10003191_pt1 | contig 25358 bp, 13 predicted proteins | sample 10_EM_MG_FD_202245 | JGI IMG/M metagenome (GOLD analysis project Ga0307509, IMG submission 202245) | Populus trichocarpa ectomycorrhiza microbial communities from riparian zone in the Pacific Northwest, United States - 10_EM | ecosystem: Host-associated > Plants > Roots > Unclassified | place... | reverse complement strand
TATAAAAGGGTCTCTAGCTAGGAGAAAAATCACATTTGCAAAAAAAAAAAAAACAACCCGGGTTTTGCCGAATCGCTCGGGTCAACCCGGCAGGTTTTGTCGAGTTTTTGCCCATCTCGGTCTTTTGCCTCACCTGGACCGGTCCAGCCATCAGGTCGACAGGGTCCCGGGTCTACCTGCCGAGCCGGTCCGGGTTTAATAATTATGCTCCACACCAATGACCAAACCATATAGGACAAAAAAGTGTATTTACTTTCTAACATAATCAGAATATTTTTTTAGCAAAATAACACAATTTTAAAGTTAATATGGATTGTCACGACTTTCAAGTATGATAGATGAGAAAGAAAAAAAAAGAAAAATATAATAAGATTCTAGAGATACATCAAAGTTTTGATGACAACAACCCTAATATTATTAGAAAAAACTCAACGAGACAAATATAATGTAATAAAGAAAGTCACCAATGTTGATTGGAGTGAGTCAGTCCAAAAGCGACAGATGACTCACTTGTCTTTGGACGGTGTGTGTTGAAAATAAGTCAAAACTAAAAAAAATTGGTGTCGAAATAAAAAAAAATAAAAAAAATTGTAACCCATACTCTTGATTCCAATAAAAAAATCACCCAAAATCATTGATTTTCTTCAAAAATAACAAAATTAGCAACTCAAATTAATGTATTTTATAACTAACTAACCAAATTTAAACCTAATTAAAAACCCGTATTTTTTCTATAAATCCCTAATTCTAAACTCAACATTTTTAAAATCAATAATTAATATAAATTAGCATAAATTATATTAAATCAATAGAGGCAAAGTATGTAATATATCTCTATGTATTGAATATGGATGGTGATCATGATGGTGTGATGATTGATTCTTTGGTGAGAGACTTGTAGGTAGAGAGAGAGACCTACGTGAGAGTGTTTTGTGGTAGGGAGATAGAGGAGAGGCTACAGGTAATGACGCTGAGCAGGGGTGGGTGGTGATGGGGGTGGGGTTGGTTTGGGGGTGTTTGGAGTCTCAAGCCTCACTCGCAACTCTCAAGTCACAGAACAAGACTTGCGACTCATGAAAGCATATTATATTTTTAAATATTTTCTGGATTATGATATTTTGCTAAAAAAATATTTACAATATTTAAATAAAAAAAACTCTAAGGTTAACTCACAACCCAGTCCACCTAATTAAAACCCGACTTAATTTAAAAAAAAAATTAAAATAATATCATTTTAATTAACCTAAAATTACAATAATACTATTTTAATTAACTTAGTTACAACTCTAACATTATTACGAGTCAATTTAATAACTTTGCTCTTAATCACCATGCCGGTCCCTAGGGAGTGTGACTCATCATGTATTGATAGTTTTTGGCACCAGACAACCGCAATGCCAATCACGCCCTATACAGGGAGATGTGGATGGGGACAACCTTAGCACATCCAAGTACTCCTACAGCCCACCCAGGCTCTCTTCTCCCACAACATCAAATCTAGCAGCACTGCTTCAGCATCACCACCCTGCTGTTGCTATGGTAGAAAAAGATTCAAGACTTTCAACTTTCCAAGTCTTGTGTAGGTATTTGCACGCTGTTTCAATGGTTGTTGCCTTGCTTGTCCTGTCGAGATGTGGAAGATATGTTACAAATGGTTGGGTGCTCCTCTGCTTTTAATGGGTTGTTCAAATCTAGTTTTAGAACAAGGAGTTTCTTCTCTAAACCTTTTGACTTACCAAATGACACGCTTCGAGACTCTTGAGGTCTTGGAAGCACGCAGGAAAATCACTAGAGAGCTTACTTATTTATACCACGCAGCAAATGTTGTTTCACCACCACGTCTTCTGCCTAGGTAATTCTGTTCAGCAATACGCCTTTGATTTTATCAAACTGTGTTACTAATTAAATAAAAATATACTATTTTAATGTATTTTTAAATAAAAAAATATTTTAAAAAACAGTTGCAATGACTCTCTCGAAGAATTACAAGGCTACTTTGAACAACAAAGTTATAGCTATAATTTGAACGCGATATTAATTTTGCAATTTTGAAATGAGGCCACCCTTCTCTTCTTTATTTCCTTCAAAGCCTACAGAGGTTTGCCTTGCCATGAAGACGCAAAATCAAATATCTCAATTTCTCCGACCTGTTCCTCGGAACAATACTGTTCAATTACAGAAAGTAATATTTGGAGCACCATCAGCTTCAATGCATGTCATCTTGATCTTTTCATATTTCTGAACCTGTTCCCTGTTTTCATTTCCTCCACCACACCTGCACCTCCATGATCACCATCTCTTCCTTGTTTACCAAGAAAAAGACGATCCAAGTTCTCAACGCCATAATTTGAGACAATATCACCTGCTCTGTCTCCCTATTTTCTGGTCTGCATTTCCTCTTCCTGGGTTAGACTTCTGTTTTCATTTCCAACCCACCCACACCTATATGGTTGCTGTCAAAAGTTCCCTGTTTTCCAGGAAGACCAGACTGCGAGTCTGGAGGATCATTAGGTGGGACAATAAGCTCTATCTGCCGCTTTTTCTTAGACCTCCGTTTCTTCCTTTTGGATTTGACTTCTGGTTTTATGTCCACCTCATTTGCACCTGAATGGTCAAATTGTTCTATCTGTTCCTGAAGACCAGAACCCTCCAATTCCTGATTGATTTTATTAGAGACAGGGCATCTGGTTGGGTCCAATCCATCAGCATTTGTGAGTTTACTGTCACCTCCTCTTTGTTCCATGGGAGAACTCCCCAATTTTTCAACATTGTTAATTAAGACGCCATCAGCTTCAATCTTTCTCCTTTTCTTAGATCTTCGTTTCTTTTTCTTGGATTTCAACTCCTTTTTCAATTCCAATGCCCCATCCTCCAATTCCTGATGATTGTTATTTGGGACAGGGTTACTGGTTGCGTCCAATCCATCAGCATTTGTGTGGTTACTGTCACGTCCTCTTTGTCCCATGAGAAAACAACTCTCCAATTTTTCAACATTGTTAATTAGGAAGCCATCAGCTTCGATCTTTCTCCTTTTCTTGGATTCCACCTCTGTTTTCAACTCCAATGCCACATCTCCACCTGCATGAACATCCCCTCCGCTCTGCTCCTGAAGAATGCAACTTTGTAGTTCGCTGATGTGGTGGTTACAGCAACCCAATTTCTCAGCATTTTTGTTTTGGACAGCATCACCATCATTCTGATTCCCTTTCTTATTTCTTTTTCTGGATTTTCTTTTCCTAGATTTTTCTTCTTTGTAATCATTTTCTCCATCTGCACCTCCAGAAGTATGATCACTGTTTCTCTGCTCTTGAATGCTTATTTCCAGCTTCTGAACACCATCGGGTATACCAGCACCTTCCTTACGTTTTCTGTTCTTAGAACTCCTTTTCCTCTTTTTAGATTTTTCTATTTTAATTTCATCCACTCCAGCACTGCCATAACCACCACAGCTTTCCCCCTGTTGCCTGGGAGTAGAACTCTCCATATTCTTGACATTGTTGATAGGGACAAAATCACCTTTACCCACTTGACTTTCTTTAGATCTTCCATCAAGGCAGTTTTTATTGCGTTTACCTCGTTTCCTTTTCTTGGGCTGGACTTGTGTTCTCATTTCTCCCATTCTAGCAGCATCCAGAGGTAACCCACGTTCAGCACATCTGTTGAAGTCCAGGTGCTTTGAAGAACTATATTCTGACACAAGTCGATGAGCCAATTCTGCCAGTTGAGGGCCTGAGATAGACTTGGGGATTTGTCTACAAACAATTTTACAATATTTAGCAAACCAATTAGCATCATTAAGGAGGCCTCTAAACTTTTATCCGGATACAAAATTTTCAATTTGGACTACACTAAGATCATAATTGATCATTTCGTGAAACACTTGAGAACTAGAGTTGGCACTGATGTTTATGGCATGGAAGGAAAGTTTACCTTTTAGAAGATATAGAAGGAATAGCTGGCTCATGCCATAAATGATGTGCATGCAAAATATTGCACTTGGTCACAGACTGAGAACAGGAAAAAAAAAAATTAAGCATCCACAGTGTAGTAACAATCACCCGGGTAAAGAAATTAGGGCAGACCACCTTATTTCAATTTTTCATAACAGAAAATATCAAAAAGAAAAACTGTTACCTTGTTAGGCAAGATAACTCCTTCTGGTAGCCTTGGAATATGAGAATGAAATGGAGGGTATTCATAGAACACTGATCTGCAATAAAGAAAAGAAATAACTTTTGCAAGAGATGACAAACAGTTAGTGAGCAAAGCAAACATCATGTTGTTCAGAAACTTACATCACTTGTTCACTCGCTATCATCAGCATGCCATCAATTGGTGAAAATATCCCGAGAGGCCATTCAGGTTTCTCAGAAATGTAAATGTATCCATTCATTCCACCACTACATAATTAATGAGAAAATACCTTGCCGTAAGCAAAACAATTTCATAAGGGACCTTGGAAAGAGTAAATAATCACTTCTCTATAAGGACCTCAAAAACAAGCAAATAATCACTAGCTACATGCTCCAGTGATATGAAACAAAGTACAGCAAAAGAAATACATACTGCAGAAAAAATAATCACAAAAATCAGAACCAAACTGACAGGATCAATAAATTCCAGCAATGGATAGAAAACAAGTGAGCTGGATATGGGGAGTTATTTGGTTCAACAAGAAAATCTCAATGCACTTACTGTGTATATCAAACAGTCTGAAGTACTTGAGACAATTAATTTATCTCTCGTTTAATTAGTACGGGAGCTGTTGGCGAGGAGATGAAAAGTTAGGAATAAAAAAACCAAGGTTCCTTGCCAGCAATTTAGTAATGTTATCTCTTCTATCTATTCAATACATTTCATGAAACCAACTTCTCGCATGTTTTTTCAATGTTCCTATGGATCCGATTGCACAGCTCCCATACTCCCATACTGAAAAGGCTGGAAACATATAGAACCAAAAAACTGAGCTTGAAGATAATAAAATTTTATACATCTATTTTAACTATCAGCTGTTATTACTTCATGGAAAATCTCAAAGATACTGAGTTCGTAAGTTCATTTTTATATTATTCGCCGAATATTTCTATTCCACATAAGCATGGACTTCTATGGGAGGAAATGAAATAGAAATTGATGATGACATAAAACTAATTGAGAAGACAATGCCCAAGCAACAACAAAATTTAATAGTTCAAAATAGCAGAGACTTGATAATTAAAAAAAAAAGGCCGCCTCTAATTTTTCAATCAGATTTCAGGGAGGCCTCATTTACACACCTGATTTTTGGGTCAATTTTCAATTTGCCATTAGCTGTTGGCAGAGCTGACTGATCTTTGCACTCGAACAGAGAAATTACCTTAACTGCCAAAGGATGTGAAACATGAACACACAGGACATCATAACCCAAACGGTTTCTCCGTCTCTCCTCATCCTGAATATAAATATCATCAGTAAGAACTTTTCAGAAATGTGGAAAATTGGAATTTAGCAACCAAAAATCATATTTTCTCTAATAAAAGCAATGTTAGAAGAGCAATGAATTTGCAACATCATTGCTGGAGATAAATTGACAACAGAAAGGACAATAAAAATCTGACATGCCTATCCATCAAATTGCCACTGAATGAGTGGAAATTTATATTGTTATTTTACCACATACGACACATCTTCAGGCTATCTTTTTTCTTTTGCTGCATTGACATCAGAAGGAAGTCGGACTAGCCACATTGAACACTCAATATATCAGTCTTGCAACCCTCATTTCTAAAATTTCTGATTCTAGTAGGTGTACAAACTTATTACTGGTATACGAGAGCAAAATAGGCAATACAGGCTTCTGTCAGGGGCAACAAAGGTACATCTAAAGTAACATGGCAAATTGAATTATCAAATGATACCCATGAGTCATAAAAATCAGAAATATATGACACCAACCAACACACTGATACATCTAGCACCTGTGACTAGTGCTAACTTATAGAAAAAGGAATTACTGTCAATGTGTGCTCCACTTTTGTGATCTCTGAAACAAGGCGGGACTCTTCGATGAATGGTAATTTGCAAATAGCCTGGAAATTTCAAAGAAAAAGATATAACATAAGCATGCAAAAGTTCTGCATCAACATATGCACTTTGATCATCAGAGAACAAAATCTATATCAACTCAAAGTTCAAAGAAGAATCCAGAAATAACAAATACCTGCCAGGAAAAACGTTTCCCATTATTATCAAGCTCAAAATCTGCAAAGAAATTTTAAGATTAATAACCTGTAATAATTTTGGGATTGACTGATGATGTTGATGTAAGAAAGAGAAGTCTTGAGCAATGGTTATACCAGTAGGGTAAAAATCCAATATTGGTGATGATGCATCTATCATCAATTTCCTGTAAAACAAAGGAAGAGCATGTGCACTTCGAGCACAGCAATTGTGTCAAATACTGACTATGTAAACCAAATGCACAAGAGAAACGAAAATGGTTAAGATTGAAAACCTCGCAGCAGGCAACACTGCCATTAATTGATCAAATGGCTTGAAAGGTTCCCCAAGTGTGAAGTGAATTTCTAACTGATCACAGCCATAGAAATCCGAGGCAAATGGTGCATAATGATAAGGGTAGAACCTTCACATAAAAATGTTGAGGCGATCAAAATTCAACTTTGAGTGTTCTTGGAAAAGGAATACAATGCTGTGTCATAAGAAATTAAGACAGAGATCCTATAAACAGTGAATTTAGGTATTGGTCAAAGATAAAGCATTCGTATCCTACAACTATCCAGAGCCAAGCTACTTGAGCCCAAAAGATCCATGTTAGTTATGGAGGCAGGGAGCAAAAAAGTTAGCACCAGTTAGTGTCATGATAGTTGCAATCCACTCTATCAATACCTAGATGAGGTTCCAAGTTCAAGAACCATGGGCATTTTATTTTTAAAAGGACCATTTTGACTGTCATCTTGTAAAATAAAATAAAAAAAATCAGTAAGTGGTAGTGAAATCTTCTGAAGCTAAATGAATGCACATTTACCTGGAGACACAAAACATTTTAGATATGAATCCATATAACTGAAACTACTTTCGGCTGATGTCTCTCAGTCCCTACTTCTAATGTGCTTACTTAGATATTACAAGGATTAGGCTATTTCTGGTTTTTTGTAACTCAGGAAAAAAGGGAGGTATGACTTCATGATGTCATAGTTCTTTGATGACTGACTTGGCAAGTAAAACATCAACCCTAAGCTAGGGCCCCTTGACTGATCCAGCTTTCAACATTTGAACTCTTTGAAGACAACAAGTCAATAAAAAGAGAGGTAATTATCACTTAAATTTACAATAGCATAAGAGAATGCACCACATACCATTGCCAGGAGCAGACTCCTTCATAGTAGTAACGCATGACCCAACAAATCCCTTCTACATATTTGAAAACCTGCAGGAATTGCAACACTGTATAATTAAACCCAGCCTAATTAGAACAAATTTAAAAGTTATGCAGGATAGAAACACAAGGTACAAGTGGAGGGAAAAGGGAGTGAGAAGAAGCCAGTAAGTTGGCAATAATGATAGAAGAATCATTTCCTTGTAGTCAAAACAAGAATGAAACCTAAAGGCATTTATGTGATATCGAGTCTTGTTTGCATTTCTTTCCAAAACCATGGTTTGGAAAAAGCCCGTAGTTGTTTCTCCAAAACTCTGGCATTGGGTGTGTTTGGTTTCCAAATCTGTCTATGGCATCAAATTGGTGACCATGTATTTTGGGGCCTCATGGTTCTGGGTTGGCATCGTCTTGTCGAACCCAAAACATTGCATCTTTCAAAGGGTAGTCACAACGGAGACAAGTTTTTACATGTGAAGTACTGCACATACCACTCCTACAATAGAAAACAGTAACATTAAACCATGTACCGCATGTCTCCTAATGGTATCACGCTCATCTTCACTCTTTGCCTCAAACTTTTCTGCATAGTATCTTTCCTTCCAACCCTCATCTCCCAATTTAATCTGTAAAAACCACGAATAAATCAGAAAAACCAGGAAACCTAAATTACTTCGCATAGCTCAAGGCAAGATATACAAACTTAACCACAGACCTTGTCAACTACAGCACTTGTGCCATTGGAGGAGAAGTGATTTGATTCCTTAATGGCCACGCTTCGGGGCTGCAATAATGATAATAAAAATACATTAAACTCCCAGTTGCTTATCAAGAAAAAAATATCCCATGAGACGTGAAATGAAACTGCAACAATAATTAAATTATGTAAACAAAGTACTCACATTTTGTCGATTTTGACCAAGAGGGGCCGTTTCCAGCTTCACAGAAGATTTGGAACTTTCAGATACACCATCATCAAACAATGATTTTGATGAATGAAATGCTTGCTGACGTTTTGATATGCGTTGGAAACGTATCTCTCTCTCTTTTTGCATCTGACAATGGATGTTGCTTAGAATTACTATCTCAAGATCCTAGCTATTGGGCAAAACACATATCATGTGCAATACAGACACGGTAGGATTTATTAATCCAGGATACCAACATAATAGGGATATTGATTCTGTATGCAGTTCCTAAAACACTATGACTGAATACCAGAAAGAAGCATAGTTAAGAAGTAGGAAAAGGTACAGTAGACATTAAAAAGCAACACATTTATGATGAATAATGCATATATAATTGCAATAGGCAAATCAGTAAGGAAACAAAAATGATATGAACGGATCCATTATATTGTAAGAGTACATTCAGAACATCAAATTCTTTTTATTGACCATGCAATTTTATCACACAAAATACAATTTGGTTTTAAAGTCTAAAAACTATATCATCAAGTTGCTGGGTAGTATGATTACCAAAATGTCAATGCTGTTGTCCTCTAAAGGACAATCAAATAAATTTTAGTGGCTATTCAACACAAAACCTAGTGATAAAGGAAGCAACACAAAGAACCAAGGAAGAACTAATCACCAGATTTAATTTATTTGATCAATTAAATAGTCATAACTCAACTTGAATCTCTAACTAGGGTACTATACAAAGGCTCCAAAGCAAATAGAAAGTAGCAAACTCAAACCCAATAGGAATGGGAAAAATAAAACTTAGAAGAACCATGCAAAAAGGAAATTGAACCAAATTCCCAATAAAAGCAACTTTGACTACTTAACTAAAAAATATAAAAACCTTAAAAAGTAACAAAAATATTGAACACTCAAATTTTAATCCTAGAATTCGTTCTAAATCCTCCACTGATTAGTCATTAGGAATGTACAGGACATGTATGTCAATTGTACCAATAAAATAGTCATCCACAAAAATCAATCAACAAAGGGAATATTTTCAATAAAAATTCAGGTTCTTAAGATTTTAACCCAAAAAATTATATAATTGCATATATGTCATTGTAAAAATGTAAATCTGACTCTGATAGTGTTGCCAAGTGTACCCTCATTTAGCCTGAACACATCCTTTTGTGTTTATGTCATTATCCCCCCACATCAAGAATGTGTAGAAAGCTAAGCCTATTTTTTATGGCATGTTTAATACAATATTGAACAGTAACTATATTAGATATAAGCTTAATACTGATATGGAGGATATTTAAAAATATCTGTGATTTGTATCTCTATGGGCTTTTGTTGTGATTTGAATGCAAGAACACTATGAACAAATCACTAATATACTAGTAAATTAGCAAACAATAGACGACTACTTGCATGAAGAAAAATGTCGAAATGGAGACAAAAAAAAGCAAGAACTAGGAATGGCAGCCCTCCCAATCCCTTGATTTTTTTCACAAACAAATTAGAATTGCAATCTTGTAGTTTGAACCCATTGCTTCTATTTTGCATATGAGAAACTTTAGAAAAAGTATGCCACAAAAAAAGGAAAAGAAACAAGTCATTTAATGATACCTGGTTGCGTCTTCTGAAGATTGCGCTTTCATGAGAACCTAGAGCTTGTACAAAGTGCTCCACACGAATCAGGTTTATCTACCAAATAAATAAGAGAACAAATTGAGACAAGAAAACAAAGATGTCAAGTGAATTTGAAGGCTACAATTTTCAGATTAGATCTTCAACAATCTACAACAATTAATTAATAAACAAACTATATCAATTATTTTAATGGCAGTTGACATTTTTAAAGCAATTGCAGTGATAGACCATAAATAGCAGAGTGCCTTCAGCAGTTTCATTCATCTTCACTTCGAGTAAGATGAATCTACTAATTAAATAAGAAAACAATGACAATTAAAAAGGTCAAGTGAATTGAAAGACCACAATTTTCATAACAGTTCTTCAACAGCCTAAAACAATATAAACAGCAAAGAATATAAAAAAAAATTGTATATTGTTAAATAGTACTGAAGAAATTAGAGCAAGAAACCCTAAATAACAGTGTCTTCTGTACTGAGCTTTACTTCCATTAAAAATTACCAAGCCCTCTAAGAAAAATTGGAAGCTTCTTTCCAATGGTCTCTCATCCTAACTTCAAGTTTCTTAAAGAAAACTGACTGAATAATGGGTGTCCTGTACAAAAATCACATTGCTCTTGCTCCATATCATTCTATTAAGAAATAATCCAAGAATAATGCTTGAGATGCTAGCTACCTTTTTAACTGATTTGATATATTTATGATAAGTGCTCTACTAACTTGTTTATTTCATTAAGGGTAAGTCACATGAGTGCTAAGAGCCACATCACCTTGACCTAAAAACTTTCTTGTATTATATATGCCAAATTTGTTAGTGAATCAGCTAGTACAAAAGGTGTCTTATACTTTGCATTACTATCTCAATATTTGAGGCTTCCAGACCAATTAAAGTTAGAAATAAAAGAAAAGATCTGAAAGGTAGTAAAAGATAATTGTAATAAGTTAGCAAGAAATAGCGGAGGAAGAAATATATTTATGTGCTCAATATCTCAAGTATGGGTTAAGAAGCCACATCATAGAAAGACTAAGCATCTGCATCAGCAAATATGATCTATACAAGCATTAAAGTTGGATAGAGGAGGTTTATGTTGCCTCTTCTCTCTCCACGCATCAGCTAATGATGCCTTCTCCTTTTCTTTTCTTGTTTGGTTGAGACAGTATATAGAAAAAATTACACCTTAATCACTGTTATTTGGAATTGGTCTGCAGAATGAGGCTGGATGACTGTCACTTGACACATCAAGGAGAGTTATATTTTAGGTGTGCAAGAAGAAGAAGAAGTCAGTTCTTCAATTTAGGTTTGGTTAGTTAGCCCTTCGACTTTAGCCTTCAACATAATTGAGCTTTTAAAGACAAATTTCAATTAGATCATAAAATTTTATATAACATTTAATAACTTCTTTAATTGCATCCATTGTATGGGCTCCATTCATTAGTTCATTAAATTTATCAACTTTAACAATGTCTTCTATTTTCTCATTTAAATGTAATCATGTAAGCAACATCTAGCTCATTATATTACACTGACAACAAAAAGATTTATACTACACATGAATGTAAGTGAAAGTGAAATTTTTGTGGCGAATGAAAATTGAAATTGGTGACAATTATTATTAATTATTTAAATTGAACTGATAATTTTAAAAGTTTTGAAATTTTAATTTGCAATGCCGCAAGCTGGAAACTAATATCCCATAAAAACTGAACTTTTGTTGTAGCTTAGATTCAAAAATAAAGTAAACAACAAATCATCCATTCTCTGTGACAACATGTTACCACAAATTGAAAAACACAGAAGTGTCTAGTTCTTCACCTCAAAAGAATTTGTTAGGTAACCACCCATCTGAGCAAATTCCTTTTTGTAAACTGTCATGAGCAAATCGATAGCCCCCTATCAAAGTTGGAAAACATTAGTTAAACAATGAATAAAGCCACAAAAATACAAATATGGGATTCAGCATGAGAATAGAAATTTAATGATTGGCATCAACTCAAAATGGGCAGAGCATGTGAAGCAAATTCATAAACTTCAGGCTTCTGTTTGATGGGAGGGTGAAACTAGTTCCATTAAGCTACTTTCAATGTTGATTTGGGCTACATATTGTTAGTAAAGTTGATTTTGTAATAGGTGAATTATTTTTCTTTCCTTAGATTTATGAATACACAGGAATAATTACGTTTTATTATTACGAAACCAAGTCTCATAAGCATAGAACTATTTTCAAGTCTATAAATAGGCTTCTAGTCTCCAAATTCCAAAGCAAATTTTATGAATGATGTTGGAGCCATTTGCTTGAATTGAAAGCAATGTCAGAGGGGTGGACAAATTTTCTTATATATATAGGGGGGTTGCAAGTTATAGAATGAGCGAGGACTTAAATAGAATACGCATGATTTTGAGTGGCCAATATAAGATTTGATTAAAAATATACTAAAGTTTAAGTTCTATGCTGTGAAATGGGTAAAATTGGGGGGGGGGGGGGTCTTTATTTACACGCCACCCTTATAGCATGAGGCTTCCATAAAGAGTTATTTTTCATCAATACCAGCGCAAGGCTAGTAGTTTCCTACACCTTTTCCCTTTAATTTCAACCACAAATCAAATCTACAGTTAGCTCTAGCTCCTGAAATCACCAAAGATCCTACAAGCCTAACACTCAATAAAATCATTTCAAAACTTTCCCATACTATCTTCTAGCACCTAATCTCTTTTAATTAACTGCATTAAACAAGGATTAAGTTCACAAGTCATATTCAATGATATTATACAGATTAGCTAAAAGCTCTATAAAAATGAAAGTGTTAGCTCTCCAACATGGTAATATGTCAAACGCATGATTCTCCAGTGTCAATAATTGATGCCATTAACCACTACTTAACTTTGCAATATTTGAAAGAGAACCATCGGACAAGAATGATTCTAATCTTAAGTGTTGCAGGATAGCTTATGGCTGTTCTGAAGGGCTGTTTACAGTTACATGAAGAGGGATTTTGGGGAAATGGTTGGTATTTTAGTGGCTAATAGTTGTAGGATTGACTTGTGAATGTGTGGATGTTTAGGAAGTCAATGAAGGAATCTAATGTTTCTTTCTAGGAAAATAGAAATCTATTGAGTTTCATGTGACTACTTATTAATTTTATTAGCTAAAACTAAAGGGACGAATCTGATTGAAAATCCATTGAGACATTATGGATCTAACTAATATTTTGATTTTATAGTAATTATAATAATATAGTAATTATAATAAATATTATCCATAACAATTTCAATGATCGATATTCTCTAGTAAAAAATATATTTTTCAGTAAAAAAATAAACCTTATAGGACTTTCTCTACATCAGACACCTAGTAGTCACACTTAGTGGAGATTGTATCACACAATCACAAAGCACAATTGCTAGAAATTCTTCAACAATATTGCATTATCAAAATAAAGCATTAGAAGCCCACTTAATTTTACACTTAACACACTCCTAAAGCTTTACTTGAATGGATTCATAATCCAACAAGGGCTTAGACTCTAAAATAAGAAAAGATAAATTCCTATATTAAACTCAATTAATTAAAGAATATTCATAAAAAAAAATATGAGACCAATACCTCACTAAAATGTAAAATAAGAGCCTAGACCTAGATAATTTACAGAATATGGAAATTACAAAAATAACCTTGTCTACAAAATCACATTAAAAAAACAATGAACCTTCTGCTTTTTTTTTGGTCTGCATCATTAAAGATAGATTCAATAGCAACACCATTGCCTGTCTTTTTGGCATATATAAAGAAATCAAAAAGGTTCAATGCACTACTTACGTATCAGTGAGACGCAGATACATGATCAAGGGTACCAATAAAGGAATAAAAGTAACAACTCCAAAGCAAAAATCTTGTTTTCTAAAAGAACAAAAGGGTTGTTAAATTCCTCAACCTCGGATATCTCCAGTGATGGTATGTGTGGCAGAAAATCATTTCCAACAAACAAACACATGAAGACAAAATCATCAATCACACGCTCCAGGTCTACTTTCAATGTTGTGTCTGGTATTCTCAAATCATATGCTAAATACTCCCTCAAGATCCAAACATTGAGAAACTGTAATAGAATGAAGTCAAGAATTTGGTGAGAAACTTTAAAGAAATAAAAATTAGAATACTGATTACAACAATATCACAATACACCATTCATATAAAGCAAAACTGAAATAAAAGAGTTAGCTCAAATTAGTTCTCCTTCAAACATTATGTTTCTAAATCAACAGTTTCTGTTCTAGGTAAACCTAACTCATGCTCTAATTTACCTATTGTTAGGTACTTGCATAATGACTGTTTTCGTGACATCTGGTTAATGATTCCATGCTCTAAAACCACCAGTTGCTTATCTAACCTGCACAGGTAATATGTGACCAAGTACATAGGCTTTTCATTTCTATAAACCCCTTGGTGTGTTTCTCATTCACTAGGGAAAGAAAATAAATGAAAAAAGTAGCCTCATTTTTGCAGTTCATTTTGCTAAACCTTGAGGCAAGAGCAATTCTAAGGGTTAAACTCGAGACATTAGGTCATGAAGAAAGTCAAACAACAGTAGAGAAATAATGACCTGAAACTTCATCCCCGAAATATGGTTTTCTATATTCTCAGCAAACTTTCCTACTTGATCTGAATCCCCATTTAATTTTCGGCGCTTCATTAGTCTATGTTTTTCTTTCGAAGATTTACCGCCTGTGCTTGCATTTCCAAGATCCTGTCCAGAAAAGAGGTAAGATACAGCCAGAATGTGTTCTTCCACATCATTGTGAGAACATCTAATAGCATGTATAATACAATTTAATCAAGAAGTTCAGTTCAAAACCTCTCTTAGAATCGAGAAATGAATTTCATGAGAAGCCAACGCGAGCATAATCAAATCCGCATCCTAAAATAACACATATGATATGAAGGAATTATAGGACCAGCCAGGAATCAAGTCAAACTCATTTTAAACATAGACAAACAAAGGAATTTACCAATCCATATAAACAATGCCGTGTATTTGGATCAAAACCCGGTAGATTCCTTTGCAAGCGGATGTATGACATTATCTTATGCTCTCCTTCACCGGCCACATTAGCATCAGAAAGAATGACCTAACAAGAATCACATGCTCTCACTTGTAAGGTAAGTGAGAGAAAGGGAGATAGGGAGGGGACCCATGCTCATAAATTTTCATTTACCTTTATTCCTCGCCATCCCAAATCCTCTTTCATCCTCAAGCGTATGTAATAATGAAGAGCTGACGACAACAAATCCATAAACTCAGTTCCAGGTGTAATTACATTCGAGTCAAGTTTCTTCACCTGCTCCAAGTTCCCTTCTTCTGATTCAGGGACAATCCCACCATCCGTCTCTATAGATAAGGCCTGAGCGCAAACAAAACCTCAATTTTCATTTTTCTCCAAAAGAAAAGGACAAAACCCTAAGTATCTTAAAATGCTGAACAACTAATTTACAAAGACTCTCTCACTTGATCAGCAGCATCTCTAGCAGCCCTAAAACGCCTCGACCGCTGCTGATTCATCTTAGCTCGTGGAGCAACACCATCTGTGTTTAAAGTATTCAATATTATTACAACAAATAAATTTAAGAACATCATGACGACAACAACAACAATCTGTATGTATCCGATTCCAAAGAATTACCAATAGCCATGAAAAGGAGTTTTCGAGGCCTGACAATGGAGAAGATCCTATCAATGTACTTGAAAACCGCAGCGAAAACCTCCTCGTATGTAGTCGGAGGCGGCTGTTGTTAATTACACACAAAAAATAAATAATTAATTAAAATAAAAGAGCATGTAATTGATGAAAAAAGGAATGAAGAAAAAAAGAAAAATACCAGTCCTTCGGGATGGAAACAAGGGTGAATGATTCCATTCATGTCAAGATAGAGATTGTCGAACTCGATACCGTTAGGGTTAGGGCAGGAAGTGTCGAGTGGGACAGAAACGCCGTTGATTAAAAGCGGCGTTTCTTCCATGACGTCGGCAGTTATAAGCGGATACTTCTCCGTTAACCATCTATAGAATGCTGGTATTCCCATTCTTCAGTGCATTACAATTTTCGAACAAATCAGTAGTGCGGCGGCGAGGTGAGTGCACGCCTACACTGTGTGTGTGTTCTTTCAGTTGCTCAGCGAATCCGCGAAAACAGTGAGTTAACTGTGTCTGTGTGTGATGGAGCCAGGCGGCGGCTTCTGTATTTAAAAAAAAAAAAAAAAGTGGAGAGCCTAATGGTAGATGGACGAGTTTGACCTGGGCTATTTTTTAAAACTTTTCAACTCATATGTCAAAAACGCTTTGTTATTGCGATATCACCATAAATATTTTATTTTTAAATTTAGTTTTTTTTCAGAGTTTTTTAATATTTTAATGTATTAATATCAAAATTTAATTTTAAAAAAATATTATTTTAATATATTTTTAAATAAAAAATACTTTAATAAATAACATCTTAGATACTTCTAAACATACCCTAAATAAACTAGGATAATTTGTGAATTTCTTTCAACAGTTAACTCCATTTTTTTTAATTTTATTATTTTTTAATAAATTTTTATTTGTTATGAAGCTTTAATTTTCAATTCAACTCTCCTTTTATTTTTCTTTTTATTTCATTTAAAAAAAAATTCTTCCTCAAATTTTTTTTAACAGTTATTCGGGTTATCTATGAACTAATCAAATTGACTAGATCATGTCGAGATAACTTTCACATGATTTAATTTTAAAAGCAAACTACACAAAAAGTCGGGTCAAGAATTGTTTTTGTCGATTTTATTATTATTTTTTCTCAATTTCATACTTGAATTTTTTTTCAGGTTAGTCAAGTTGTTTTTGAACTACCCAAATCGACTGAGTCATGTCGGGATAACTCTTACATAGTCTGATATTAAATCCGAGTTAGACAAAGAGTCAGATCAAGAGATTTTAAGATTGATCCGATATATCATATTTAATAATAATGCAAAATAATTCTCTATAGCCTAAATATTTATGTTACATATTCTTTACTCTAAAATTCAATTTTAGATTACAAAAACTTGCAAGTACATTTTGGCTATTATATTTTCTAATTATGCAAACAAATCTTTAAATAAACATTAAATTTTACTATCTTATGTTTTTTCCCTTGCAACTAAGATTGCAAATGAATTATCGGTCAAATAAATCATTGGTCAGATCATAAATTTGTTTTATAAAGATCATTAGTTTGAGTCCTACAAATCTTAGGGTCATTAAAAATTTACATAGTCGTTAACTTCAGGGCCAATAGAATTAATTAAGGTACACACAAGTTGATCTAATTAATCAAAAATAAAAAATAAAAAGTTGCAAATGAATCTAGTTGAGTTTTGATGTGTTCATAATTTTAATAAGAGTAATGTACTCATACGATCACATACATTTATCACACGCAAACTTATTAGTACATTTTAATCCAAAGATTTTACTAATTTCGTATTAGACAACAAATTTTACTTTTTTATTTTTTTTCCCTCAAAGGAATACTTGAATTAATAGAGAAAATTTATTGTACAATAGGCTCATTGAAACAATGAATTTATGTTTTTACCATTAAAAAATCACAAATAATTATCTTTTTAGAGTACAATAATATTTTCACAAGATACAATTGTCATTTTATAATTATTTAGGGGCATCTCTGCCATTCCATAATTTTTTTCACAATTAAATTATTTAATTGCCTTTAAAAAAATGCTTAACTATAATCTAGAAGTTTTTTGATATTTTATTTTTTGAAGCACGTTCTAGTGACTTCATTTCCTTTAAAATTGCTTATTTGTTATTTTACAATAGTTTTTTTTTATAATAATTATTTGATCCTACATGAAATGTGGTATTTTAATAAATAAATAAATAAAATCATAAATGTTGTTAATGTGTATGTACACTCATTAGTTACTTTGATGTCTTTGGGTATACAAACAACTATCTCTAGTGACCAAAACTGTTGTTCCACCACATCATTCATTTTGTTTCAACATCATCTTCCTTACTAGGTAGCGTATGTGGTTAACAAATGTATGATTTGATGCCAACAACATTCCCTTTTTCTTTTTCTTTTTCCCCTCCTCCTATAAATATGTATTTAGCCCTTTAAATATGCAAATTAGCTCTTAAAGTTTTTTTCTTTTGATTTGGTTCCTTTTTTTCTTATTCCTATTTTTTTTATTGTGATTAATTTTAAAAATTGATTTTTTTTTCAATTTCATCATTATTTAATTTTTTTAGTCTCTCATATTTGATCATTATTATTTTGATTACTATTTTTTTTATTTAAGATAGTTTTTTTATTTGATTTTTTTAATTTCACCCTTCAATTTTTTTCTTTCTGATTTGATACTAAATCTTTTAGATTAAGAGTTTTATTTATTTATTTCATCTTTGGATATTAAATTAGTTTAGAATTACACTTCTTAATTGAATTCAGATCCATGATTTCATGGATTGCAAATTTAAAAGATTAACTCAAGTTTAGAATATTCGTTCAGGATTGCTTGGTTTTTCATGTTATTAAATTAGAGTTATTATATATATATATATATATTATTAAATTAACCGAACTTATTAAATCTAGTCGATTCAATGATACGAGTCTCAAATGTTTTTTACTTCTTAGAAAATCCTAGCATCACCTGAACTATTTTCTTCTGACAATTGGGAAAATCTTGCCTGATCTACAGCATTGCATCATCTTTTTTTGGCTTGTTTTTTAAAAAATAAATTATTTTTTTCTTTGCTTACAACCTTTGATATTTGGTTATTGAGTTTTTTAATTTGTTTTGATATGGATTTGATAGTTTTATCATGATCTCGTATATCAAATCACAAGTTTCATAAGTTAACCATAATTTATCTAGTTAGATTTAATATATTGTCATCTCAATTTTTTAAAAAAAATATATATTATCTAACATGTTACTATTTAAATATTTTAAAAGTGTAGAATTTTTTACTTTCTAACATCTTTAATTTTTTTTTAAAATTGAAAAAAAAAAGGTTCACCTATAACATAGCAAGTGTAAAAAACTAGTAATAAGTAATCTTTGATTCTTTAATCTCAAAAATTACAATCACATCACTATTTATTCAGATTTGAAATAAGATATTGCTATTATTCAAACAACTTCATTAGTGACAAGAAACAAATGATATGGATGGATCAACCGTACAAGATTTGGATTAAATTTTTTTAATGACGAGGGACATTGTGAAGACAATTTTAAAGAACATCCAGATTCATTAACCCTTAAAAAACATGTAACAAATAATATTTTTTTGAAATATCTCAATAACTAGAATTAAAAAAAGAGAAATAAATAAGGTTAGCCATTATATTTTGATCATAATTTCACATACTCTTTATATTCCTTTATCTTATGTTTGGTTATTTTCTTAAAACAAATATATATATATATATCCAAAAGAAACATAAATATATTTGGTTAAAAAAATATGTAAATTTATGTTATCATCACTTGATCATTTTTTTTTTAATGTTAAAACCAATTCGGTCCGAGTTGCAGTATAGCACAAGCCACCAATCTAGGTTTGTTTGAGTATTTTTTTAGGATCTTTTCTTTAAATGAGTTTTTTTTTAAGACTTTAAATATTTAATTAATTAGAATTAGATTTTTTAATTTGTTTTATTTGGATTATATAGAGTTATCATGAGCTCATACACCAGATCACGAATTAATATATGACTGATCCGAGTCAATCTAGTCTATCAACTTTTTAATATTTTTTTAAAAATAAATCATCTCCTCTAATATTTTAGAAAGATTTTTTCTATTATATATCAAATTCTTAACGTTCTAACATCTCTATGGTTTTTTTTTTTAAGGTTCCTGCCTGCCGGCGTAACGCGGGTTAAAAAGTGTTAAAAAAACATAGTATTACCTGGAGGGTAGGGACAGAATTCTTCATTTCCCTCCTACACAAGAGGGGCAGAAAATAATAAACCTACCGCACCCCGTTGATCTTAAAGATTCCCCTTCGGCTGGCGCGACATCACAGTTGAGACCAGGCTTTCCTGTAAACTACCTGTCTCTAAATTGTTGATGATCAGTAGGAATGAAGAGTGGCCTTTCTTCCTAAATGTAAACATTTTTGTCATTCCAATCCTCCATGTGCAGTTATAAAAAAAATGTTGGCAAGACTATAGTTTTGAATTTAGGTAACTTGATTACCTTCACATGATAGTAGAAACAAGGGGTTATCATCTCAAAATAGCGTTGATAGTCAGGAAACATCCTTCCCTGAGGCGTTTCAAAATTGTGAATTCAAAGCAAATACCCAAGGAAGCACCGAATGATGTTAACAGGCAAAAGAAAGCTGCATTGGCTTCTGTCTTTGGCAATGCATTAACGAAAAATTACAGGGAGAGCTAACTCTTTGGTATGTTTTTACCAACAATCTTAGCTGGTGCAATTCGTAGAAGGTTCCCTGGCTTACCAGGGAGGGCACCTTTGATCATCACAACACGAAGATCATTATCAATCTTTACAATCTTGAGCTTTCTGATCTTTGTCTTGGTCCCACCCATCCTGCCAGGCATCTTCTTCCCCTTGTATACACGACCTGGTGTTGTTCCGGCACCAATGGATCCCAAAGCTCTATGACTCTTGGAACCATGGGACATCGGACCCCTTTTGAAATTGTGACGCTTAATACCACCTGAGTGAAATTGGGAAAAAGAAGGAAACGGATATTAGCTTGAAAGGAATTTTAAATTATCAGTACATCAGAAACACACTGCTCAAATGAATGAAAAAGAGAACGGAAAACAAAACTAAAATTGATCACTAACCACACAAACATGATACAATAAAAGATGGCAACCACAGTATTATGGACAGTGCAAAAAGTAACAGCAGCCAGCACCAATCTTAAGCAGAGGCCTAACAGATTGTGTATCATACATCACAAACCATGAGCTCGTTATAAGTTATAACATTGCAAGTTTAGGACAACAATTTACTGTGACTGCTACCATTTACAAAAGACTGTCACATTTTCCCAACAAACCTGCATTACTACACCAAGTAAGGACACGTTTACACATTCTTGTAAGTACTGATTCAAGGGGGGAAATGCTTCATTTAGAGGGTTTTTTATTATTATTATTATTAAAGATCAAACTACTTAAGCCTTGATTAACTCGAATTCACTACAGCTGGGGTTAATTTAGTGGATATCATAATAAACCACATTAGCAAGCAGGGAAACTTTCAAGAATCCCATTAATAAAAGCTGGCCCCATTCCAAGAAAGCCTTGGTAGAACCAGGAAATGAGCTGAAGAAAAGTTTAATCCCCAAACCAGTTATCATTCTACAAGTTGTCAATAGTTTTGATACCAACACGCTTGTAAGCTTCAAATCTGCCTTCTGAGGGACACTTTTATCTCATGAGGTTCTTCAAATTAAATGAAAGGCATAGCAAATTAATCTTGAAACACTCAAGCAGTAGAAGCAAGTGAAGCCTTTTAAAAATGCCCCCATATAATACACTGAAGAATGTTCAGCGGGTAAATATGATTATCTCGCATATCTAAGAATACTGGAGACGATCATTTCAGGGTGCATAAGAACTGTGTCCAACCACCCATGTAAATTAGAAAAAAACTACTTTAAAGGTACCCATTTAAGCAGGTTAAAGCAACAGAAAGACGAATGAAAGATGCATTGGTGAATTCAAGCGACTGGATGTGATCTTTCTAACCGATGCGGGTTAACAAATGAACTCAAGGAGTCTGAAACAGTCACGATCAGTAGACAAAAATCCAACAGCAGGAGGTAGAAGCTGATGACATATCTCCCAACTGCCCTACTGTTCATCAAACTTTTTGGTATCATACATTAGGTTAATACACCCACTACGATATGAACATCTTTACAATCTAGAATCAAATAACCGACATCTATTATTCTATCTATCCGTGTGTGCACGCATTTAGAAGGCGAGAAACAAATTAGCTTCCTTGTATTCACATTGTCATCTAAAAATTATAGTCAAAATTTTACATTTATCTCTTAGAATTATCCCGTTATAACACCATAAAGTCCCCAGTTCTCCTCCTGATTCACAATCACTCTGATGACAAAAGGAATATGCACTTTTCTGACAGATTAATGAAGAATGAGAAATTATTGGATAGGGACAAAGATACCATCACGAATATGTGACATTGGCATGATGCAGCAGTCTGACTGCACAGAATTATCAGTTTGGTGTGCAAAATTGATCAAGGGTGACATAGCTGTTGTGGCTAGAGACAAAAATCTTGGAGTTAAATCACATTAACTTGTTCCAGAAAACAAAAACACAAACCATAACTTCTTAGCACCGTGTTGTGGCTAGAGACAAAAATCTTGGGAGTTAAATCACATTAACTTGTTCCAGAAAACAAAAACACAAACCATAACTTCTTAGCACCGCATGTCATCCCTCATCACATAACACGCAACATTTATCTACAGTGGCACCGATTACCCCATTAAACTGCAACTCGTCAGTATTTCAGGATTTCCTGAAATCACAATACTCTATGTAGTTTTTCAATCTCCACAGTCCATTAACTCAATATTTCAAACAAAAGTACGACGGAACATCCCATCAAATCATTTTTAAAATTGTTGTCTAAACATAACCAAAAGCCCGCCATTTGAGTTCTCTTCCAACTTATATATTAAATTAATCAGTATGTCAGAGCACACAATCAAACACCAAAGAGACCATTAAAATTTCAACATCAAGAACGAAATAAACCCAAACCGAAAAAGGGAAAAAAGGGGGGAACCAGAAAACAAACCTTGAAAACCCTTGCCAATGGTTGTCCCGGAGACATCAACAAGATCACCCTCCTTGAAGAGCTCCTCAAACAACAACTTCTGTCCGATCTCAAACCCATCAAGACCTTGTAGCCTAAACTCCTGCAAATGCCTCATAGGTATAACTCCAGCCTTCTCCAAATGACCCATTTCAGGCTTAGTCAGCTTTTTATCCCTAACCCTCCTATACCCAACTTGAACTGCATCATACCCATCAGTAGCATCAGTCTTAATTTGGGTCACGATATTTCCTTCTCTAAAACCAACCACGGTAACTGGAACCACTTTCCCATTAGGCTCAAAGTAAGTCATCATTCCAAGTTTAGTTCCCATAACACCAACCCCAGCTTCCATGCTCATTGCCACAATGGAAAGGCTGAACTTTTGGTTTCTGTTGAGGGTTAAAGGGGTTGTTTTTGTGAGGGGAAAAGGTGGGCTTTTTGAGAGGAAACTGCATTTTAAAGAAGCGGGGGTTTTGGTCTTGACAAGCGATGGGGTGGGATAGCAAAATTGATTTATAGCAGAGAGTGGCATATCTCTTGTGTTTTTGTAATTCAATGTTCGAAAGGAGAATTCTTGGTCATTCAGTGAAGAAGAAAATGGAGAAAGACCTAAGGAGAGGGAAATACGATGGATAACAAAAGGAAGGAAGGAAGGAAGGAAAGAACTTTTCTTATCCTTGTTTAAAAATAGTGTGGAAGGAGAGGTGGGAATCTTGTGTGCTCTAGACTATAGGAATACCACCATGACCTCTCTCTCTCTCTCTCTCTCTCTCTCTCTCTCTCTCTCTATGTATATATATATATATATATATTATCCTACTCTCTTAAATTAAATACAATATTTCTAGCTCTTATTTTATTTATCCTTATACGATTGAAAAATAATTGTTTTGATGAGTTTATTTTTCATATTATATTTATTATTTGAGGCTTGAATTATACTTAAAAAATAATTTTTTAAATGCATTAACATAGATAAAATGATTCAAGATATTTTTTAAGATGAAAATAGTCTTGTTACACTAAATTATAACCGATGAATCAACATATTTTACATAAACCCTTTTTCCTTGAAAAAGCTATGAATGAAAGGGTCAAAGATAAAATGAGAACCTTAAACCCTTGAACTCAGTCATGTTTTGAGCTCAAACACTTATGGGTTAGAAATACCAGACCCAACTTAATTGGACTAAGATACGCGTTGAGCCCAAACGCCTAAGGGTATGGTTAGATGTTAGACCTAATTTCATTGGACTTGGCTACGAGCTGAGCTCAAGTGCTTGTAGGTCTAGTGAGATGTTAGACCCAGCTCCATTGAGCTCGGCTACATGCTAAGCCCAAGTGCTTGTGAATCTAGTAAGTTACCAGACACAACTTTCTTGAGCTCGGTTACATGTTGAGCCCAAGCACTTGTGGGCTTGATATGATGTCAGACTCAGTTTTTTTAGGCCTGACTATGTGTTGAGCCCAAATTCTAGATCCAAACATGAAGTTGATGGTCTTTGTTAGCCTTGTGGTGGGTCGTGAGGTTATCCATAAGACTCTTAATGCTAAGAGCTTAGGGTAGTCATTTCCCTACACCCCCAGGTGTATGAAAATCATTTAAGAGTCGGTTGTATTTCAATCGACGTTAATGTTATGAGATGGATATTCCCATTAACATTAATGTTGCATGCCAAATAAGATATAAAAGTCTTATATAGCTCTATTATTTATCCATCAGCACCATTGATGTGAAAAGATAATTTTCATCAACATTAATGTTGTGTAAGAGACATTTTTATCAGCATTAATGATGATGTAAATGATTTTTTCCTTACTAAAATATTTAGGAAGAAAAGACTTTCAGGCCTTTTGAGAGAAGGGACACGATACAAGGGCTAAAGTACCCTCTAAACCATCTAGGTAAATGGATCACGATCTTTATTTTCTTATCATATATTCTCAAAGCTTTTATTATAAAAAGACCAAGAGAAAACATTTTTTTCTTTTAGAGTTAAATGCTTATTTCTTCATTTATTACAATCTCTTGCTATAGAGTTACTGATTTAATCATCAAAGAGTATAAGAACTGAGACCTCAACCACCAACCCTCTGTTCTTTCAATTTGTAGGAATGAAATATTGTTGTGAATGTATGATCATCTACTTATCCAAACACTAAAATCTTATTCTTGAGCATATTGGATTTTTAGAGATCGTCAATTGACATTGTCTATGAGAAACTGATCAAAAGCCATCAACTACTTTTAAAAGCTGGTTTTTTACACCCTAAACCAATATTTTAATCATCAAAGAGTCCTAAAACTCCATAAAGGACTATTTTATAAGAACTGAGACCTCAACCACCAACCCTCTGTTCTTTCAATTTGTAGGAATGAAATATTGTTGTGAATGTATGATCATCTACTATCCAAACACTAAAATCTTATTCTTGAGCATATTGGATTTTTAGAGATCGTCAATTGACATTGTCTATGAGAAACTGATCAAAAGCCATCAACTACTTTTAAAAGCTGGTTTTTTACACCCTAAAC